>UMIC01023746.1_pt1 | contig 64386 bp, 50 predicted proteins | sample 1965681 | NCBI WGS metagenome assembly UMIC01 (sample SAMEA4836114, study PRJEB28245) | human gut metagenome | biome: gut microbiome; material: fecal sample | place: Denmark | collected 2008
TCATATCACGATGCACGGTAGTCTGACCGTGAACGGGCGCACCGTGATCGTCCATATGGGCGATGGCGAGGCGAACGCCACGGTTGACGGCACGCACTTCAACGTGCGTAGCCTGTGGCAGCTCTACCAGTTGCTGAGACTGCTCGTGTAGCGTCTCATTAAGGTGCGGTGCCCCCTGGTCGGGTATCGCGCCGGCGACCTGAAAACCGATAATGTTGGCAAGTGCTTGCAATTTGCGGTGGACGATTGCAAGCTAACGTCTTGGATTGTTGCCGCTATCCAATATCTCATTAGGCCTACCGGTGGACCAAAAGTACGTTGCTTTGTAAGGGGAGTTAATGAAATGAACAAACTCGCACAATCGAGCATCGAACCGGTTTAATGCTACTCGCCTCAACGGGACGCGCGGTAATTGTTAGCTAAGTTGACAATAAAAGAATGAGGGCATACATTAGTAATCAGTCATCACACTGAGATGATGATTTCACTACGAAGGAGTAGAGATATGGTATCTCGCAATAAGCGCATCGTGGCTGCTTTTGCCGCGGTAGCAGCAATGGGAATGGGCTTGGCCGGTTGCGGCAGCGACACTGCCGGCGACACGAAGACCACCGATGATGGTGGCGTGGTCAACATCACCTACATGCACCGTCTGCCGGATTCCGAGGGCATGACCTTGGTCAACGACATTGTGGCCAAGTGGAACAAGGAGCACCCGAACATTCAGGTCAAGGCCACCAAGTTCGATGGCAATGCCGCCGACATGATCAAGAAGCTCGAGACCGACGTCAAGGCTGGCAATGCGCCGGATTTGGCTCAGGTCGGTTACGCCGAGGTTCCTGAGGTCTTCACCAAGGGCCTTCTGCAGGATGTCACCGATGAGGCCGCCAAGTACAAGGACGATTTCGCCTCCGGCCCGTTCGCACTGATGCAGGTGGACGGCAAGACCTACGGTCTGCCGCAGGACACCGGCCCGCTGACTTACTTCTACAACGCCGCTGAATTTGAGAAGCTCGGCATCACCGTGCCGAAGACCGCTGACGAGCTCATTGAGACCGCCAAGAAGACCGCTGCCCAAGGCAAGTACATCATGACCTTCACACCTGATGAGGCCATGATGATGATGTCCGGCCAGGCCGGCGCTTCCGGTCCGTGGTACAAGGTCGACGGCAACTCCTGGGTTGTCAACACCCAGACTAAGGGCTCCAAGGCCGTGGCCGATGTCTACCAGCAGCTGATCGACAACAAGGCCGCCCTCACCAACCCGCGTTGGGATGCATCGTTTGATAACTCCATCCAGTCCGGTCAGCTGATCGGCACCGTGGCCGCCGCTTGGGAAGCCCCACTGTTCATCGATTCCGCCGGTGGCACTGGTGCTGGTGAGTGGAAGGTCACCCAGCTCGGTGACTGGTTCGGCAATGGCACCAAGACCGGCGCCAATGGTGGTTCCGGTGTGGCCGTGCTCAAGGGTTCCAAGCACCCGGCCGAAGCCATGGAGTTCCTTGACTGGTTCAACACCCAGGTTGATGACCTTGTCTCCCAGGGCCTTGTCGTGGCCGCTACCACCGCGGATGCCAAGACCCCGCAGAAGTGGTCCGACTACTTCAGCGGACAGGATGTCATGGCTGAGTTCAAGACCGCGAACGACAACATGGGTGACTTCACCTACATGCCTGGCTTCTCCGCAGTCGGCGCTGCAATGAAACAGACCGCCGCCAAGGCTGCCGATGGTTCTGCCAAGGTTTCGGATGTGTTCGACACCGCTCAGAAGACCTCGGTGGATACGCTGAAGAACCTCGGTCTGTCCGTCAAGGAGTGACCTCACTAGGTCTTGTCAACGGGCCGGCTTGAAATAGCCGGCCGTCCAAGACCTTCGATGCCTCGCATCACCATAGCGAAAGGCCGGGGCACATACTCCGGCCTTCCGTATTGTTTGGGGGTATTGCTGCAGGGGCGCTGTGGCCCTTGTCATTTGTTTTACTGTTCTTTGCAAAGACAGGTTTTGTATTATGACTGCATCCACTACTCAGGCGAAGGGCAAAGCACCTAGGCGTGCCGCCGCCAAGCCGAAGCGGTCCGGCGCTCAGAAGCGCGAGAACCGCACCGGCTGGGCGTTCATGGCACCGTTCGCCGTCCTGTTCACTTTCGTGTTCATCTTGCCCATCATCTGGGCCATCTATTCCAGCTTCTTCCGTCAGGTCACCGAGGGCGGTGGCGCATACGGCGGTGGCGAGCTGGTCAATAAATTCGTAGGATTCCAGAACTTCCAGTATGCTATTACTTCCGGCAACTTCTGGTCCGGCGTCGGCAGGGTGCTGATCTACACCCTGATTCAGGTGCCGATCATGATCATCGCCGCACTGGCGTTGGCCATCGTCATCGACTCGTTCGTGGTCAAGCATGTCACCGGTTTCCGTCTGGGCTACTTCCTGCCCTACGCCATCCCCGGCGTCGTGGCCTCGATTATCTGGGTCTACCTGTACAACGGCCAAATCTCGCCGATCGTCAAGGGACTTGCCGCCATCGGCGTCAATGTGGACTTCTTCAACAAGAACATCGTGCTCGGCTCGATGGCCAACATCACCACATGGACCTTCACCGGCTACAACATGCTGATTTTCCTTGCCGCACTGCAGGCCATCCCGCATGACCTCTATGAGGCCGCCCGTATCGACGGCGCCAATGGTTGGCAGATTGCCACGAAGATCAAGCTGCCGAACGTGCGTGGCGCGGCCCTGCTGGCCATGCTGCTTTCCATCGTCGGCACCATTCAGCTGTTCAACGAACCGCAGATCATGTCTACGGCTGATCCGGGTATTTCCAAGTCGTATACACCGATGATGATGGCCATGAACACTTCTCAGGGCACCATTACCCCGTCTGGTGACGGTCCGGCCTCGGCCATCGCCATTGTCATGGCTCTGATCGCAGGTGTGCTTGCCGTGCTGTACACCTTGGCCGAAAGGAAGGTGAACGAGTAATGAGCTCCGCAACCGTTGAAGAACGCGCCCGCAAAAAGGCCGAGCGCAAGCTCGAAAAGCAGCGTCAGGCTGCGCAACACGATTTGCCTCGCTCCATGCGACCGTCCGCGGCCGTGAAGACCCTCACCGTGGTGCTGCTGGTACTGGTGTTGATCTACTTCCTGTTCCCGATTTACTGGGCCATCATCGCGTCCACCAAGACGCCGGCCCAGATGACCGGTAGCAACGGCATGTGGTTTGCTGTGCCGCTTGACCAGCTGCCCAATGCCATCGCCACTAACTATTCCAAGCTGCTTGGCTGGACTCGTGGCAACTTCTGGCGCTGGGTGCTGAACTCCCTGATCTACTCGGGCGTCTCGGCATTGATCGGCACCATCGTGTCTGTGATGGCTGGCTACGCCACCGCAAAATTCAACTTCCGCGGCAAGAACGCGGCCATCGGCATCATTATGGCCTGCATGCTCATGCCGTCCGCCCTGCTGACCATCCCGATGTACTCGATCTTCCACACGTTGCACCTGACCAACACTATGCTCTCGATCATCATTCCGTGCTGCGTTTCGCCGTTCGGCTTCTTCCTGGGCCGCACGTACGCACAGAGTTCGGTGCCGGACGAACTGCTTGAAGCCGCCCGCATCGACGGCGCGAGCGAGGCGAGGATCTTCTTCACCATCGTGCTGAGGCTCCTGGCCCCGGCCATGGTGACGATTTTCCTGTTCCTGTTCGTGGCCACGTGGAACAACTTCCTGCTGCCGTTGATGATGGTGTCTTCCGACACCTTGAAGCCCGTGACCCTCGGTCTGTACGGCATGGTCTCGCTGGCCACGTTCACCGATCGCGGCGCCCTGATGATGGGTGCGTTGCTCGGCGTGCTGCCCGTGATCGTGCTGTTCCTCGGCCTCCAGCGCTACTGGCAGTCCGGCCTCGCCGCCGGTGCCGTCAAGGGCTAACCAATCCGCTGCCCGGCATGTCGTGTCACTCCTTCCGGTGCCGGGCAACGTCCCTCCCATATTCAGTGACACGATTCCAATCGTCCGGCGTCACCGTAAGCGTCAAGGATCTACGCAGTCAGGGTCCCAGGGCCCGCGATGACGCCGGTCATTTTGTATGCGACGAATTCGTCGCTTTGTAGTTTTTTGATGACCAACCCCACAAAGGAGCACTCATGACCAGCACCGGCCGCTTCACGCTGCCCAGTGAAGAGAATTTTGCCGAAAAGACCAAGGAACTCGCCGAATTGTGGGGTGCGGACGCCATCCGCAACTCCGACGGCACGCATCTGGACGAGGCAGTGCTCGCTCTTGGCAAGAAAATCTACAGCGCCTACTTCCCGACCCGCGCCCACAACGAGTGGATCACCCTGCACATGGACGAGACCCCGCAGGTCTACCTGCTGACCGCCCGTATCCTGGCCGAGTCCAACGCGGTGGATGTGCCGCTGATGGACGGTTTCTTCGAGGAACAGCTCAAGCCTAACCGTGACGCCGACCCTCATAAGTACTGGGAAGTCGTGGACCGCACCACGGGCGAGGTCATGGACCCGTCCGGCTGGACGCTCGACCCGGGCGAGGACACCGTGCACGTGACCGCTGCCGTGCCGATGCACGAATACACGGTGAGTTTCCTGGCCTACATCATCTGGGACCCGGTCGAGATGTACAACCACCTGACCAATGATTGGGGAGACAAGGAACACGAGATTCCGTTCGACATCTACCATCCGGCCACCCGCAAGTTCGTGTTCGATACGTTCGAGCAGTGGCTGAAGGACAGCCCGCAGGTGGATGTGGTGCGTTTCACCACGTTCTTCTACCAGTTCACGCTCCTGTTCGATGCCAAGCGTCGCGAAAAGGTGGTCGACTGGTTCGGTTGCGCCTGCACCGTGAGCCCGCGCGCATTGGACGATTTCGAGAAGGAGTACGGTTACCGTCTGCGTCCGGAGGATTTCGTGGATGGCGGTGCCTACAACTCCGCGTGGCGCGTGCCCCGCAAGGCGCAACGCGACTGGATTGACTTCCTCTCCGGATTCGTGCGCGAGAACGTCAAGCGGCTTGCCGACATGTCGCACGCGGCAGGCAAGGAAGCCATGATGTTCCTTGGCGACCAGTGGATCGGTACCGAACCGTATAAGGACGGGTTCGAAAAGCTGGGTTTGGATGCGGTCGTCGGCTCCATCGGAGACGGCACCACCACCCGCATGATCGCGGACATTCCGGGCGTCAAATACACGGAAGGACGCTTCCTGCCGTACTTCTTCCCCGACACGTTCTACGAGGGCAACGACCCGAGCATCGAAGGCCTCGACAACTGGCGTAAGGCCCGCCGCGCGATCCTGCGTTCGCCGATCGGCCGTATGGGCTACGGTGGCTACCTCTCCTTGGCCGCCAAGTTCCCGAAGTTCGTGGACACGGTGACCCATATCGCCGACGAATTCCGCGACATCCACGACCGCACCGGTGGGGTGGCCGCCGAAGGCGAGCTCAACGTGGCGATTCTGAATTCCTGGGGCAAGATGCGTTCCTGGATGGCGTTCACCGTGGCACACGCCCTGCCCAACAAGCAGACCTACTCCTACTACGGCATTCTGGAATCCCTGTCCGGCATGCGCGTGAACGTGCGGTTCATCAGCTTCGACGACGTACTCGCGCATGGCATCGATAGTGATATCGACGTAATCATCAACGGCGGCCCGGTCGACACCGCATTCACCGGCGGCGACGTGTGGACCAACCCGAAGCTCGTGGAAACCGTGCGCGCCTGGGTGCGTGGTGGCGGCGCGTTCGTGGGCGTGGGCGAGCCGAGCTCGGCACCGCGCTTCCAAGCGGGCCGGTTCTTCCAGCTGGCCGACGTGATTGGCGTGGACGAGGAGCGCTATCAGACCCTCTCCGTGGACAAGTACTTCCCACCGGTGGTGCCGGACCACTTCATCACCGCCGATGTGCCGGTCGACCCGGCGGCCCGCGAGGCTTGGGAACAGGCCGGCTACCGCATCCCGCTGAGCGGTTGCGGCGGTGGCCAGTCCATCAAGCCGTTGGGCGGCATCGACTTCGGCGAACCCGTGCTCAACACGTATCCGGTCAATGAAAACGTGACCCTGCTGCGCGCGGACGGCGGGCAGGTGCAGCTCGCGACCAATGATTATGGCGAAGGCCGCGGTGTGTACATCTCCGGTCTGCCCTATTCGGCGGCCAACGCCCGACTGCTGGAACGCGTGCTGTTCTACGCCTCCCACAACGAAGACAAGTATGCGGCTTGGAGCTCGTCCAACCCGGAGTGCGAAGTGGCACACTTCCCCGAGCAAGGGCTGTATTGCGTAATCAACAACACCGATCAGCCGCAGAAGACCACGGTGACTTTGGCCGACGGCACCACCGAGGACTTCGACCTGCCTGACAGCGGTATCGCCTGGCGTGAAGCCTGATCCCACGTTTTGGAGAACGGACCCATCATGACTGAAAGCAATGAAGTTTTATTCGGCATCGCCTCGCATTTTGCGCTGGAAGGTGCCGTGACCGGTATCGAACCTTACGGAGACGGCCACATCAACACCACCTATCTGGTGACCACGGACGGCCCCCGCTACATCCTCCAGCAGATGAACACCAGCATCTTCCCCGATACGGTGAATCTGATGCGCAATGTCGAACTGGTCACCTCCACTCTCAAGGCTCAGGGCAAAGAGACGCTGGACATTGTGCCCACCACCTCAGGCGCCACCTGGGCCGAGATCGATGGCGGCGCATGGCGCGTCTACAAGTTCATCGAACACACCGTGTCCTACAACCTCGTGCCGAACCCGGACGTGTTCCGCGAAGCCGGCAGCGCATTCGGCGACTTCCAGAACTTCCTGTCCGAATTCGACGCCAGCCAGCTGACCGAAACCATCGCCCACTTCCACGACACCCCGCATCGTTTCGAGGACTTCAAGGCCGCCCTCGCCGCGGACAAGCTCGGCCGCGCCGCCGCATGCCAGCCGGAAATCGACTTCTATCTGAGTCACGCCGACCAGTATGCCGTCGTGATGGATGGGCTCAGGGACGGTTCGATTCCGCTGCGCGTGACCCACAATGACACCAAGCTCAACAACATCCTCATGGACGCCACCACCGGCAAGGCGCGTGCGATCATCGATCTCGACACCATCATGCCCGGCTCCATGCTGTTCGACTTCGGCGATTCCATACGCTTTGGTGCGTCCACTGCTCTGGAAGACGAAAAGGACCTCAGCAAGGTGCATTTCAGCACCGAGCTGTTCCGCGCCTACACGGAAGGCTTCGTGGGCGAACTACGCGGCAGCATCACCGCGCGCGAGGCCGAACTGCTGCCGTTCAGCGGCAACCTGCTCACCATGGAATGCGGCATGCGCTTTCTCGCCGACTACTTGGAAGGCGATATCTACTTTGCCACCAAGTACCCCGAGCATAATCTGGTGCGCACCCGCACCCAGATCAAACTCGTGCAGGAGATGGAGCAGAAGGCCAGCGAAACCCGCGCCATCGTAGCCGACATCATGGAGGCTGCCAGGTGAGCCGTCAGCCGAACCATACCCGAACCAGCATGATGGAGGCAGAGCAATGAACGATCAGCTGACCGAGGTATACGCCAGCATCGACGCCCTGATCGATTATGCCTTGGCCCATCTTGACCTTGACCCACGCAACGCAGACTGGACCCGCAACCAAATCTTCGCCCTCTTCCGCCTAGATTCCTACCCCGGACCCAAAACCACAACGTCGGCGGCGTCAGTGTCAGACGTAGTCCAAGACATTGTTGGCAGCCGAAGCCAGGCCCCCTATGGCGAAAAGACCCCCGACCCCCTGCTCGCCGCCTTCCGCGCCGCCGCCACAACCGCCGGCCTTTTCAAGCCGGAGGAAGGCCCGGCCTACGCCGACACCATCATGGGCATCCTCTCCGCCAACCCCGCTGATCTCGACGACCGATTCCTGCTCGTCGAGCACCGGGATGGCGGCATGGCCGCCATGCAATGGTTCTACGACTACTGTGTGGCCAACAATTATGTCAAGCGTGCCCAGCTCGACCGGAACCCGCGCTTCGACTCGCACGGGCTGACGGTGACCATCAACCTCGCCAAACCCGAATTCAAGAACATGAAGAAGGCGGCGGCCGGCAACGCCGTGGCCGGCGGCTACCCGAAGTGCACGATCTGCCATGAGAACGAGGGCTTCGCCGGACGTGACAAGCGCACGCTGCGCACCTTGCCGGTCACGCTCGGCGGCGAGTCATGGTTCTGGCAGTTCTCGCCCTACGGCTACTTCGACCAGCACGGCATCTGCGTGAACACCGACCACACGCCGATGCATGTGGACCGCGACACCTTCGGCCATCTGCTCGACTTCGTGGACCGTTTCCCCGGATACTTCCTCGGATGCAACGCCGCGCTGCCTCGCATCGGCGGCTCGGTGCTCGCCCATGACCATTACCAGGGCGGCGGCGAACTGCTGCCGATGCACAAGGCCGCCACTTGGGCCGCCTTCACACTTGCCGACTATCCGGACGCCGTGGTTGAAATCCTTGACTGGCCCGGCACCGCCGTGCGCGTGGTGTCGAAGAGTCGCCAGAGCATCATCGACGTATCCGACATCATCCGCGAGGCATGGGTCGGTTATGACGACGCGGCGAACGGCATCGCCAGCCATGACGCGGATGGCAACCGCCAATCCGCCCTCTCGCCCAGCGCGATCATCACCGAACGCGGCTATGAGATGAGTCTCATCTTCCGCAACAATGCGATCAGCGACGAGTACCCGGAAGGTATTTTCCATGCACACCCCGAATACTGGCCGGTCAAGCAGGAGCCGATCGGACTGATCGAGGCCCAAGGCTTGTTCATTCTGCCCGGACGGCTCGTCGACCAGCTCGGCATTGTCGAAGAGGCGCTCGCCGAAGGCCGCGATTTGCCCGATGAAGTCAGCGAATTCAGTCTCGAATGGGGCGAACTCGCTGAAACGTTGGCCGGAAACCACGACCGCGAGGCCATCCGCCAAGCCGTACACGACGAGCTCGGCAGCGTCTGCTACCGCATCCTCGGCAACACGGCCGTCTTCAAGCAGAAAGCCACCACGCAAACATTCCTCGAAAGCCTTGGTTTTGCCGCTAGGTGAAACAGGTCAAGTGAAGTAAGCTCAATACTGAAGGAAAAACCGAAGGCAAGTCCTTCCAAAGGAGGGAATATGACTACTGTTCTGGTTACGGGCGGTGCTGGATTCATCGCCACCCACACCGACATCGAACTGCTCAACAAGGGCTACGACGTTATTTCCGTAGATAACTACGGCAACTCGTCGCCCGTGGCGCTTGAGCGCGTCGAGCAAATCACCGGCAAGCCGGTCAAGCGTTATGACGGCGACGTGCGCGATGAGGCGCTCATGGAACGCGTCTTCGCTGAAAACAACATCGACTGGGTCATCCACTTCGCCGGTCTCAAGGCCGTGGGCGAGTCCGTGGCCAAGCCGATCGAATACTACGACAACAACCTGTACTCCACGCTTGTGCTGCTCAAGGTGATGAAGAAGCACAACGTCAAGAAGATCATCTTCTCATCCTCCGCCACCGTGTACGGCACGCCGAAGGAACTGCCGATCACCGAGGAGACGCCGACCGGCGGCACCACCAACCCGTACGGCACCTCCAAGCTGTTCCAGGAGCAGATTCTGCGCGACGTGCATGTGGCCGATCCGTCCTGGACCATCGTGCTGCTGCGCTACTTCAACCCGGTCGGCGCGCACGAGTCCGGCCTGCTGGGCGAAGACCCGAAGGGTATTCCGGCGAACCTCACCCCGTACGTGGCCAAGGTCGCGGTCGGCGAGCTCAAGGAGGTCCAGGTCTACGGCGACGACTACGACACGCCCGACGGCACTGGTGTGCGTGACTACATCCACGTGGTCGACCTGGCCAAGGGCCACGTGGCCGTCATTGACCACATCGACAAGGAAGGCGTGTTCGTCTACAACCTGGGTACTGGCCACGGCTACTCCGTGCTTGAGGTTATCAAGGCTTACGAGAAGGCCGCCGGTCATCCGATTCCGTACGCGATCAAGCCGCGTCGCCCCGGTGACATCGCCGCCTGCTACGCCGACGCTTCCAAGGCGGAGAAGGAGCTTGGCTGGAAGGCCGAGCTGACCATCGACGACATGGCCGCCTCCTCCCTCAACTGGCAGACCAAGAACCCCAACGGTTTCCGCGACGCGGAGTGATATGAGCAGATGAGCTCCCTCTGATGAGGGAGCTCATCTGTCGTTTATCACACAATGCGCCTATCGGCGGCCCAGCGGGTGAGCTCGGTGCGATTCGAAAGCTGAAGCTTTCGCAACACCGAGCTCACGTGCGTTTCGACCGTCTTGATCGAAATGAACAGTTCGGCCGCCACCTCTTTATACGTGTAACCACGCGCGATCAGCCGCATGACCTCCTGCTCGCGGGCGGACAGCCGGTCCAGCTCCTCATCATGAGCCCGTGCCGCACCATCAGCGCCGCCATCAGACCCCGCCGCCGGCACACCCTGGAAGGTCGAAAGTACAAAACCGGCCAGTTTTGGCGAGAACACGGCATAGCCCTCATGCACCTGCTTGATGGATGAAATCAAATCAGCGCCGGTAATCGTCTTGGTTACATAGCCCTGGGCGCCGGCGCGAATCACCGACCCCACATCCTGCGGCGCATCCGAAACCGACAATGCCAGAAACACGGTAGTGGGGGAGTAGGGCCGCGATTTGGCGAGGATCTCGGCACCGCCGCCACCCTCGCCGCCGGGCACATGCACATCCAGCAACACCACCTGCGGCTTGGTCTGTGCGATCATCGCCACCGAACCGGGCACGTCCGCCGCTTGGCCGACGATATCGAAGGAATCGCGCAACGTGGCGATTACGCCCGCACGGAACATCTCATGGTCATCGACCATGGCCACACGAATCTTGGCTGTCTCGTTCTTGCTCATCGATGTTCTCCCTGCGCCGCTTTCAGCGCGATCGGCATATGCATTCTGACCTCGGTGCCCCAGCCGGCCCTGGACACTATCTCCACTGTACCGCCGCGCCGTTTGATGCGGCCGATAATCGATTCGCGGATGCCCAGCCGGTCGGGCGGAATGGCGTCCATATCGAAGCCTTCGCCATGGTCGCGCACGAACACTTCAACCATCGTGTCGCTGGCCTCGCAATACAAAGACACCGGCTCGCCGCCATGCGTGACCGCATTGACCAACGCCTGACGGGTGGCGTCCAGCAGCGCATCGGTCTGGGCGCTCGGCCGCGCGTCGCCCACGGTGACCACCTCAATCGGCTTGCCGTGCTCGTCCTCCACCTCGGCGGCGATCTGCTTCAATCCGGCTCCCACCGAACGATCCGATGTGGAACGTTCCTGATACAGCCATTCGCGCAGCTCGCGCTCTTGGCTACGCGCCAGGGCGAATACGGTGGTCGGTTCCTCGGAGTTCAGCTGAATCAGCGCCAACGTTTGCAGCACGCCATCATGCAGATGGGCGGTCATGTCTGCGCGCTCCTCTTCGCGCTCCTTCAATGCCTGCTCGTGGGTGAGTCGTTGCAGCATCGCGTTCGCCCACGGCATCACCGCCACCACGATACCGACGATCATCACGAATCCGCTGGCAACAATGCGTCGAGGAGAGGTGCCCCACCCAGGAATGCTGACATTATGCACATACAATGCCCATCCCATGAAAATCAGTGCGATGCCGCCCAACATAGACAACAGCTGCGTGCCTCGCGGACTAAGATTCATCCATGCCAGTGCGATGCCGCCCAACCCTACCAGCAGCGGAAACACAATCTGGACATCCGCACCGGTGCTGGTGAGCAACAGTCCAGTGGCCATCAACGCGAAACCGGCCAATGCCACGACGGCCGGTTTCGGAGCACGTTGGATGGCCTCGGACAATGATTCCGGTGCGGCAGCCGATTCGTCGTCATGAGCGGCAAGTGGCTGATTGCCTCGCGCAAGCGGCGCCTGATTAACGGGCACTGTGCGAGCCGCAGCCGCCACCGGGTCTCCGGCAGGCATGAACACCCACAGGAATACATAAGCGATGATGCCTGCGCCGTAGAGGACGGTCAGTGCGATGAACGCAATCCGAACCCATGCCACGCCGATGCCCAAGTGCAGGGCGATGCCCTTGCACACGCCGGTGAGCCAACGGCCCTGCCGGGGGCGCATCAACGGCATGCGCGCGGGCAGCAATGGTTCGGGAGATGACGTCATACTCCTATTGTGCCGCGCTCAGGGCGTTACGGCCGGGGTTTTACCCGGTGTTCAGGGAACAATCAGGGTGTTCCCCGAGCGTTGTGGCAGTGGTCGGGCGGTGTAATGGAATCATGAGCAATCCAAACGCGAATCCATATCAGCCACAGCCGCAGCCTGGTCCGCAAAAAAACAAGACATCGCGACGCTTCTTCACTTGGGTGCGATCCAGTGGACTGGTTCGCGGCGACGACCGGTGGATCGGCGGCGTATGCAGCGGCATCGCTTTACGGCTTGGCTGGAGCCCCACATTAGTACGTGCGTTGGTGATTGTATGTACATTGTTCTTCGGTTTTGGCGCAGCTCTGTACGCACTCGGCTGGTTTCTGATGCCGGATGTACGCGATGGGCACATCTTGGCCGAGGACCTCATTGCCGGCCAATGGGACTGGAATTGTCTGGGATGCTTCCTGTTCCTCGCTGTGGCAATCGTGATTCCAGGTGCGGGGTGGGGTTGTATTGCGCTCGCCGCCTTAGCGCTATGGCTGTTGGCCAAAAGCGGCATTCGCCAGCAGGAAGGGTACGGATTCGGGGCATCTGCGCCGCGACCGGTTTCACAGCCTGTGTCATATCCAGCTCCACAGCCTGTCTCATATCCAGCCGCGCAACCAGTACCTCAATCTCCTTTGTATTCAGCTCCGCAACCTTTTCCACAACCTGTTTCACAACCTGTTTCACAAACCGCGCCTAGTGTTTCACAGCCTGTTTCACAGCCTGTCTATCAGTCGATGCCCAGCGTGATGCCGGGTACTGTGCCCGGCGCGATGCCCGGCACAGTACCCAACGGGCCGTTTGCCCCCGACCGTATGAATGCGACGGCCTATGCCCCCACCGAGTCCAAGCGCCGCAAGCCGGCGGGCCCAATCGTGGTCTTGAGCATACTGGGCCTTACCTTCCTCTCCTTTGCCGGTCTGATGGGACTGATTTGGGTAAACGACATGGGCATTATCGGCATTATGCGTCTGGGCACCATCTGGATTGCCGCAGTATGCATAGTGATGGGGCTGGTGGTCATCATTCTCGGATTCAGAGGACGGCGTACCGGTGGTCTGATTCCTCTCGGACTGGTTGCCGGTGGATGCGCGCTCTGCATGACCATCGTTTCAGGCACGTATGGCGTGTACTACCGTGATCTTGGTGCCAGCGGCATCAATACTGTTGTTTCACTGAGCCAATCTGTCAGTGCGAGAAACAGCGACGGCATGAACGATGTGCAAAAGGATGGCATCTTCGTTGCCGATGCCAGCGATGCCACGTTTGAAACATTGCAGCAAGGTGTGGCGTTCAGCGGTGAAAACTACAACACCGATCAGGCAATCATTGATTGGTCCGATTGGGACAAGACACATGGACCGCACACGGTGAAGATGCTGGATGGCAAAACTTCCATCAGTAATTGCCCGGTCGGTACCATCACCATAGCCGCAACACAGGCGCAAGTGCATATCGTTCTGCCGGATTCCTGCACTTACGCCTTCGGCACCGCCGACTCCTACTACTCCACTTCGAGTGACGTTGGCGGCAAATACGAGATGGTATACAACAACTACATGGGTCCAAGCTTTGTTTTCTTCGAAGCTGAAAGTGCCACCAATGGGCCTGATCACGAATGGTTGGATAAGGAATCCGCCATGCCGGACAACGGCCCAGAATTAAAAATCAATATTCCCTATGTGGTGGAAGCACGTGTCAACGTGGTGTACGCCTCCGATTGGGAAGGCTCTACGTTCCAGCCGCTTGCCGATATATACGACGGCAACAGTACAAGCAAGAACACAACCGAACAATCGGAATGATCAAGCCGTTGCAACTAGGAGATGGAATCATGACTGATGAAACCAAGGAATTCGCCTCCATCGAGGATGCGACACCGACCACGGCCATACCTTCCGAAACCGACGCGACCACCGCGACCACAACCATGGTGACCGTCGATGACCGAACCGATACCACGGTGCTGCCATCCGCAGCGGATGATGACGAAACGGCTGTGCTGCCCGTCCCCGACAATCATGCGGATGCGTCGGTCTCGGATGTGGATACGCAGGCAACAGCTGCCTCTCCATCGCCCATCGAACCAACCACAGATCGGATTGCCCTGGAAACAGTTGCCGATGCCGTGGAGGGAGATGGTGGGCCGATTCCATCTGCCGATGATGTGCCGATGTACGCAGCATCTTCAGCACGACCTCCCTATGGGCAGTCTCAGACCGCCGGCAAACCATGCCAGCCTGGGGGGAGCGCCAAGAACGTCCAGAATGCTAAGGATGTCAAGAGTGCCAAGAACATCCAGAAACAGAGCACCAGCGCGCCTACTGTGGTATTCGGACTATTAGGCGTGATTATCGGCGTGATCGCGCTGGTTTTCGGGTACATATCTCCGGATCGGATGATTTCGTTGTTCTCGCCGAATCCGCAATTGCTGACGGCTATTATTTGCGCCGTAGTGGGACTGATTCTGGTAATAGTGGCCGTTGTATGGGCCATAGTCGGTGCCGTCAAGAAGAGAAAATAGCGTTACAACCATTGCATTACGGTCCCAGTAGAAGCACATTATGACGGGAGCCGACCGTTCTATGCTGATGGGGGGGAGGCATAGTAACTATGAAGCGGATTTCGGTGCGGCGGGTAGCGAGCGTCATCGTCACCGCGATGGCGATGACGCTGGTATTCGCCACACTTGGCTGGGCGATGATGCCGCAATGGAACACACGGCCCTACACCAAGCACATCGCTATCGCTTCTGCCGACCCCACCATCACCCCTGCCCATGCGAACATTCCCCACGAGGGGCGATATCGTACGCGTGAAACCCGACTATCCATCAAGACCGGCGACGGCGTCACGCTACCCGCCGTACTACGTGAACCGGTCGACGCTCCCGGGCCACGCCCGGCTTGTCTGTTCATTCACGGGTCCGGTACCAGCGGTGCCGAGGATTTCGGCGATATCGCCAACGCCATGGCCTCTGCCGGCATCGTGACCTTGGTGCCGGCCAAGCGCAACGACAACTACACCGTGCTGCATCGCGACTACCCGCGTTTTGCTCGCGAATACGGGCGTTCGCTCGACGTGCTGCGTGGCATAAGCGGCGTGGACCCCGCCAAAACCGGCATCTACGCCGAATCCGAAGGCACCTGGATCGCCACGATTCTAACCTCGAAACGGCAAGACATTGCCTTTGCCATACTTACATCCGCACCGGTGTTCAATGGACGTGAGCAAATGGCCATGGCTGTCAGCGCCTATACGCATGAGGTCGGCGCGCCCAAGCCCGTGGTCAAAGACATGGCCAAATTGATGTCGCTGGACTACGCGCCATTCGATCTGGCCTATGCCGACTTTGATGCCGACCGGTATCTGAAATCCCTCACCATGCCGGTGCTGGTGAACTACGGCACCTACGATACGGCCATGCCCATCGAACAGGGGGCGCAGCGGATCATCGCCACGGCCAACAAGTCCGGCAACGAGAACGTCACCGTACGCTATTTCGCCGGCAACCATCAGATGCGGGCTGGTGAGGGCTTATTCACCCCGAACCTGCCATTGGCCGAAGGCTATACGCAAGCGCTGGAAAATTGGGTGAACGGTGTGACTGCCGGAACCAAAGCCGATGGATGGGCAACGCCCCAAGTCGCCGGTGCGACACCTCACCAGCGCTTCGCCGCGCCGCAACGTACCAGATCCGGTATCGTCGGCTCGCTCGGCGTGCTGGCCGGTCTGATGGTGGCAGGGCCCGTGCTGATCGTGATGGCGGCGATATTAGGTATTGGCTTGACTGTGTTTTCTTGGCTACAGACGTTGCTGGCCGGGCGACGTAGTGTGGCGACTGTGCGGGCCATGCATGCGACGCCGAGTGGGCTGGGAGCCGCCCAACAGCGTACGTTGCACGGCATTGCCGGCTTATCTGCCGGTATCGGCACAGCGGTAATGGTGATTACCGTGCTGTTGTATGGCTATATGAGCGCCGTAGGCGTATCGGCTGTATTGGTTATGCCTCAACCGCGGCTGTTTGCCGTCGGATGGGTGGTGCTGCGAATAGCGACCATGCTGTTGGTGGTGCTGTTTGCTTGGGAAATGGAACGTGTCTGGTATTGCCGCGCCGATATCGTCGGTGTGCGGCGCGTCATATGCGTGATGGTAGCGCTCGGCACTCTCGCCACACTGATGACACTGGCATTTTGGGGCCTATTCTCGCTGTAATTCTGCCGATGTGCGCTGGTAAATGGGGCCTGGCGGGCAGGCTGCGTTGGTGGTCTGGGTGTGGGGCGATCGGCAGATTGCGTTGGCCTGGGTATGGCCGGCCGACGTACATCAGTCGGGGTGTCCGATACACAGTGAATGGCTGAGTATTACGCTTGGGAGGCTTCGGCCTCCTCTAAGGTGTCGAAACCGCCGAGCTGGACTGTGTGCAACAAGGTTTCCTCAGTGATATTGCGTTGCGGGCTGGCTGCGGCGCGCTCGCCAATCATCGCTTCGTAACGTTCGAAGGTCTGGTCGGAATACGTACCAAGCTCGCCGCGCAGATAGGTTTCGAATGAGGTGGCAGATGGTGTGTCTTCGGTGGTGGTGAGTGCGCGCATCGCCTCGCCGAGCTTGGGGTAGCGCTCGCGGAAATCCTTGGCCCAGGCGACCTGCTGGGCGATGACCTGTTCCTGACGGGCCGCGCGCTCTTCAGAGAGACGCGGAATATACGGCTCTATGTTCTTCGTGAAATTTTCCGGTGCGGTGGAGGCCATCATGCGGCCGTATTTTTCGGTCACGAGGTTGCGGCCCACGCGGTCGGCCGCGTCAAGATCAGCGGCATAGCTGGTGAGTAATGGCCGCTCCCATGTGAGGAACTGGGCCAACCGCATCTGGTGGAACACCGGCCAGTTGCCTTGGCATGCCGCGCGTCCACCCTCATTGTTGGTGCGCTGGAACTGATCCCATTCATGACGCACAATAGCCTCGCGCAGTTCATCATCAGTCAGTTCGTTGGTCATCGACGTTCCTTTCACTGATACCTCCCTCTGATGAGGGAGGTGGCACGGCGAAGCCGTGGCAGAGGGAGCTTGAATCTACAAACTTTTAAGCACCGGATCATCAGAGGCGATGTGGTCCTCGACATACGGGCGCTGCCATTCGAGGAAGGTCTCGCCGGACGTGGTCAGGTGTTCGCGTTTGAGTTCCTTGACGATATCCACCGCAATCTGCTCCACAATATCGTTGATTTTCTCGATTGCTGGAGCCGCGCCCTTGCCGCCTTCGCCAAATCCGGCCCCGCCATAGCAGGCTGCCGAACTCAATCGCATCACGGTTTCCAACTGTTCGCCCACGTTCGGCAACAGCGCGAACATCGAGCCAGACAGCTTGCGCAATGCCGCGAACTGCCACTTGTAATACGGCATATAGCCCACCACCATCGGCACGTTAACCAGGAACACCAACGAGGCGGTGGCCTGCACGAACTCGTGGATGGACAGCCATGCGGCCGCGCCGTCGCCGCGCTTCAACGAACGCGGCAGATTATATTGACCGGCCTGGGCGATCATGCCGAGTCGCTTGGAGATCAGCGCGAGCCGCACATCGTCGGGCATGTTCTTGAACCCTTGGCGCGTCTTGGAAAACAGACCGGTGGGATCGGCGAACACCTCGCCATTGGTGGCGGCGGCCAAGGTCGATTCCTGAAGCATTAGCCACTCATGCGGCGCGGTCTGCGCCGGCGCAGTGCGATACCCGGTGATCGACTCAAAGAAGTCACCGATGCGGAACACGCCGTCACGGCGATTCGCGCCCTGTGCGCGCGGCGTGACGGGGGAGAGCGGTGCATCAATCGGAGTCGTCATCGCTTCCGCCACATCAGAGGACGCCGCGCCTGACTCGGCAGTGGCGGTATCGTCCGTAGCGGTGCCGGGGGTGGGTGCGTTTGCCGCATCGGGTATGACGGTGGAGCCTGCACCTGCGGAGGGGAATGCTCCGGAAGCATCGGACCTGGCATGCGCCTCGAACGTCACGCGGCCTTGTGCATCCACGCTGAACTTGCGCGGCAGTGCCTCGTAATCGACCTCAAGTTGCTCGCCGATCGCCGCGTAATCCTCATCCGTAAGCCACAGGCAGAAGCGCGGGCCGAAATCGTGGTCCTGCGAATACGCATCATCGAATCCGTAGCATTCCGAGCCATGACCCACCAGACCGGCGGCGATACGCCCGGTATACTGCGGATACTTCGCCGCAATCATCGGCTTGCCCATCTGCGTCCAGAACGCGCGGGCCAGCTTCAGTCCGGACACCGGGCATGCGGAAACGGCCTCGGCCGCGCCCGCAGAACCGGTCGACACCGAAACGGTGGATGGGGAAGATGCCGCGTTCGCACCGGTCTTGCCCTGTGCCGGGCTGTTCGGCAGCCGCGAGCCGGACTGGGGCAGCGCGCCTGCATCGCCAGCAACACCCGCATTGTCAACTGTCACCCCGGCCTGCGCCGCCGCTTCCTCGGCCTGCCGCAGATTGTCGGCGGTGATACGCCAGTAATCGGTGTCCTTGCCGTAACATTCCTCGATCACGGCCAGCGCATGCCGGTATCCAGTAACCGCATCCGCATACCGTCTCTCGGCAAAGCACACCTGCGCGAAGCCCGCCAGTGCGGAGGCATAATGCGCGGAATGTTCCAGATGGCCGGTGCGATAGATTTCCAGCGCCTTGGCTGCATGCCAATGCGCGTCCTCCAACTTGTGTTCGGTCAGCAGGGTCAACGCCAGATTCGTGTGCGAGCTGGCCACGTCGATATCCGCGTCCGGGTTCACGCTCGAGGCTTCGATAATGCGCAGCGCTTCACGCAACTCCAGTTCCGCCTTGTCGGGCCGATTCGTCTCGCTGTAGAGCATCGACAGATTGTTGTGCAGTGCTGCGAGCCTACGGTCGGTGGGTGCCAGCGAATGCCGGCAGACACTCTGCGCCTGATGATACAAATCCTCGGCCTGATCGTATTGTTTGGCCGCGCGCATCGAGGTGGCGCAATTGATTAGCGTGGTGGCCCACGCCTCGGATGTGCCGGTGGTCAAGCCCATACGAGCGGCCAGTTCCAGCGCTTGCTGCACAATCCACTGATTCTCCTTGTGCCGACCTTGCGAGCGATAGAAGCCCATCGTTTCGTTGAGCACGGTGAGCAGTCCGGCCTCGTCGCCGGCGTTTTCCGCGTCCACCATCGCCTGTTCCAAGTATGGGCCGGCTTCGGTGGCAGCCGTGTGGCGATCGAAAATCGCGTCCAGTCCGTTCAGGAATTGTTGGGTATCAAAGGTTGCGGGCGATTGATCGGCATCGTCCGCAACCTGGTTCGCCGTGGAATCGGCACCTTGTGCTGCGGCCGCCGCATCGGTGTCGTCGGCATCGTCTGGACCATGCGCGAATTGCGCGGCGAATTGTTTGAGCAGTGCTTCCTCATCCATACCGCCAGACCTCCCTGAATCGTGTCTGATTTCAGTCTATTAATACTGTGAACAAACACGTCAGGGAGTTTGCTGTGAGCTTGGTCTCAGTCCACCTTGGTTTCGCGCATGCGGTGAATGGCGTCGGTATCGGTTTCGCAGCGCCACGAGTAGAAGGCCAGCAGCCCTACGGCAAGCAGAGCCAGCGGCATACCGCCCAGGCCGGTATAGCGATAGTTCATCGAGAAGGTGGTGAGCATCGCGCCGCCGACAATCGAGCCGATGGCATTGCCGAAGTTAAACGCCACCTGTACAGCCGCGCCGGCGATCAGCTCGCCGCCGCCCTGGCCGGCTTCGGTCATCAGCAATTGCTGTGGAGCGGAAGTAAAGAACAATCCGATGGCGATCCAGAACGTCAGTACAGCGGTCATCGGCTGATTACCCGGAGTGATAAGCACCAGCAACAAGCCGAGGCAGGAGATGGACTGACCTATTGCGGCCGCGCCGGCATGCCTCCAATGGTCGGTCAGACGACCTCCAAGCAGACCGCCGATGACCATACCAAAGCCGGCAAGCATCATCAGCATCGGCACCAGGGAAGACGACCATCCGCCGGTTTTCTGCAGCCAAGGGGAGACGTAGCTCCACCAGCAGAACACACCGGCATTGCCGGTGAACACGGCGGCCAAAATCACCCACGGGCCACGGCGGGTGAGGAACTTGAACTGACCGGCGATGCCTGCGTCCTTGATCGGTGCAACGTACGGAATCCACGCCGACGCCAGCACAATCGTCATTGCCGCCCAAGCGGCCAAAATGCCGAAGGCAAGACGCCAGGAAAGGAACTCGGCCATCAAGGTGCCCGCCGGTACGCCGAGCATATTGGCCACGGTCTGTCCGGTGACCATCACGGATACGGCCTGCGCCTCCTTGCCTTCCTCCGCCAGAGTCTTGGCGATGAGTGTGGCTGTGCCGAAGAATGCGCCGTGCGGCAGGCCGGCGACGAATCGTGCGACGACCAGCATGGCGGCATTGACGGAGAATGCGGAAGCCAGATTGCCCACCAAGGCAATCACCATAAACAATATGATGAGGTCCTTCGGCGGCACCTTGCGGCCGAATACCAGAATCAGTGTGCCGAAGCACACGCCGATCGCATACGCGGAAATGTAATGGCCTGCGGTGGGGATGTCCACGCCGGTGGCGGCCGCGGCCTGCGGCAGAATGCCCATCATCACGAACTCGGCGGCACCGAGAATGAACGCGCCCGAAGCCAGTGCAAGCAGACTCTTCTTCATGGTTCCTCTAATTACTTCAGTATTACTTACAAAAACAGTGCGGCAATCGATTGATTCGAGCGATATATTACGGTGGTCCGCCAACAAATACGGGGGCTTGCCGTGATGTGGTTTGTCGCTGTGTGCGGCGGGTTGTTTACCGCTGTTCGATCGCTTGGTTTGATTGTTGGGACAGGAAACGAAAAACCGGATTGCTGATTTCTCAACAATCCGGTCCAGTTGTCGGGCTGGCGGGATTTGAACCCGCGGCCTCTTCGTCCCGAACGAAGCGCGCTACCAAGCTGCGCTACAGCCCGTTTGGCAACAGATGTAGATATTACATTGTGGTGGTGGACAATGCAAATCGGCATGTCGCGAGTGTTGCGTGATGGTGGATTCGCCATGTGTACAGGTCTCTCAAGCCTTGTGCAGGGCCGGTTTTGCGTCATGTGAGCGGGTGTTCAGATGGCCGTGCGGTCTGCCGGGCTCATAATCGCCGGCCTTGCGTACACTGATGAATCATGGCTGAAGTTGTCGAAAATACCGAAAACACTGAGAATGAAACCCCGGCCGTCCCGCAGATGAGCACCGTCGAACGTGCGGAAATGCTGCTCAAGCAGGACGCCACCATCCGCGAGAAGATCAAGTCCGGTGCCACGCTGGACGAAGCCGTGGACCCCTCCAACAAGGAGTTCGGCCCGCTGGCCCACCCCGAGCAGGTGCAGATGCGCGTGGCCAAGCGCGCGATGATGCTTGAGGCCGGCATCGCCCCCTACCCGGTGCACTTGGACGTCACCGACACCATCGAGGCGGTCCGCGCCAAGTATGACGGCAAGCTCGAGGCTGGCGAAGAGACCGAAGACATGGTCGGCATTGCTGGCCGCGTGCTGTTCCTGCGCAACGCGGGCGGCCTGTGCTTCGTGCAGCTGTCCGCCGGTGACGGCACCAAGATTCAGGGCATGATCTCCAAGAAGGAGATTGGCGCCGATTCGCTCAAGCAGTTCAAGCAGCTCGTCGACCTTGGCGATCACTTGTACCTCAAGGGCCGCGTCATCGCCTCCAAGACCGGCGAGCTGTCCGTATTCGCCACTGAGTGGGCTATCGCCTCTAAGGCCCTGCAGCCGCTGCCGGCCCTGCACAAGGACCTGAACGAAGACACCCGCACCCGCAAGCCGTACATCGGCATGATCGCGGACGAGAACATCCGCAACATGGTGCGCAACCGCTCCAAGGCCGTGGCCTCCCTGCGCCGCACCTTTGACGACCACGACTTCCTCGAGGTCGAAACCCCGATGCTGCAGACCCTGCACGGTGGCGCGGCCGCCCGCCCGTTCACCACGCACATGAACGCCTTCGACCTTGACCTGTACCTTCGCATCGCCCCGGAACTGTTCCTCAAGCGCTGCCTGGTCGGCGGCATCGATCGCGTGTTCGAAATCAACCGTGACTTCCGCAATGAGGGCGTCGACGCCACGCACGCCCCCGAATTCACCATGGTCGAGGCCTACCAGGCCTATGGCACCTATGATTCCATCGGCCAGCTGGTCAAGGAGCTCGTGCAGAAGACCGCCATGGACGTCTACGGCTCGCACAAGGTCACCCTGCTCGACGGCACCGAATACGACTTCGGCGGCGAATGGAAGACCATCAGCATGTACGACTCCCTGTCCGAATCGTTGGGCGAGGAGATTGTGCCGAACGGCGGCCCGGACGCCCCCGGCACCTCCGTTGAGCACCTGGGCGCCATCGCCGACAAGCTCGGCGTAGAGCGCGACGACGTGGAGAACCACGGCAAGCTCGTCGAACACCTGTGGGAGCACTTCTACGAGGACAAGCTTTACGAGCCCACCTTCGTGCGTGACTTCCCGGTCGAAACCTCCCCGCTGGTCAAGGGCCACCGCACCAAGCCCGGCGTGGTGGAGAAGTGGGATCTCTACGTGCGCGGCTTCGAGCTGGCTACCGGCTACTCCGAGCTCAACGACCCGATCGTGCAGCGTGAACGTTTCGTGGCTCAGGCCAAGGACGCGCTCGCTGGCGACGAAGAGGCTTGCGACATCGATGAGGACTTCCTCGAGGCTCTCGGCGTGGGCATGCCTCCGGCCGGCGGTATGGGTATGGGTATTGATCGACTGCTTATCGCCTTGACCGGTGCCACGATTCGCGAGACCATCACCTTCCCGCTGGTCAAGCCGCTCGTTGGCTGATTAGGCATACTCTGGCTCCCCTCAGAGAGGGGAGCCGAGTTATATATGAAAGGGGTTGCTTATGTCCATCGGCTTGTGGGTTCGGGGCGCGCGTCCCAAGACCTTGGCCACTTCCATCGCGTCGGTGATGGTTGGGGCGACGATGGCATACGCGCATATCGAGCAGTCGGGCACCTGCATCGCAATATATCCCGAACCGGCCTCCTGCGCCACGGCCCGTGAACAGCAGACCCTGCTGATGGACCGATTCTGGCCGGTGACCATCCTGTGCCTGCTAGTCGCGCTGTTCCTGCAAATCGCCGTCAACTATGCGAACGACTATTCCGATGGCATCCGCGGCACTGACGCCGGGCGTGACACGGACGAATCGAAATCAGGCAAACCCCAGCGACTGACCGCATCCGGACTGGTACCGGCCAAGCATGTACTGTTCGCGGCGATGATTTGCGCCGCCATCGCCTGCATATGCGGCATTGCCGCTATCGTGATTTCCCAAGCTTGGTGGCTGTTTGCCGTGGGTGTGGCCTCCTTGCTGGCCGGCTGGTTCTACACCGGTGGCAAGCATCCGTATGGATACGTCGGGCTGGGAGAAGTCGGCGTGTTCCTGTTCTTCGGCTTGGCTGCGGTATTGGGCACCGAATACGCGCTGTGCGGCACGGTGGACGTCGGCGGACTATTGGGTGCTGTGGCGGCTGGCCTGTTCTCCTGCCTGATCATGATGGTGAACAATATCCGTGACATCGACGAGGATCGTGAGCATGGTAAGTGCACGCTGGCCGTACGGCTGGGTGAATCCGGCGCGCGTACGCTGCTGATTGTGTGCTGCGTGGCCGCGTGGGCCATAGCCCTGCTCATGTGCGCGACCCTATGGTGGCCGTGGGGCGCAGTGCTGTTGATCTCGGGCGTCGGAATACCTGTGCGCATGGTCTCCAGCGTGAATAAACGTCAATTCCGCCCGGCTCTGCCCGCCGCCAGCTTCCAGACCTTGCTGTTTGCGGTGGTGCTGGCGGTTTCCGTGACGCTCTGAGAGCGAAATAATAAGACGAATACTCGTGTTTGGGCGCACGCGGCTGTAGACTGAACCGTATGACTTATAAACTAGTACTGCTCCGTCATGGACAGAGCGCATGGAATAAAACTAACCAGTTCACCGGCTGGGTCGACGTACCGCTGACCGAGCAGGGTGAAGCCGAAGCCAAGCGTGGCGGCGAGCTGCTCAAGGAGAAGAACGTCCTTCCGGACATCGTGTTCACCTCCCTGCTGCGTCGCGCCATCAACACCGCCAACATCGCTCTGGATGCCGCAGATCGTCTGTGGATTCCGGTTCAGCGTGACTGGCGTCTCAACGAGCGTCACTACGGCGCTCTGCAGGGCAAGAACAAGACCGAGATCCGCGAAGAGTACGGCGACGAGAAGTTCATGCTGTGGCGCCGTTCTTACGCCACCCCGCCGCCCGAGATCGACCCGAACGACCAGTACGCCCAGAACAACGACCCGCGCTACGCCGGCGATCCGGTTCCGGAAGCCGAGTGCCTGGCCAACGTTGTTGAGCGTGTGAAGCCGTACTTCGAGTCCGCTATCGAGCCGGAGCTCAAGGCCGGCAAGACCGTGCTGATTGCTGCCCACGGCAACTCCCTCCGCGCCATCGTCAAGATGCTGGACAACCTGTCTGAGGAAGAGATCGCCAAGGTCAACATCCCGACCGCCATCCCGCTGCTCTACGAGCTGGACGAGAACTTCAAGCCGATCAAGCCGCGTGGCGAGTACCTGGACCCGGAGGCTGCTGCTGCCGGTGCCGCCGCTGTCGCCGCTCAGGGCCAGAAGTGAGCCTAAGCCGCTAACACGGTACAAGCTGTAAGGGGAGTCGCACATAACGTGCGGCTCCCCTTTGCTATGCCTGCCAAATCCCCCATGGGGCGGTGATTACCCCATGGGGCGGTAAAACCCTCATGGGGCGGTATGCCAGAATGGCTTAATTCCGCGGTTCCACATATCCTTCAAACCGCCCCATGGGCAAGTTACCGCCCTATGGGTGTTTTGCCGCCCCATGGATACGCCGGTGTACCGCCCAAAAGCAACAAAAAACGGCGTCCAGCCGTAGCCGGATCGCCGCTTTCGGGCATCCTCCTCAAACCACAGGAGAACAAGTGTTCAGTTATTCGCCCAATGTGAGAACAAGTCCCAATCAGTCGATGTCGGTGCCCTCGTCGCGGGTCGGCTCCTTAGTGGGGTCGAAGCCGGAGACGATGTACACCACACGGCGGGCGGCGGACACGGCGTGATCGCCGAGACGCTCCAGGAAGCGGCCCAGCAGCACGATATCCACGGTCTGCTGACGGGTGATGTCATCGGACAGCGCTAGATCGAAGGTCTGGTGGTGCAGATTGTCCAGCTTGTCGTCAGCCAGGATGATGGCCTCGGCGGTCTTGGCATCGCGATCGAAGAGCATGGCCACCAGCTGGTCAGCGGTGTTGTCCAGGAAGTCGATCATCTCGGCGAACACCGGTTGAGCGGATTCAGGAATCGCGGCGGCCGGATAGGTGCGGCGAGCGGCCTCGGCCACGTGGCGGGCAAGATCGCCCATACGCTCGAACATGGAAGCCAGACGCATGGTGGAAACGACCACACGCAGATCGGTGGCCACCGGATTCTGCTTGGCGAGCAACTTGACGCACTGGTCAATCACAGAGGACTCCAGGGCATCGATTTCGATGTCGCCGTCAATCACAGTCTGTGCGGCTTCAACGTCCTGATTCAGCAGGGCTTCCCCAGCTCCTTTGATCGCCTTGCGTACGTTCTGCGCCATACGGTCGAGGTCGTCAGCAACCTGCTTCAGCTCCTCGTTGAAAATAACGCGCATTTCTCTAGCCTTTCATGCTTGCTTATTGCAACCTGTACCAGTGTATTATTCCAGTACTTGTTCCCCACTTCAACGTAGGTAATGGCAACCTCAAGTTGTTCTACTGTTCATTGGGTTGTTCACCTGAAATTCATGTTACCGGCGTGCCGGCAAACCGCAATCCCGGCGTGTGGTGTGAAAGAATGGGGGCATGACACAGATGCCGCTCGTCGCCGCGATTGCTCTTATTGTCACGGCTGTTTTATTTGTGGTAGGAATCATCACGCTCATCGTGGGATTTGCGACACATCGAGTGTCCATGGAATCGCCGCTGGCCGATGATGACGACAATGACGATCTGTCCGACGACACCGCCACGCTGCTGTCCATGCTGCCAGGTGCGTCCGTGGTGGTCGACGAGCACGACGAGGTGGTCCGCTGCAATCCCGCCGCCTACCGCCTGGGTGTGGTGTCAGATGACGCCATTGCCCAGCAGCATGTGCTGGATGCCATTCACGAGGCGCGCAAGTCCGGTGGCAAGCGCCAGTTCGACTTGACCACCGATACTCCGGAGCGGTACGTCGCAGACCAGAACAAGGGCGATCACGTCGCCACGCAGTCCGTCCACCGCCCCAACTGGCTGAAGGTGACTGTAGGGCGTATCAACGAGCAGTTCGTCATCGTGTTGATTACCGATGTCAGTGATGTGATTCGTTTCGCTCAAGTGCGTGACTCGTTTATTACCAATGTGTCCGAGCAATTGTTGGGCCCCACTGAGGCTCTGGCCAAACTCGCCGATTCGCTGGAGTCCGGCAATCTGGACGAACAGCAGGTGGCTGCCGACGCTCGCCAGGTGCGTTCCAGCTGCAGCAAGCTCAACCACATGGTGTCTGATTTGCTGCTGCTCATACGCGCGCAGGAGCCGATTACGCCGTCTTCCGCCAACCGACTGAACGTTATGGAACAGCTCAGGGCCACGGCGGCGCGACTGGAGCCGCAGGCAGCCGAGGCTGGCGTGCAGCTGAACATCAAGGGCGACGATGATCTAGTCATCAATGGTGAGGCGGACCAGATCGACAGCGCCGTGACCAAGCTCATCGAAAACGCCATCGGCTATTCCAAGGAAAATGGCGTGGTCAGCGTGTCCGCATCCAAAGACAAGGATGGCGACCGCGCGGTGATTCGCGTGATTGACCAAGGCACGGGCATCGCTAAGAAGGACCAGGCGCGCATCTTCGAGCGGTTCTACCGGGGCGTGGAACAGAGCAATCGCACGGCGGATGGCGTGGGCCTAGGCTTGGCCATCGTCAAGCATGTGGCGCTGACCCATCATGGCGATGTGACCGTATGGAGCGCGCCCGGGCAAGGCAGTACGTTCAGCCTTACGTTGCCGTTGGCGCAGTGAGGTAAGGAATTGGTGGCATGCCTTGCATGCCACCAATGCTGTTTGATGAGCGACCTGCGGCCGCGGTCTCTCCCTCAATCAGCTACGCTGACAGCTCCCGTCATCAGAGGGAGCTTGTGATGCGTTACTGTCCGAGGCGGCGGTAGTCCCAGCGGTCGAAGTATTCCCAGACCAGCAGTAGCAAGCCAATAATGACGCCGGCCACGCACATAATCACCAACGGCATTACGCTGTAGCCCACGGCCAGCAGAATCAGCACGACAATCAACGCCACAATCCATAGACCGGTACCGATGGCAAACACCTTACGCAGATCCACCCGTACGGGCTTGGGTGCGGGTTTGCGGACGGCAGGGTCAATGAGAGGCGCGAACTTCATACTCATGCACTGTAGTAAGAGTAGGGAGGGGCGTCAAACATCCCTCCCTACGATTTATTCAATCGGCATCAGTTGAGACCGATCAATGTGCATGGCATATATGGTCGGCAATGCGGGGCATATATGCCATCACAGGTGCTCGACCACGTAGTCGACGCACTTGGTGAAGGCCATGACATCAGCCGGTTCCACCGAGGGGAACACGCCAACGCGCAGCTGGTTGCGGCCCAGCTTGCGGTAGCCGGCGGCGTCCACAATGCCGTTCTCGCGCAGGATGGACAGTACCTGAGAGGCCTGGACTCGCTCGTCCAGATCAATGGTGACCACGGCGTTCGAGCGTGCGTCCGCATCGACGACGAACGGAGCGGCGTATTCGGAGCGCTCGGCCCACGAGTACAGGATGGATGCGGACTTGGCGCAACGTGTGGTGGTCCAGGCGAGGCCGCCGTTGTTGTTGAGCCAGCGAATCTGGTTTTCCATCATGATCAGGGTGGCCACGGCGGGCGTATTCAGGGTCTGATCCTTGCGGGAGTTGTTCAGTGCCGTGGTCAGCGAGAGGAACGGCGGCACCCAGCGATGTGCGCCTTCCAGATGAGCGCTTGATTCGACGCCTGCCGCACGATCGATAGCTTCGGGGGAGAGGATGGCGACCCACAGACCGCCATCGGCACCGAAGGCCTTCTGCGGTGAGAAGTAGTAGACGTCGGTCTGGCTGATGTCCACAGGCAAAGCGCCGGCTGCGCTGGTGCCGTCGATGACGGTCAAGGCACCAGCTTCACGACTTCCGGCCACGCGGCGAATCGGGGCGGCCACACCAGTGGAGGTCTCGTTGTGAGCCCAGCAATATGTGTCCACGCCCTCGGTGAGCTCAGGCAGACGGTAAGTGCCCGGCTCGCCGGGGAACAGCACCGGGTCTTCAAGGAAGGGTGCGTTCGCGGCGGACGCGGCGAACTTGGCACTGAACGAGCCATACGTGCCGAATGCGGCGCGACGGGTGATCAGCGAAGCGCAGGCAATCTCCCAGAACGCGCTGGCGCCACCGTTGCCAAGCGCCACCTCATACCCTTCAGGCAGGTGGAAGAACTCGCGCAGACCTTCACGAATCGAAGCGACCAGTTGCTTGACTGGTGCCTGGCGATGTGATGTGCCAAGCAGGGTGGTGGCGCCGGCGTCGAGCGCGGCGATCTGTTCGGGGCGGATTTTGCTGGGGCCGGAGCCGAAGCGACCATCTTCGGGCTTCAGCGACTCGGGAATACTCAGTGTGATAGTCATGGTTTCAAGGGTAGACCAGTGTTGGGGAATATCGCGGATAATGCTCGGTGTGCGGGATTACTGCGGGGTTACTGCGGAATTCCGGGGTGCCGGGCGGCAGTGGTGGCAATGCGGAATGCAGTGCAGAATGTGCGCAGCACATCATGGTTACGGTGTGTCGGAATGACATGAGTTAGTGATTCTTCCGATAACCGGATAGTGAGGTTCGTGAACGGGCGGAAACAAGGCAGTTTTTTCACCCGGCCGCACGGTTACGTAAATCGTTTGACACACCCGGATGGTGGGGGATCACATTGAGGATTGACCTCTGTTCGTTGTACAGTACTCAATTGTGACGGTCATACGAGGTCATCGAAATGACCCCGCCGAACCCATCCAAGGAGTTAACGTAGTATGAAGCATGCTTCGCATAAAGCGACCACGGTCTCGCGCCAGAAGTTCAGCTTAGCGAAGGCATTGTTTGCCTCCGGCAAGGGTTCTCATTCCGTTCGTGCTGTGCGTGCGGTGCAATCCGCTGGTAGCGACGCCGTTGTTTTGGGGCTTGATCCGGCCATTGCCGAGAAGATCAACGAAATCGCTCCCCAGACCCGCCGTTCCATTCGTGAGGCCGCTCGTGCCGCTGAACGCCGTAGCCATATTCTTGCCTCGGCCTCACTGGCCGCTCTGGTCGGCACGGCCGCAGGTGCTCTCGCGTTTTCCAACAATGAAGACGCCACGAACTCGTTCGTGGCTGATCCGGCCACGACGACCACGCAGATTAAGCGCATCAGCGATGTGACTGCGGCTTCTCGTTCCGAAGCGCGTACTGATTTGAGTTCATCCTCCGTTACCGCACAGTCCACCAATGAAGGCGGCTGGGGGCTGAGCAATTCAGACAGCACCTTGGACGCCAAGCTGATGAATCGCAATAATGCGAACAATCCTGTGGTGTCGGCTCTCGTGGATGCCGATGGCGATGCTGTGCCGGCTGGCTTCAACCCGAACCATGCCGTTGGCACCAACTCCAACAACTATCCGTGGGGTCAGTGCACGTGGTACGCGTACCAGCGTCGTGCCGAACTGGGCCTGCCTTCCAGCGGCAACTTCGGCAATGGTGGCGCGTGGGCGGCGTCAGCTTCCGCTCTGGGCTATTGGGTGGACAACACTCCTCGCCATGTCGGTGATGCTGTGGTGTTCGCTCCTGGCCAGGCCGATGCCGATGGCGCGTACGGCCATGTTGCCGTTCTGGAAAAGATCAATGCCGACGGCTCCATTGAGATCTCCGAATCCAATGCCAAGGGATTGGGTGTGATTTCGACCCGTACGTTCAGCGCCGCCGAAGCCGGTAAGTTCCAGTACGTTCACTACTGATTCATTTCATTGGCTTACATTCGGTGATTACTGTTCGGATGTGACGTCGCCCTATCGGCAATCGTTCGCGCGAAATGACATTTCAAGTGTTGCGGCCGCGTATTAGTCCGAACTGACCTGTGCCGACACGCCGATATATCCCAATAGCTCCGGGGTGTTTTATTTCTTCCATCCTGTACGAGTTAATGCGCACCGTGTAGGGTGATGGTTCTATGAAGACCAAAACTGTAGCTTCTTCCATTGTTGCCGCGATTGTCTCCTGTGCCTGCTTGTTTATGTTTGTTCCTACAGCAACTGCAGCTGAGGGTGTTACTGTGACTTCCACCAAGTCCTTCCCCTCGTACACCCAGGTGCGCAAAGATCTGACGACTGAAGCCACTGCCACGAGCGTTGAGGACAATGCTGATTGGGGCGGCATTGAGAACCTCGATGTGCCGCAGACGGAATCTCAGGCGGAAAAGGATGCCGCAGCGGCCAAGAAGGCTGCCGAAGAGGAGGCCGAGAAGCAGGCGGAGGTCGAGGCTCAGGCGACCCAGGAGCAGGCCAACGCCGCGAGCCGTAATGAGTCTCGCTCTTCTGTTACTTATTCCGATGCCAGTGGTTCGGTTTCCGCTGGTGCCGGTGCCTCTATCGACCGTGCGTATTCTTTGATCGGACAGAGCATGGACTGCACCGCATTGGTCAGTCAAGCGTTGGCGGCCCGTGGCATTAACTTCCACGGTTGGCCTGAAGAGTACGTCAATGTTCCTGGTGGCCACGTAGTCACAGACGGATCCCTGCAGCCGGGCGATATTCTGATTTATGCCAACACCGGTGGATGGAACGGTGGTGCACACTACGATCATGTGGCGTTGTATGTCGGCAACGGTCAGGCGGTCCATGGTGGATGGAATGGCTATAGCGTGGCTCTCGCTAGTGCCATGACCGAAAAGCTCACCATCGTGGTGCGTATCCCGTGATGCAGTCTTATTGATTGATTTATTGCAGGCCTCGGATGCCGATCGGTATCCGAGGCCTGTTGCGTTCTCCTGCCGAATGATGCACCCGCGACATCATCTTCGAAATGCTATTCCTGTTATGAAATCGACCCATGTGTGCTAGTGTATGGCGTTGATGATGAGCGTTAAGACTATTATTTCCACATCAGTGGCGATTATCGCCACGGGTGCCATGTTTGCGTGCGTAGCCCCGTTTGCCTCTGCCGATTCCGCGCAGACGAGTGCTGTGGTGTCCTCACGTTCTTTCCCGAAGGCGAGTTCGGTGAAGAAGAATTTGTTCGCCGAATCCACCTCCACCTCGGTTGATGAGAACTCTAAATGGGGTGGCATCGAGACTCTTGATGTGCCACAGACCGAGTCTCAGGGCGAGAAGGAAGCTGCTGCAGCGGCGGCGGCTCAGAAAGCCGCTGATGAAGCTGCTGCAGCCCAGTCCGCTGCTGCTGCGGCAGCCAGCCGCTCTGAACAGCGTGCGTCGATTCCACAGGTTGACTTGGGTAAAATGACTGGCACTGGCACTGGCGCTGAGCTTGCTAGCTTCTCACTGAAGTTCCAAGGCTATCCGTATGTTGCCGGCGGCAACACTCCGGCAGGATGGGATTGCTCCGGTTTTGTGCAGTACGTCTTCTCCCAGTTTGGCATCTCCCTGCCTCGTACCTCTGGTGCTCAAGCCACCGTGGGTACTCCGGTCGCAAGCTTGGCGGATGCCAAGCCGGGTGACATTCTTGCGAATGGTACTCATGCGGCCATTTACATCGGTAACGGACAGGTGATGAATGCTATGAACCCGGTGCAGGGAACGGCAGTAAGCGACGTTTCCGTATTCGGTGGAGCTGGATATTCCATTCGCCGCGTGATGTGACAAGAATTATGCGGTAAGCGAATTCGTATTAAGGCACGTCCTTTGGGGTGTGCCTTTTTCGTATACGCGGATTTCTTTTTGAGCGGAGGATACCGGCCAAACCGAGTGTCGCGGGGTATTGTTGAGATACGCGGTATTCGTGCCGCAATAACTTCAAGGAGGTCGTCATGATTAACGACAAGGCTATTCTCGTCGGCGTTGACGGGTCGCATGCCAGTTACAAGGCAACATGGTGGGCCGCGAATTATGCAAAGCACGCGGGGCTGACGCTGCAGATTGTCTGCGCATATTCCCTGCCGAGCTATGCCGCCGTTTCGTTCGATGCCACTTACACGGCGATGGGGGACGATAACGCCGCGCATTCCGATGCTCAGGAGATTCTGTCCAAGGCCAAGGCCATCGCAGACGAGCAGGGCGTCGAAGCCGCCACACTGATTGTTACCGGAGATCCGGCATCGGTGTTCGTCGAATTGTCTCGTAACTACAATCTGATCGTCATTGGCAACCGTGGCAAGGGCGGTCTGGCCGAGCGCCTGCTGGGCACTACGTCCTCATCGCTGCCGGCATATGCTTACTGCCCGATTGTGGTGGTGCCGTACACCGATGATGACGGTAACCTGATGCACCTGAACAACACGATCACCAAGGTGGCCGTCGGCTCCGACGAATCCAAGTGGGGTCTGAAGGCGCTGGACATTGCCGCCGACTTCGCCACGTGCTGGGGTGCGGAACTGGACGTGATTTCCGCTGTGCCGAACCTGAAGGGTGTGGACGGCGAGGACGCCGTCATGGAGTCCTACAAGGACGATCTTGAGGTGCGCATCAAGCCGTTGCAGGAATCGCATCCTGATCTGAAGATCAACAAGCAGATCGTTTCCGGCCCGGCCGTGAGCGCCCTGACCAAGGCCAGCTACGATCACGATGTGGTTGTTGTCGGCTCCCGTGGTCGCGGCGGCTTCACTGGCTTGCTGCTGGGCTCCACCAGCCAGGGCCTGCTGCAGCATGCGGTCGGCCCGGTGTACGTGGTGCCACGCAAGTATGTTGAGGCCGCGGAATCGCGTCTCGACACCGTGCCGAGCTCGCCCGCCGAAGTGCCTACCAAGTCGCTGGAGGAGATTGCCGGCGTCGAGGAGATTCCGGTGTCCGCAGCCGAGCCTGAAGTCGCCCAGCAGATCGAAAAGACCATCGATCCCGATCGCCAGTAAAGTCCGAATATACGGAAAGAGGCTCCCGCCAGGGAGCCTCTTCAATTTATATCCCGTCTCAGTGCTTGACGGTGACGTTCATGCGCACCGGGGTCTCCTGCACGTAGGTGTGCTTGACCGTGCAACCCTTGTCGATATGGCGGGTGACGCGCTCCTTGAGCTTGTCGGCATCCTCCTCGGACAGACCGGCGTCGGAAGCATCAATCACCACCTGCTCCTCGAAACCGGTGTAGGCGTCATTTTCCGGGTCGTACGTGCCATCCACCACAATCTTGGCACCCTTGCCCTCACCCAGCGTATGTTCGATGGCGAACTGGCTGGACAGCGCGGCGCAACCGGCCAGCGCGACCTTCATCAGATCGCCCGGCGTGAACTGGCCACGATCCTTGCCGAACTTAATGTGTGCGCCATCGTCGCTGAACGCATCCCACGAACCGTCCTTGTTACGCTCAACCCACAGTCGCTTACCCATAGCTGCTCCTTTATTTTCAGCCGCCGGCGATCTGGCCCATCGCCATGCCAGCGGGGGAGCGCGGCACCTGGCCGCTCTCCCGCATCAGTGGACTTCTCTATTATGCCCCTAAGCTACACTGGTGCACATGGCTTTGACCGAAGAACAACTCGCAGATATTCGCTCCCGTATCCCCGCACGTCCCGAAACGGACATTCCGATGCCCTATGAGGACCTGGTGCGCAAGATCCTGACCGAAGGCACGCTGAAGTCCGATCGCACCGGCACCGGCACGATTTCCCTGTTCGGCCAGCAGATGCGCTTTGACCTGTCGAAGTACTTCCCGTTGCTGACCACCAAGACCGTGTTCTTCAAAGGCCTGGCCTATGAGCTGCTGTGGTTTTTGAAGGGTTCCTCCAACATCAACTGGCTGCTGGAGCACAACGTGCATATTTGGGATGAGTGGGCGGACGAGAACGGCGATCTGGGCCCGGTCTATGGCGTGCAGTGGCGTTCCTGGCCCGCGCCGACCCCCGAGGACCCGAATCGCACCATCGACCAGATCTCCAATGTGCTCGACCTCATCAAGCATCATCCGGATTCGCGCCGCATGATCGTCTCCGCGTGGAATCCGGCCGAGGTGGAGAAGATGGCGTTGCCGCCCTGCCACGCGCTCTTCCAGTTCTACGTGGCCGACGACAAGCTAAGCTGCCAGCTGTACCAGCGTTCCTGCGACATGTTCCTCGGCGTGCCGTTCAATATCGCCTCCTACTCGCTGCTCACCATGATGATGGCGCAGCAGGCCGGGCTCAAGCCGGGCGAATTCGTCTGGACCGGCGGCGACTGCCATGTTTACGACAACCACGTCGACCAGTTCCTTGAGCAGCTGGGCCGCAAGCCCTACCCGTACCCGACCATCGAGATCCGTAAGGCCGATTCCCTGTTCGACTACCAGTATGAGGACTTCAAGGTCGTCGGCTACCAGCATCACCCCACTATTAAGGCACCTGTTGCGGTCTGATGCTGATTACCGTTTCGTGGACAGCGAATACTGTGAAGGTGACGGCCCCCGAGTCTTCGCTGTCCACTACACTAAGGCCCAGTTCCGCAATCCAGGAGGAGTAAGCGAAATGGAGCATGACAGTAGCCGTAGCGGCTATCACGAACCCGAGCCCGGATCTGCCGGGCTGTCTGCCACTGAAGAAGACTGGGGTGACGATTATCCCAAGACCTTCTCGGTGAATCTTATCTGGGCCGAAGCCCGTGACAAGGAAGGTCGCGCCGGTGCCATCGGCCTCAATGGTGGCATGCCTTGGCACTGTGCCGAGGATATGAAGCATTTCAAGGAGCTGACCGTCTCCCATCCGGTGATTATGGGTCGTAAGACCTGGGAATCGCTGGGGGGCAAGTACCGGCCGCTGCCCAACCGCGACAACATCGTCGTTTCCCACGATCCGATGTACCGTGCGCCGGGGGCCACTGTGGTCACCAGTCTTGACGACGCGCTCGATATGGCCCGTCAGGAGGCGATTCCGGACGACGGTCTGGACCGTTCGGAGATTTGGATCATCGGCGGCGCCCAGTTGTTCGCCAAGGCTTTGCCGTTCGCGGACAAAGCCTATGTGACTGATCTGGCCGCCACCGTGGATGCCGACAGCTACGCGCCCGATATGGCGTCGCTGGTCGAGGCCGGGATGTGGCGGGAAGCCGAAGTGGGCGAGTGGCATACGCCCGCCAAGGAGGAGTCCGGCATCGATTCCTATCGTTTCCGTATCTTGGCCAAAACCAAGTAAGCATGCGAATCCGGCTTATGCCCTTTATAGCGGCATGAGCCGGATTCATATTCATTCGACCCCAACAATACAGTCGGGCCGTGTGCGGCCCGGTGAAGCCCGATTGAGGATTGATTCAAAGCTATGAGCAATACCCAGCCCTACACCGTAATGACCGTCTGCACCGGCAATATCTGCCGTTCGCCTATGGGTGAGATCATTCTGCGTCACTTCTTTAATGAGCGCGGTCTTGGCGACCAGGTGAACGTGGAATCCAGCGGTGTGTCCGACGAGGAGTGGAGCCACCCGATCGACCCGCGTGCCGTGCGCGTGCTACGCGAACGTGGCTATGGTGATGAGATTCCGCGTGACCACTTCGCACACCGCATCTCGCGTGAGGAAATCGACCGTACCGACCTGTTCCTGCCGATGACCGCCTCCCACATGCGCGCCCTGCTGCGCATGCTGCCGGCCGGCAAGCGCGCCGAAGTGCACATGTACCGCAGCTTCGACCCGAATCTGCCCAAGCCGAAGCCCGGCCGCGAAGATCAGATCGATCTGGTGGACCCGTGGTACGGCGGCAAGCACGAGTTCGAGGTCGCCATCGACCAGATTGAGGAAGTCGCCCCGTACATCGTCGATTGGGTGGCGAAGCAGCTGTAGGAATCGGCCTGTGGCCGATGCTGTGTGTTTCGCAGTCTTACGACTGCGGGTCTCTACCTCCGTCACCGCTTCGCGGTGCCGCCTCCCTCGTCAGAGGAAGGTACAGAAGATTACCTCCCTCTGTAAGGGAGGTGCTGAGCATAGCGAAGCGGAGGGAGAGACTAACGAGTCGGGTGCCTCAGAACACCAGTTGCACCAGCAACATATATACAATTGTGCCGCCGGCGATTGAAAGCAGCATATTGCGTTTCCATACGTGCAGCAGCACGATGACGGTGCAGGCGATGAGTTCCGGAAGGCCGTGTGAACCGGTCAGAATCGGGGTGTTGCGCAGTGCGTATACCACCAGTAGACCGGTCATCGCATAGGGCAGGACCTGGCCGAAATACTCGATGATGCGCGGCGGCTGCTTGGACTCGGGAAACACCAGAAACGGCAGAAAACGGGTGCACATCGTGCCCAGCACCACCGTCACGATAGTGATTGCGCCTTGCCAGATGGTCATCGTCATCGCGTCTGTCCTTCCTTCTGCTGGTCCGCTGCGTGGCTCATGGCATGGTCTGCCGTGGCTTCCGGGGCGTCGGCGGCCGGCCGCAACACGTCCAGATGCGGGCGTAGCGCGACGAACAGTATCAGCATGGCGATCATTGAGGGAATCATGAAATCATTGGCCCCGAATATCAGCAGGCAGGCCAGTGATGTCAGCACACCGATGACGGCGGACAGTCGCTCGCGATGCTTGCCGTCGAGCCACTGATCGAGGAAGATCACCAGAAACAGCGCGGTCAGTACGAAATCAAGACCGTCGGTATTGAACGGCAGATGCGCGCCGATCAGCCCGCCCAGTGTGGCGCCGGTCACCCAATACAGCTGATTGCACAGCGTAACCCAGAAGTAGAACCAGCCACGGTCGATGCCGGCGGGGATTTTCGCGGTGGAGTTGATGGCAAAAGTCTCGTCGCACATACCGAAAATCAGGTATGGGCGCTTCCAGCCGAGCCCTTTGAATTTGCCGAGCATGGATAGTCCATAAAACAGGTGACGGGCGTTGACCATCAGGGCCAGCAGAAAGCCGGCGAGCGGGTTGAACGCGGAGAGCAGCAGATTCACCGTGACGAATTCCATTGAACCGGCGAAGATGAACGCGCTCATACACATCGGCCATACGAAGGAGAAGCCTTTGGTGCCCATGAGAATGCCATACGAGGCGCCGAGAAACAGGAACCCCAGGCAAATCGGTATGGTCAGCGGAAACGCCGCTTTGAGCGCCGGCAGCCAGGCGTTGGTGTTGGTGTTGGCGGTGTCTGCCATGTGGATGATGTTCTCCTTGTACAACTGGTCTGCCGGCCGATGTTCGCCGATGATGCCATATGCGGTTATACACGCATGGTGTCGATAAACGGGGTGAGGGTGGCGTCGGGACCCTGTGCGCGAAGTCACAGTGTGGAGGATGTCACATCGTCTACGGTGGGATAGTCCTTGTGGCGGGCGCGAACACGTGCTGAGATGAAACCATGAGCACATATCAAGCGGGCCGAATGCTTTCAGACCTGGTCCCGCGAATACGAAAAGACCTCGGTCGCTATGACCGGGGTCTTTAGTGAAGTACCCCCAGAGAGAGTCGAACTCTCGTTGTCAGATTGAAAGTCTGGTGTCCTAACCGTTAGACGATGGGGGCGAACAACTCGAACTACTTTACGGGAGGTTGTTCGGTTATGCAAATCGACGGCATTTCGGCGTGTCGCAATCAGTTCAGGGTAACGGCCTGATAGGTGAAGTCATGAATCACGCGGCCGGCGGCCAGGCCCTTCTTCTCGAAGTTGGTGAGCACGCGGCCCTCGAATCGCTCGGATTCGGTGAAGTCGGCGTGCGGCATATCGGCGGCCATGTCGGCATTGCCCTTGCCCACGTGCTCCAGCGGCAGGCTGACGGTTACGCTGCCCAGGTTCTTCCAGCCATCGAGGCCGTCCATCACCTCGTGCACGTGCAGGGCATAGTCCTCGATGTCGGTGGCGATACGCCAGACGCCGTCTGTGACCAGCGCGCGATGAATGTCGCCGGCCATGGCCTTCTGCACGATGCGGCGCTTGTGGTGCTTCTTCTTGGGCCAAGGGTCGGGGAAGAAGGTCCATACCTCGGCCACGGTGCCGGCCGCGGTCACCTTGAACAGCTCGGGCGCATTGACCTGGGCCACGCGAATGTTGGTCAGCCCCTGCTTGCCGGCGAGCAGCAGCGTGTGGGCCACGCCGGGGTCATAGACCTCTAGAGCAAGGAAGTTCGTCTCCGGGTGGGCTGCGGCTGCTGCCACCACGTTTTCTCCCTGCCCGGTGCCGATTTCCACAATGAGCGGATTATCGTTGCCCCATGCGGACTCCACGAACGCGCGGTCGAGCGTGACGCCTTCGCGCACGTCCAGCAGGTTGCCGGCCGCAATATCCAACAGATATGTGCCGGCATAGTTGTCCCATGCGCGCTGCAGGCGATCGTCCAAACGTCCGGAGCGGCGTACGAAGGAGAGCACCTTGTGCAGGGGGTGCGCCGGTGCCTCGGTGTGGTCTGTGCCCATCGCGGCGACGGGATCGATTGCTGTGGATTCGGGATTGGTCATATATTCCTCGGATTTTCCTTGTGCGCCGCACCGCTGTTCATTCATTAGGTCGATTTGGCGTTCATTAGGTAGGTGGTGTGCGATACCAACCACCATATCAAGCCGTTTACCCGGTGTCCGTGCGGGCCGGCTCCGGGCCGACCTACCTAATGAACGCCAAATCGACCTAATGAATGCAGATATTGCCGGACGACACCACCGTTTTGTGCGATTATGTTCGTGTGATATACTCAAATTGTTTCAAAAGGTAACAAAGCGGACCAAAAGTAAACAGCCGCTGAACTCCCCACGGCCGACACTTGCAACCCGCACAAGGAAAGGTCAACTATGACAGTTCTCGTCACCGGCGGCTGCGGCTACATCGGCGCTCATGTCGTTCACGCACTCCATCAGGCCGGCGAAAAGGTCGTTGTCGTCGACGATCTGAGCTACGGCAAGCCCACTCGCATCGAAGGCTCCCGCCTGTACGGCATGGATATCGCCGCCCCGGGCGCCGGTGAGCGTTTGGCCGAAATCCTCGATGCCGAAGGCGTCGACTCCGTGATCCACTTTGCCGCTCGCAAGCAGGTCGGCGAATCCGTGGAGAAGCCGCTGTGGTACTACCAGCAGAACATCAACGGCATGCTCAACGTGCTCACCGGCATGACCCAGTCCAAGAACGCCAAGAAGCTCGTCTTCTCCTCTTCCGCCGCCACCTATGGTGTGCCGCCGGTCGATGTGGTGCCTGAGGACGTCGTCCCGATGCTGCCGATCAACCCCTACGGCCAGACCAAGCTGTTCGGCGAGTGGATGGCACGCGCCTGCGAGCAGCCGTTCGGCATCCGCTTCTGCGCGCTGCGCTACTTCAACGTGGCCGGCTGCGGTCCGGTGGAGCTTGAGGATCCGGCCATCCTGAACCTCATCCCGATGCTGTTCAATCGCCTCAAGCAGGGCAAGGCTCCCGCCATCTTCGGCGACGACTACCCGACTCCGGACGGCACCTGCGTGCGCGACTACATCCACGTCTCCGACTTGGCCGACGCCCACATCGCCGCCCTCAAGTACCTCGACCGTGACGAGCGCAAGTACGACGCCTTCAACGTCGGCACCGGCGAAGGCACCTCCGTGCGCCAGATCGTCGACGAAGTCAAGAAGGTCACCGGTCTGCCGTTCACCGAGGCTGTCATGGCCCGCCGCGCCGGCGACCCGCCGCACCTGATCGGCTCCCCGAAGCGCATCAACGAGGAGATGGGCTGGCATGCCAAGTACGACGTGGAAGACATCGTCAAGTCCGCGTGGGATGCCTGGCAGGCCAACCCCGAACACCACATCGACGTCGACACCTGGAAGCAGGCTGACTGAGATTGACGATTGCTTTGCGGTGGATGCCGTGAAGTGCTTCCGTCCATAAGGGCGTGGCCGGGGTTCCGGTCGCGCCCTTCGTCGTTTGTGGATGTTTATGGCAGACGTGTCCGTGTGCTGGTGATAGCAAAAACCTTGAAATTACGCGGAACACGCCGAAGTTTGCGCGACCGGCGAATTTCAGTAATATATACATCTGTTGCCTCACGCAAGTGAGAACAATGGCCCCGTAGCTCAGTTGGTTAGAGCGCCGCCCTGTCACGGCGGAGGTCACCGGTTCAAGTCCGGCCGGGGTCGCTGGAATGGTTATGAAACCCGGATTATCCGGGTTTTTGACTGTTCATGGCTCTGTAGCTCAGTTGGTAGAGCGAGCGACTGAAAATCGCTAGGTCAACGGATCGACGCCGTTCGGAGCCACCACAATGAAGCCCTGCCTTGTGCGGGGCTTTTGCATATCCGTCACGTACCTACTCCGGCGGGCTGGCCGGTCAATGCGAAGGCTCGCGTTCGCCAACAACTGTCTTCCTCACCGCAACTACGCACGCCAACAGCACCAATGCGAACATCGGGTTAGGGTTAAGTAAAGAAACGTGGGCCTTATCCGCGCGTGTCATGGTCGGTGCGATCGTCCGCCTCAGCCGTTTCTGGGGCTGTGGCGCTCATAGAGTCAGTATTGCAGAAAAAGCACCCGCGAGATGCGCGCGCAAAGAGAATCGTGTGGGACGGCACGTGATTTTGCCGATTTTTGACGTGCCGTCCCACAGCGTTCGAAGAACGCCCTCAGGGCTGAGGACAAAGAACGGCTCTATTCTGCGGTTCTCGGCTTATGTCATGCGGGATAGCAGATGCGTCAACCGATTGACGTATCTGCTATCCCACACTTTTGTGGGACGGCAGATGAACAATGGTAAAAACCGCGTGCCGTCCCACGGAAACGGAGTCAGGCCTGCCACCATTGGCGCAGGGGGTACCACTTGCCGTCCGGGTGGGCCACGCGATCCGGCTTGACGGCCAAGAACTGGTGAATCTGGATGCCGTCGAGCTCGAAGTTCAGAGCGCAGGCGGCCATGTACATACCCCATACCTTGGCGCGTTCAAAGCCGACCTGCTTGACCGCGTCGTCCCAATGCTCGGAGAGGTTCTGGTTCCAGTGATGCAGGGTGAGCGCGTAGTGCTGGCGCAGGTTCTCCTGATGCACCACGTTGAAGCCGGCGTCATGGATGCACGATTCGATGAAGCCGGGCGCGCCGAGATCACCGTCCGGGAAGATGTAACGGTCGAGGAATTCGTCGGTACCGGGCTTGCCGTGAGGCTTGTCATGGCTGATGGTGATCTGGTGGTTCAGCAGTCGGCCCATCGGCTTCAGAAGGCGGAACATCTCTTCGAAGTAGCTCTGGTAGTTCTTGACGCCTACGTGCTCCATCATGCCGATCGAGCAGATACCGTCGAAGTCGTGCTCAGGCACCTCGCGGTAGTCCTGCACACGCACTTCGGCCAGATCCTGCAGCCCTTCACGGGCGATCCATTCGTTGGCGTACGCGGCCTGTTCCTTGGAAAGGGTGACGCCGAGCGCCTTGATGCCGCGACGGGCGGCGGTGATGACCATCGAACCCCAGCCGCAGCCGATGTCCAGTAAGCGCTGGCCGGGCTGCAAGTCCAGTTTGTCGAGAATCAGGCGCAGTTTGTTGGCCTGTGCGTCTTCAAGGCTCATGTGCTCGTTGTCGAATACCGCGCAAGTGTAGGTCATGGAGGATCCAAGGAAGTCGGCGTAGAACTCGTTGGACATGTCGTAGTGGAAGCTGACGGTTTCCGAATCGGCCTTTTCGGTGTGCGGCATCAGGCCACGCTTGATACGGGCGAACTTGCTCGGGCCCTCGGTGGCGGGCACCGGCGGCTTCTTGAAGCCATGGCTCAGGATGCCGGCAGATACGCGGGCAATTGATGCGGGAGTGAGTGGGCGAACGTATTTGGACAGCGACACCAGCTTGCGCATCGCCGGATACGGGTCGGCGTAGTCAATGCCGTCCACGTCGAAATCGCCCAGAATGTATGAGCGCACGATGCCGATTTCATTCGGGTGCGCGAGTAGCTGGTACATGCAGTTCGGCGTGGCGATTTTGACCTTCAAATCCGCGTCTGCCGGGCCGAAATGCGAGCCGTCGAAAGCGTCGATACGAACGGGAGTGGCGGGGTCGAGAAACAGGGACGCCATCTCGCCGACCGTCATAGCCTTGCCATTTGCCATTATCTACCTCATTCTCTTATGATGATCACCCCAACTGTCGAGGTATCTTAGTCCTCTTCAGGAGACTGAAACCGTTGAATACACCATCTGGCGAACCAGTTCGCGTTCGGCTGATGAAGCACGAATGGAATTAGGCATCTCGCATATTGATTGCGCTACGCGCGAAGTAAGCGGATGAGAGACGAGTTTCCCGGAGAGCGTCAGATGACTCCGGAAAATGGTCTTATCGTTGAGATTTCGGGCGATGGAACTGGTTTGGTCAATGGACAATACTTCGACAAGTGCGGAATTCCGCCATTTCTTGCCATTATTTTCAGTGTTGTTCTTTCAGCGTGTTTTCAGGTGAATGCTCATGCGCGGAGTAGACTGGGGAACCGTTGGACCACTCAAAGACAGAGTGGACCACCAGTTAAGACACTAGCTCAAAAGGAGAGCCCCTATGGTGTACCGCATGATTTTCAACCAGACTGCATACTTCGGACGTGGCGCGATCAAGGAGATTCCGGCCGTCGCCAAGCAGCACGGCTTCACCAAGGCATTTATCGTCACCGACCCGGTGCTGCTGGAGACCGGCACCGCCGAGAAGGTCACCAAGGTTCTGGATGAGGCCGGCCTGCCGTACGAGGTGTTCTCCAACGTCAAGCCGAACCCGCCGGTCGAGTGCATCAAGGACGGCGTCGCCAAGTTCGCCGAGTCCGGTGCGGACTTCCTGATCGGCCTGGGCGGCGGCTCCCCGCAAGACACCTGCAAGGGCATCGGCATCATCACCGCCAACCCGGAGTTCGCCGACGTGCTTTCTCTGGAAGGCGTCGCGGATACCAAGAACCCGTCCGTCCCGATCTTCGGCGTGCCGACCACCGCCGGCACCGCCTCGGAGACGACCATCAACTACGTGGTCACCGACACGGCCAACAAGCGCAAGTTCGTGGCTGTCGACCCGCACGACATCCCGATCGTCGCTTTCGTGGACCCGGATCTGACCGACTCGATGCCGCGCGGCCTGAAGGTCGCCACCGGACTTGACGCCCTGACCCACGCCATCGAGGGTTACATTACCCCGGGTGCCTGGAGCCTGTCCGACTGCCTGTCCATGCAGACCATCCGCATGATTGCCAAGAACCTGGCCAAGTCCGCCGACGGCGACATTCCGGCCGGCGAGCAGATGGCCTACGCGTCCTACATCACCGGTATGGCCTACTCCAACGTGGGCCTCGGTCTGGTGCACGGCATGGCTCACCCGCTGGGCGGCCGTCTGGGCGTGGCCCACGGTGTGGCCAACGGTATTCTGCTGGCCCCGGTCATGGAATACAACAAGGACTTCACCGGTGAGAAGTACCGCGACATCGCCGATGCGTTCGGTGTTGAGGACGCCTACACCGGCGACCTGGAGAAGGTGCGCGAAGAGGCCGTGCAGGCCGTCCACAAGCTGACCGTGGATCTGAAGAACCCGACCACGATTTCCGAAGTGGGCGCCACCGAGGCCGACCTTGAGCCGCTGGCTCACGATGCCTTCAACGACGTGTGCACCCCCGGCAACCCGCGTCAGGCAACCGAAGAGGACATCCTCGCGATTTACAAGTCGCTGATGTGATCAGTCAATGACAGTAAACATTAGCTCCCTCTGATGAGGGAGCTGTCAGCGTAGCTGACTGAGGGAGAGAAGTTGCGGCGTAGCCGCTGAATAATAGGTATCGGCCTGCGTCCGATTCAATGTTTTAGCGACTGCGTCGCAGTCTCTTCCTCAGTCTCACTTCATTCGACAGCTCCCTTATCAGAGGGAGCTTGCATAAGCAGAGGGGGCTCGTATATCTAGCTACTTTTCGTGCTTTTCGTCGTAGACTTCGTCGGTGGGGGTCTCGTCGTACAGCTGCTTGCCTTGCGCCTCCGCCAGTTCCATCTGCTCGTTGATCCACGCGGCTTCAGCCGGATTGATATCCGCGGAATTCAGCACTTTCTGCCACACCGGGTAGAACATGTGCATCGCCGGATACATGGCGGTGAACAACACCTCCGGCTTATGCGTGCGCGTATGTTGCGGATGCGCATCAAACGTATTCTTAAAACGTCGCATGTAGCTCAGGAACGAACTCAACGACGTATCCATCCGTCGCGCACTCATCGCGGCGATCATGCGCGGCGAGTACACGGTTTTCAGATCCTTGCCCATCAAATGCAGGGAAATATCGATATCCTCATGCATCACATCGGCCTTATCCCGGCAGACCTCATTCGCAATCTGATGCCAGGCCGAAGCGCGCAAGGCCATATTCGAGCCGAACAGCAGCGGCTGGCCGCCATCGGCGCGGTAGATTCGCTTGCGCAAGGAATTGTCGCCTTTCAACCCGAAATGACGTGAGGGCATGTCGTAATACATCACCGGACCAGTGGCACCCATCGCGGCCGGGTCTTCGGTGAAGATGCCGGAGACCACCTCCACCCAGTCAGGCCGGATCATACAGTCGGCGTCAAAACGGCCCAGCACATCGCCGGTCGCGGCGTTCAGGCCAAAGTTGCGGGTGGGAATCAGCCCCTGTTCATCGTTCTGGTGCAACAGTTTGACCGGGGCCTCGGGATGTTCGGCGATGAACTGTTCGACAATCGCGCAGGTGTTATCCGTAGAACGATTGTCCACCACCAGCACCTCATGCGGCATGATGGTCTGGCGAGTGGCGTTCAGCAGACAGTCGCGGATGCGTTCGGCTTCGTTCCACGCTGGGATGATGATCGAAACGTTGAGCATAACATCAACAATAGAAAAGCGGGTGTACGCCGCCGGCGTATCCGAGCTTCAAACCCCTCGCTACAATGGGGAGCCATGAGCGAACGCGCGCGAAACATAAACAGCACCGACACGTCGAGAAGCGGTGCCGCAGAAGCCGGGGCAGACCCGGACGACGAGAATCGTATCGACTTTGGTACTTTGTTCCCCGCCAAGGGAGATTCCCGCAGGCCACCGGAATGGTTCGGCCGCGCGCTGCTGTATGTGGCCCTCGCCGTCATCGTATTCATGTTCTGCTGGCGCTCGTGGGGCGACATCTCCTATCTGGTGTTCGACATCATCATCTCGCTGTTCCTGGCGCTGGCCGTCGAACCGCTGGTGGTGGCGCTGGTGGCTCATGGCTGGAAGCGTGGCGTGGCTTCCGCCGTCAGTCTGGTGGGCGTGGCCGTGGTCGTGGGTGTGCTGCTCACGCTGTTCGGCAATATGTTCGTACAGCAGATGATTGCCATGGTCCGCGGTTTGCCGGCAATGTATGGGCAGATTCGTGAGTTCGCGGACCAGTACACCACGTTCAAGATGCCGGAAATCAGCAATCTTGGCATGGAAATCTTCAACAATATCCAGACCTCGTGGGTCACCGATTTCGCCGGCACCGCCATGAGTACGGTGGGTGGCCTGTTCTCCTTCCTGTTGAACCTCATGACCGTGGTAATGACCACGTATTACATCTCCGCCGCCGGCCCAAAGCTGCGCCGCTCCTTCTGCCAGTGGCTGGCCCCCAACACGCAGCGTCGATTCCTGCTGGTGTGGACCGTGGCCCAAGGCCAGATTTCGTCCTTCCTGTTCTCCCGTTCGATTCTGGCGTTGATCAACGCCATTTGCACCGCCATCTTCTTGGAGATCCTGCATGTGCCCTACTGGCTGCCGTTGGCCCTGTTCTGCGGCGCGGTATCCCAGTTCATCCCCACGGTCGGTACCTATATCGGCGGTGCGCTGCCGGTGCTGTTCGCTTGGGGCAACCGCGGGTGGACGTACGCCGTGGCGGTGCTGGTGTTCATCATCGTCTACCAGCAGATCGAGAACCTGATTCTCTCGCCGAGGATTTCGCAGCGCACGATGGATATCAACGCGGCCGTCGCCTTCCTCGCGGTGCTGGCGTTCGGCTCGCTGTTTGGCGCGTTTGGCGCGTTCCTGGCGCTGCCGGTCACCGCATCGCTGCAGGCCATCTTCCGTGCGTACACCAAGCGCTATGAGCTGATTGACTCACCACTGATGAACGATCCGACTCCGGAGAAGAAGTCCAAGATCGTCGAGGCGTCCGAAGCGTTCGGCGAGCATGTGCTGCAGCCGATCGGCGAGCACATGCCGCGTGCGGCCAAGGGGTCCACCAGCCGTGTGCCGATGAATGAGGAACTGCGTTTGCTGCAGGAACAGATCTATGCGATTCCGCCACACGAGACGAAAGAATCCGATTTGGACGATTCCGCCACCGTGGCGATTCCGCAGCGTGGTGCCGCGGATACGCAGCAGTCTGAGCAGCCCAAGCAACGCAAGCAAACCAAGCAGTCTGATCAATCTGCCTCCAGCAATCCTAGGGCGGGGTGGCGCTGATGACCCTGCTTTCCGTACTCGATATTCTTCTGGTAATCGTCGGTGGTGCCGGCATGATATATCAGGGACTGTGCATCGTGATGTCCCTGTTCGCCAAGCCCGTGCGCTTCCCCGACGCCCCGATGACCAACCGGTATGCCGTACTGATCTCCGCGCGCAACGAAGAAAACGTGATCGGCAACCTTATTGGGTCGATTCGCGATCAGACCTACCCGTCCGACCTCATCGACATCTGGCTGGTGGCCGACAACTGCACCGACAACACCGCCGACGTGGTGCGGTCTTTGGGCTGCCATGTGGTGGAACGCCACAATCTTGAACTGGTTGGCAAGGGATATGCGCTGACGTATCTGTTGGGGCATATGCTCGACATCGGTGTGGCCGATGATTATGAGGCCTACTTCGTGTTCGATGCCGATAACAAGCTGGACAAGCATTACTTCGAGGAAATGAACAAGGCGTTCTGCTCCGGATTCAAGATTCTGACCAGCTACCGTAATTCGGTGAATCTGGCGGATAACTGGGTGTCTTCTGGTTCTGCGCTGTGGTTCATCCGTGAATCGCGATTCCTGTCTAACTCGCGTATGATTCTCGGTTCCTCTTGCCATGTGGGCGGTACGGGATTCATGTTCTCCCGCGAGGTGATGAAGCGGAACAAGGGATGGAAGTTCCACCTGCTCACTGAAGATCTTGAATTCACTATGGATTCGATTCTGCATGGCGACCGCATCGGCTATTGCGGTACTGCGATCCTCTACGACGAGCAGCCGGTTACCTTCTCGCAAAGTTGGCGTCAGCGTTTGCGTTGGAGCAAGGGATTCCTGCAGGTATTCCGTTATTATGGCTCGGCATTGCTGAAACGCGCGGTTCGCGAACGTGATTTCTCCTGCATCGACTTCACCTTGATGCTGTGTCCGTTTACCGTGTTGGGCGTGATTCGCGCGGTGATGGGCTTGCTGTTCGCCGCGTGTGGCTTCGTGAGTTGGTCGAGCCAGCTGCAATCGCTGGCCGGTTGGTCCAGCGGCATCATCACATCGGTGTTGGGTCTGATGGCATTGGCTGCATTGACCATCATTGTCGAGCACGACCAGATCGGTGCCACGAACAAGGAGCTGCTCGCCTATGTGCTCAGCTTCCCGATTTACATGCTCAGCTACGTGCCGATTTCCTTCCAGGCCATCTTCGCCAAAGCCCAGTGGAAGCCCATCGCACATAAGGGCTGACCGAGTCCGCTAGTCCGGAGCTGCTCAGCGGGGCAATCCAACAGCAACCCGGGGGTGCTGCGCTGAGGGTTGACTGGTGGGCTAGAGTAGATGCATGAGCTTAGACAATACTCAAAGGAATGTCGGATTTCAGCCGCCGATGATGCCAGCCGCCGCTCCCGCGTCTTCGCAGTCGCAACAGCCACAGCCGCAAGCATGGCCGCCGAACCCGAATACGGCGGTGTCCATTCGCGGCCTGTTCAAGCACTTCGACCGGAAGATCGCCGTCAACGGGCTCGCGCTTGACATTCCAATCGGCTCGTTCTACGGACTGGTGGGCCCTAACGGCGCCGGCAAAACCACCACGCTCAATATGGTGACCGGTCTATTGGTGCCGGACGCCGGCACCGCCATGATTCTGGGCCATGACGTGTGGAGCGACGTGAACACGGCCAAGCGCATGATCGGCGTCATGCCCCAGCCCGACCAGATCTTCGACCGACTGACCGGTTTGCAATTGCTCGTCTACTCCGGCATGCTGCGCGGCATGAGCCGCGAGGAGACCACGCGTCGCGCCCAGGACCTGCTCAATGCTTTCGACTTGGCCGGGGCCGCCAACACGATGGTCACCGATTACTCGGCCGGCATGACCAAGAAGATCTGCCTGGCCTCCGCGATGATTCACAGCCCGCGCATTCTGGTCTTGGATGAGCCGTTTGAATCCGTGGACCCGGTGTCCAGCGCCAACCTCAAAGACATTCTCATCGAATACGCGAAGACTGGCGGCACGGTGATCATCTCCTCACACGTGATGGCATTGGTCGAAAAGATGTGTACGCATGTGGCCGTAATCAACGACGGTCTGGTATGCGCGGCCGGCACGGTGGACGAGGTCGCTGCTGGCGAAGAACTCGAAGACCGCTTCCTGCAACTAGTCGGTGGCCGCCACGAAGCCGCCCATCTCGCGTGGCTCGATGGCGGGCAGGCCCAAGCCCAAGCACCAACTTCGGCCCAGACGATTCAGCCGATTCTGCCTACGCCCGCCACACCCACCGATGAGGCCCGCCAATGATCAAGACCGCCATCACCCTGGTCCGCCTGCGCTGGACGCTCACGCTCGCCACCCTGCGAAAATCGGCGTGGCAGACCGTCGCCTATGTCTTTTCCGCTGTACTCGCGGCCGGCACCATCATCGGCACCGGCGTGCTCGCATGGTTCATCGGCATACTGCCGCCCTTCACCGTGAACGCGGATGGCTTTCCGCTGAACATCCTTGGTCCCGGAGGCATCGTCAACATAGTCGTCGTGCTGGTCGGCGCGACCATGACCATCTTCATCGGCTTCATCCAGCTCATGATGCTTGGCGAAGGCTCCACCATGAACCCACGCAAATTCGCGATCTACGGCATCGCCGACCGCAACCTGCAATTCGGCTTGCTGCTTTCCGGCCTGTCCGGCATCCCCTCCCTTACTGGCGTGGCCTCACTGATGCTCTGGACACTGGCCTATCGGCATATGGGACCAGCCGTAATCATCAGTTCCCTCCTCGCCGCAGTGCTGGCCGTCATCACCATGATGAGCATCTCCAAACTGGTCATCGCCCTATCCACCACGCTGGTGACCAGCAAACGCGGCAAAGGCGCGTTCTACATCTTCATCGTGCTGACTTTCGTCATCATCTGCCAGTTGCCGAACATTCTGGTCAACTCCGGCATAGCCTTCAGCCTCAACACCGAGACCTGGGGCGCGGCGACCGCCATCGCCGCATGGACGCCGTTCGGTGCGGCCTTCCAACTGCCGTTCGACGCGCTTACCGGAGCTTGGGCGGTGCTGATCGCCCGCATCGCCATCCTTGCCGTCACATGGATCGTCTGCTTCGCCGTATGCACTTGGTGTCTGAGGCATGAACGGCTCACCATCGGCGCAAACAGTCCGTCCGAGACCGCCAAAGGCATCGGCGCATTCGCATGGATGCCCGATTCGGCATCCGGCGCGGTGTCCGCACGCCTGATCACCTATCTCAAACGAGACCCCCGCCAAGCCATGACCTTCGCCATGCCGGTCCTGTTCCTGATCATCTTCGCCTTCCAGGCGCACGGCATCAGCGCGGTCGTCTGGCAGTCGCTGATCTGGTGTGGCTGGTTCATGTCAGTGGTGGAAAGCAACGGGCTCGCATATGACGGCCGCGGCTTCACCATGGAAGTCATCGCCGGCGTGCGTGGCCGGACCGACAGAATCGGCCGCGTGCGCGTCTACGTCGGCATCATGGTCGTCTACATGGTGCTGCTCTATCTCGCCGGCATCGTGCTGGTCGGCGCACTGACCGGCCGCTGGGCGCAGCCCGATGACCTCGTCACCGGCCTGATCTTCCTCGCCGTGGGCATGGGCGTCGCCTTGAGCGGCCTGGGCGTGGCCGAAGTCACGTCCTGTGTGCTGATGTACCCGGTCGCCTCAATGGACAAGCCGTTCTCCGCGCCTCAAGGCCGCGCCATGGCCCAAGGCTTCTTCCCGTTCGTCTACGTGCTTGGCAGCCTGCTGCTGATGCTGCCCACCGGCATCGTGGCGCTGGTCATGCTGCTGACGGGAGCCGAAGGCGGCATATGGCTGGCGATTATTCCGGTCGCACTGGCCAACGGCATCGGCATCCTGGCACTCGGGACATGGCTGGGCGGTAAGCTGATGGATGCGCGAATGCTTTCGATTGTGGCAGCACTCGACTCGTTCGCCTCATTGCAGAAATGATCGCCTTGGCATAAGGAGCACGATGGTATCTACAGCGGTATCACGCCGTCAGCGGCGTGAAGCGCAACGGCGGACCCAACGATCGCATCGCCGAACACTGACCGTCATCATTTCCGCACTGACCACCATCGCCCTGTTCGCGGGGTACTGCGCCGCCGACATCACCGACGTGGCCCCCGGATTATTGACGTTGAAGCCCGTCGCCGCACCTGTTTTTGCCGATCCAGCCACCGCCAAATCAGGCGGCACCGTCGCCGGCACCTTGAACGCGAACAAGGCCATTGATTCCACGGCCGCTTCTGCGCTGGTCAACGAATTGCTGTCCGCGCAAGGCGTGGGAAACGATACGTCGGTGATCATTGAAGACGCCCAAGGCACCGTCGCTGCCGAACATGAGTCGAACACTCCACGCGAGCCTGCATCCACACTGAAAACGCTGACCGCGCTCGCCGCCTCATCCACCCTGAATATGGCATCCACCTTGGATACCCAAGTGTTCCTCACCCAATCCGATGACGGCACCAATACGTTGACCCTCAAAGGCAATGGCGACATGCTGCTGTCTGCAGGCGATTCTGACGCCAACCATACCAACGGACGTGCCGGTCTGAACACCTTGGCCAAGGCCACCGTGGCCGCGCTCGCCCAGCGAGGCATCACTTCCGTCAATCTCGAGTACGACGACACCCTATTCGGCGACTCACGCATTCCGGCAGGTCTGTCGGAAGGCGGCGCAGTCTTAAGCGACTACACCGTCTACTTCACGCCGGTCTCATCAATGGCGATTGATGGAGGCCGCCAATACACCGCCGATACGCCTGCGCCGGCCGACCCCGATGATTCGGCCGGATACCCGGAACTGTCCCAGCACGCCGCCAGCGACGTGGCCGCGAAATTCGCCGAACTGCTCCAATCGAACGGCGTGGCCGTTACCGGAGACGTGACGGCAAACACCGCTCCATCCGGTGAAACGCCTTTGGCTTCGGTGAGTTCGGCAACACTGTCCGAAATCATGGCATACACGTTGCGGCATTCGGACAATACGCTGGCCGAGGAGTTCGGCAGACTCACCGCCTTGGCGAAATCAGCGACAAACAGTCCTGAAGGCGGCACGGAAGCGGTCAAATCCACTCTGAACGATCTCGGTCTCGACACATCCGGTCTGACCATGGCCGATTGCTCCGGCCTGTCTCCCGGCTCCCGGCTCACCGTACGCACGCTGGCGGCCGTCCAACAACGTAATCTGACCACCGAGAGCGGTGCTGCTGGTGCGGAAGGTCTATCCATCGCGGGATTGGTGGGCACGGCGCAGGATCGGTATACGGATGATGCCGTGGCTGGTCTGCTGCGCGTCAAAACCGGCAGCCTCGGCACGGTTACGTCGATGGCCGGCAATGTGTCCCGCACCAATGGGGGAGCGTTGTCGTTTGCCGTGGTGGTCAACAATCCTGAGGATTATGCCGCCGCGCGTAGCGCCATCGACTCGTTTATCACCAAGCTCGCGGGGCTGTAAAAGAGGCATCAAGGGCCATCAAGGGCTACAAAGGCCGTAAACGTCCATAAACGCACGAGTGCCTATAACCAGAAAAAAGGTGGTGAGTACATGGCATATTCCGCACGATTGCGCAAGGCCGTAGGCGCGGTCCGCGCAACGCTGAGTGCCGTGGAACTATGCGATGTGCAGGCTCCCGAATTCGCGCAGCATGGGGACCATGCCGTTGCCGCCGATGCGCCGCTCGTGCTCGTGGCCTGTTCAGGCGGGCGCGATTCGATGGCACTGGCTGCGGTGAGCCATATCGTATGCACGTCCATGGGCGTGCGTTGCGGTGCCGTGATTGTGGATCACGGCTTGCAGGCAGGCTCCGAACGGGTCGCCAGCGAGGCCGCGGATCGTTGCCGCGCGTTGGGACTGGGCCCGGTCATCATGCGCAACGCAACCGTACAGGCGCGCGGCGAGGGCCTCGAAGCGGCCGCACGGCAGGCCCGGTATGACGAGCTGTGCGCCGCGGCGCATGAATCGGGTGCCATTGCCGTGCTGTTGGCCCACACTATGGACGATCAGGCGGAAACCGTATTGATTGGCCTGCTGCGCAGTCGAGGCGTGGATGCGTTGGCTGGCATGCCGCAGGTCTTCACACGCAGTGGCGCGACTTTTGCGCGGCCACTGCTTACCCTTACTCGAGCCGAAACCACCGGTATCTGTGAAGACTTAGGTGTGGAATATTGGGATGACCCCACCAATGGCGATGCGGTAGACGGCGAGTTGCCGAACGACTATCCGTTGCGCTCGCGGGTGCGTCACGACCTGCTGCCGGCCATCGAACGATTCGCTGGATTCAATGTCACCCGCCATTTCGCCGAAAGCGCACGGTTGGCCAGAATGGATAAGGAGTATCTGGATCAGCGATCCGACGAGGTGATGGGGGAGGCGGTTGCGGCAGTTGATTGGCCGGCATCGTCGGCAGCGGTATCGACCGATGCGCCACGAGCCTGTGTGGCAGGCGATACCAACGATTCGAGCCATGGCATCGGCCTGATGATCAGCGTCAAACGTATTGCACGTGAGCCAGAGGCGATTCGGTTGCGGGTCATCGCTCACGCGCTGAGCCAGGCCGGTGTGAACGCCAGTGCCGCCCAGATTGCCGCCATCGACCGGCTGGTCGTCGATTGGCATGGCCAAGGCGGCGTCTCACTTCCCAGAGGTTATTCAGCCAATCGCAAGAAACACGTCATTCGCGTGTGCCAAGATGGAGCGCATGCGAATCGCTGACGTTGAGGAAGATATTGACCACGAGCTGGTCAGCAAAGAACAGATCGATGCCAAGATCCACGAGATGGCCGCTCTCGCGAGCGAGGATTACCGCGATAAGAATCCGCTGCTCGTTGCGGTGCTGAAAGGGGCCGTGAATACGCTGGTCGCGTTCACCGAGGCCATGAGCATTCCTGTACAGATCGACTTCATGAGCCTTTCGAGCTATGGCTCGGGCACAGTGTCGAGCGGTGAGGTCACAGTCAGGCAGGATTTGTCCGCCGATGTTCGCGGACGGCACATTTTGATTGTGGAGGATATTGTTGATTCAGGACGCACGCTCGCGTGGCTGGTCGCAGAACTGAAACGTCGTGGTGCCGCTTCCGTGGAGGTCTTCGCTTTGCTGAGCAAGCCTTCCCGCCGAGAGGTGGACGTTGATGTGAAGTACGCCGGCTATGAGATTCCGGACGAGTTCGTCGTCGGCTTCGGCCTCGACTTTGACGAACGCTACCGCAACCTCGATTCGATCGCGGTCCTCAAGCCGTCCGTCTACCAAGGAGTGCAAGCATGAGCTTCCCGCAAGGGCCGGGTAACGGCAATAATCCGAACCCGAACAACAACCGTAACAACGGCAACCCGTTCACCAACCCGTTCAACCGTGGCAATAACGGGAACAATGGCAAAGGCAACAACAACGAGAACCGCCCGATATGGCAGTCCCCTTGGCTGTGGGGTGCCGTGCTCGTGGTCATGGTCGTGCTGATGTTCCAGATGTTCGCCGGCGGTGGCACCAAAACCATCGACACCAAAGATGGTTTCGCGCTGATCAATCAGGGCAAGGCCACGTACGCCGAGATCACGGACAACAAGCAGGTCGTCCGCCTTAAGCTGAAGAACGACTACACCAAGAAGAACGCCGACACCGGCAAGGTGACCAACTACGGCAAGAACGTGCAGTTCTACTACACCTTCGCGCAGGGCGCCCAAGTGGCCAAGGCCGTGGAGAACGGCAACCTTGAGAAGGGCTGGACCTCGAACATCGAGCAGACCAGCATGCTGAGCTACCTCGTCACCTCGATCCTGCCGTTCATCATCGTCTTCGCCCTGTTCTGGTTCCTGATGAGTCGCATGGGCGGTGCCGGCGGCATGCTCGGCATGGGTGGCAAGAAAAACAGCGGCAAGCTGCTCGACGGCCAGACCCCCACCACCAAGTTCGCCGATGTGGCCGGCGAAGACGAGGCCGTGGCCGAAGTCGAGGAGATCAAGGACTTCCTCAAGGATCCGTCCAAGTACAAGGCGCTGGGTGCGCGCATCCCGCGCGGTGTGCTGCTGTACGGCCCTCCCGGCACCGGTAAGACGTTGCTGGCCCGAGCCATCGCAGGCGAGGCCGGCGTGCCGTTCTACTCGATGGCCGGCTCCGACTTCGTCGAAATGTTCGTGGGTCTCGGTGCCTCCCGTGTGCGTGACCTGTTCGATGAGGCCAAGAAGAACGCCCCCGCCATCATCTTCATCGATGAAATCGATGCTGTGGGCCGCAAGCGTGGCTCCGGCATGGGCGGTGGCCACGACGAGCGCGAGCAGACGCTGAACCAGCTGCTCGTCGAGATGGATGGTTTCGACAACGACACCAACCTCATCATCATCGCCGCCACCAACCGCCCTGACGTGCTTGACCCCGCTCTGCTGCGTCCGGGTCGATTCGACCGTCAGGTGGGCGTGGCCGCCCCTGATCTGGAAGGCCGTGAGGCAATTCTGAGGGTGCATGCCAAGGGCAAGCCGTTCGTACCGGACGTCGACCTGCACATGGTCGCCGTGCGCACGCCGGGCTTCACCGGTGCCGATCTGGCCAACGTGCTCAACGAAGCCGCGTTGCTGTGCGCCCGTGCCGGTGCCCAGTTGATCGACAACCGCGCCATCGACGAGGCCATCGACCGCGTTCAGGCCGGCCAGAAGCGCAAGTCCAAGGGCATGGCTCTGGAAGAGCTGCGCAACACCGCATACCACGAGGGTGGCCATGCGCTGGTAGCCGCCGCCCTGAACAACACCGACCCGGTGACCAAGGTGACGATTCTGCCGCGAGGCCGCGCCCTCGGCTACACCGCCGTCATGCCGACCTCCGACCGCTACTCGCAGTCGCGCAACCAGCTGCTCGACCAGATGGCCTACGCGATGGGCGGTCGCACCGCCGAGGAAATCGTCTTCCACGACCCGACCACCGGTGCCTCGAACGATATCGAGAAGGCTACGAACATCGCCCGTACGATGGTGATCGAATACGGCTTCTCCGACAAGCTCGGTGCCATCAAGTGGGGTTCCGACGATGACCAGACCACTGTGATGGACGGTCTGCAGCCGCGCAAGTACTCCGATCGCACCGCCGAAGTGATTGATGACGAGGTGCTCAAGCTGGTGGAGACCGCGCACACCGAGGCGTGGACCATCATCAACGACAACCGCGAGATCCTTGACGAGCTGGTCCGCCAGCTGTTGGTCAAGGAGACCCTGAACGAGAAGGAGCTTGCGGCGATCTTCGCGCCGATCAAGAAGGCTCCGGTTCGTCCGGTGTGGTTGTCCAACGACCGCCGCCCCGACTCGGACAAGCCGCCGGTGGAGATTCCCGAAAGCCTTAAGCGCTCGGTCGGCATGAAGCCGGAAGAGTAGACACGATGACGATTCGGCCCGACCTGTTCATGTGGTTTCTCACGTACGCAGGCCGGGCCGACGTCGTTGTGGACAATGACAAGGGAGAGATGAGATGAACGAATATATAGAGTCTTGCCATCGGGAGAAACACACATACGACGAGGAAGGCGTGCGCGAGGCCGTACGTCTGTTCCTGAAGTCGATTGGCGAGGATCCCGAGCGCGAGGGGCTGGTGGAAACACCTGACCGTATCGCCCGCGCGTGCCGCGAGCTGTTCGCCGGTCTGCAGGCTTCCCCGGCCGATGTGCTGGAGAAGCACTTCGACGTGGATACCGACGAACTGGTGCTGGTCAAGGACATCGAACTGTATTCGGTGTGCGAGCATCACCTGCTGCCGTTCCACGGCGTGGCCCATGTGGGCTATATTCCCGCCAAGGACGGGGTGATGGGGCTGAGCAAGCTCGCCCGACTGGTCGAGGTGTATGCTCGCCGGCCGCAGGTGCAGGAGCGTTTGACCCAGCAGATCGCCGACGCGCTGGTCGAGTATGCGGGCGCACGTGGTGTGATTGTGGTGACCGAATGCGAGCACCTGTGCATGTCTATGCGCGGCATCAAGAAGTCTTCCGCCCGCACGGTGACCTCTGCGGTGCGCGGCATGCTGCGCAATCCGGCCACCCGAGCCGAAGCCATGAGCCTCATTTTGGATAAATAGTGTCTACTAAGCTCCCTCATCATAGGGAGCTCACTTGGGACCTACATAGAAGGGGAAACATAATGACTGATTTGCAGGCGTTGCATGACAGTACGCACACCATGGTGATGGGTGTGCTCAACATCACCGAGGACTCGTCCTCGGACGGCGGCCTGTGGCTGGACCCGGCCAAGGCGGCCCAGCACGGGCGCGACATGATGGCCGCCGGCGCGGACATCATCGACATCGGCGCCGAATCCACACGCCCCGGCGCCAAGCGCGTTGCCGAGGCCGACGAGCTGGCCCGCATCACCGGTGCCGTCAAGACATTGATTCCGGCCGGTGCCATACTGTCCATCGACACCACGCGCGCATCCGTGGCCGCCGCTGCGCTGAGCGAGGGCGCCCAGATCATCAACGACGTTTCCGGTGGCACGCTGGATGCCGAACTGCCGCATGTGGTCGCCGACCACGACTGCCTGTACATCGTGCAGCATTGGCGTGGTTGGCTCGCCGGCTCCAAGGGCGCGAACCCCGATCAAGACACCTCCGTCTACGAGCACGGTGTATTGACCGACGTACACGACGAACTCATGCGCCAAGTCGACGGTGTGCTGGCCGCCGGCGTAAAGCCTGAGCGCATTATCATCGACCCGGGCCTGGGCTTCTCCAAGCCCGGCATCGAGCACAACCTGCCGCTGCTGACCGGACTCGAGACCTTCCGCGCCACTGGATATCCGGTGCTGATCGGCCAGTCCCGCAAACGCTTCATCTCGGCGATGCTTACCGAGGCGGGCGCTGCCGGTGCTGATGGGCCGATCATGGCCCAGCGCGATGACGTGACCGCAGCCTTGTCCGCCCTGTCCGCCGAACATGGCGCATGGGCCGTGCGCGTACACGACGTGGCCAAAAGCCGCGCCGCCGTCATCGCCGGCAACACCTGGCGCGAATACGCATGATTCCCCTGGCTCCCTGTTTTGGTTGCTTCTAGGCCTTGGCTCCCCTCGGGCGAGGGGAGCTGGCTCCGAAGGCGACTGAGGGGAGCATTTGAGCAGAAAGCCTTACCAATGGACACCATCACTCTTACCGGCGTACATGCCAACGGCACCCACGGTGTGCTCGCCTTTGAACACGAACGGCCACAAACCTTCGTCGTGGACGTCACCCTGCACCTTGATCTGGCCGCCGCCGGTCAATCCGACGATCTCAACGACACCATCGATTACGGCCGTGTGGCCAAGGATATCGCGGCTGTCATCGAAGGCCCTCATGTGGACCTGATCGAGCGTCTGGCCCAACGTATCGCGGATAAGATCCTTGCCGATGCGCCGGCCGTCGCCTCCATCGACGTCACCGTGCACAAGCCTCATGCGCCCATCGTCGTGGCTTTTGCAGATGTATCGGTCTCCATCTCGCGCGTGCGTGCCACCGATAATGGACGCACTGCTGAAGAGCATGCCATCCATAACGCGGTGGTGGCCTTGGGCGGCAATGTGGGCGAGGTGGAATCCACCTTGCGAGCCGCCGTTCGGGAGATTGACGCGCTGCTCGGCACACAGGTGACCGGTATTTCGCCGCTTTACCGCACGGCCGCGTGGGGCATGGCCGACGGTACGCCGGATTTCCTGAACGCCGTGGTGGAGCTTGAAACCACAATGGGCAGCCACGAATTGCTTGCCGCGTTGCAAAACATCGAAGCGAACCATGGACGAATTCGTGAGAATCATTGGGATTCCAGGCCGTTGGACTTGGACATTATCGACTTTGATGGCATCACCAGCGCGGATCCGGATCTGGCATTGCCCCATCCGCGTGCTTGGCAGCGCGCGTTTGTGCTGGCTCCTTGGTTGGCGCTGAATCCGAACGCCAAACTCGCCGGAGCCCATGAGGGGCCTGTAACCGATTTGCTGGCCGCCGCACCGGACCGTAACGCCGTGCAGCTCGAGAGCGAAGACTGGATGCTCGGCGGGCATGCAGTCAAGCAAGAATCAGCGTCGGAGTCGGCACCCGTCTCACGCAAGGCGATTATTTCGCTGGATTCCACCTCGCAGGATGTCGAACGGCTGTTCCGCGAAACCATCGTTTCCATCGACAGTGTTCCTGGCAATCAGGTACAGGGCATCTCGCCGCTCTACCATGTCAGCCATTTCGACGGCCCGGACGCGATGAGCGCGGTCATCCAAATCGAAACCAAGTTGCCGCCCGCCGACCTGATTGCCGTATTGGGCAGCATCGAAAGTGTTCATGATCTGGCAGTCGACCTTGACCTTGTCGACATGGAAGGCGTGACTTCCGACGAGCCCAACTGCAGCATTCCTTGGCCGTCGGCCCGTAACCATGCGTCGGTATTGGCACCTTGGCTGGATATGGACCCGAATGCTACTCTGGGCGGCGACCCGGTGGCCTTCCTTTTGGCCATGGCACCGGATGCCGGACAGGTCGGATTGCTATCGGACAACTGGATACTGTCGAACAGTTGAGCTGATGGCAGAACCAGTTACGAACGGTAGGCTAGAAACCAGACGGTGACGGACCAGTCTCCGGCCTCGAACAGCCGGGCACGGCAGTGACGAAAACCAAATCAAGATGAACAGCCCAGGCGCGAGGGCCGTTCGCAAACAGCAAACAGCAACGCAACGATAAGGAGGCCGGACATGAAAACACGGCGAACACCATGGTGGCAGTATGTGATCGGTGCCGTGCTGGGCCTGCTGGCGGGTATCGGTCTGGCCTCCTACGGCGAAAGCTCGGGACTGTCGCTGATTGGTGCGCCTTGGATTGTGACCGGATTGCTGGCCGTGCTGGGCGTTATCGTGCTGATCTTGGCCCTGCAAGTGCATAAATACGCGAATACCGACCCCAAGAAGCGTCCGCATAGCTTCATCAATCCCACTATCGCGGTGTATACGCTGGTGCTGTCTAAGGCACTGGGATTGGCGGGCGCAACGCTCGCCGGCTGGTATGGCGGTCAGATTGTGATGAGCCTGAGCCATATCGAGGCGGATTTCTATGCACACGCCGTCACCGAGTGCGCAATCGCGGCCGTGGTGTGCATCGCCGACATGATCATCGGCATTATCGGCGAATGGTTGTGCCAGCTACCGCCGAACGAAGGCCCCGAAAACCCGAAAATCAAGGAAGCCAAGCGCCGTAGCGACATAGCCCAGGCCTACAAAAGATAATCCGTGATAAGCCCCCTCTGACGAGGGGGCCGTAGGCGTAGCCGACTGGGGGAGAGAAGAAGAAAAAACCACACCATCGGCCAAGCCGATTACCACTATTCCTGCGGCACGCGAACCATAGCTTCCTGAGCGATGGCCGCCACCAAGTCGCCATTCTGCGCATACACTTTGGCGATGCCGAGTCCGCGCCCGTGCGCGGCGATAGGCGTATCCTGCACATACAAATGCCATTCGTTGATATCGATATCCTGATACCACCACATCGAATGGTCGATGGACGCATAGGAAATGCCCGGTGTGGAAATCGACAGTCCGGCGCGGCGCAGCACCGGCTCCATCATCACCTGATCGCAGCCGAGTGCCAGCATCGCACGATGCATGACCTGCGGCACATCGACGTGGCCATCGGCCTTCATCCACACCATCTGCTTGCCGGAATCATGCTCGGCGGAATCCTTGTCCGCGCGCAGCATCACGGTCGGCGTCACGTGGCGGATATCGAATGGCGATTTCTCGACATAGAAATTGGCGAACGGCGACTTTTCGGCGAACGGCTGCATGAGTTCCTTGGCGGAAGTCAACGTTTCGGGATCGGGCAGGTTTTCCGGCATCGGATCGGCAAATTCCACACCCTCTTGGCCGGTCTCCTGGAAAGAGGCGATGGCCGTGAGAATCGACCCCTCGGCTTGGGTGACGTTGACCCGACGAGCGGAGAACGAGCGGCCGTCGCGAAGGTTCTCGACGTCAAACAACAGGTCTTGACGAATATCGCCGGCGGCAATGAAATAGCCATGTACCGAATGCGGCAGGCGTGAAGGGCCCACTGTTTTGGACGCGGCGATCACCGACTGGGCGATGACCTGGCCACCGTAGACGCGGCCAGTGGGGAAGTACATACTCTCGCCATTGATGTATGTGTGATTGCGGTAAGCGGAAGGCTCGCCCAACTTCAGCACCTTCACCAGATGGTCCAATGGAGTTACGGTGGTTGCCTGAGCCATGGCGTTCCTCGATTCCTGTTCTGCTGTGTTCGATATTCGGTTATCGTATTCCAACCTATGGTTGGCAGTCTATCCGGTGGGGGTTAAGAGTTCCGGGAGCGAAATGTAACGAGACTGTTTGGAAGGTAAACGGTTGGTTATGCGGTGCGTTGCCGCTACGTTGCTGCTGCACTGCCGGTGTGTTGCCGGTGCGTTGCCGTAGGTGACTGTGGGATTTTATGGGATGCGGGGCGGGGCAGTCATGGGGGCAATTATGGGAAAGCCGCCCCTGAGGGACGGCTTTCGACGTATAAAGCGCGTTGTGGCACTAATGCCGGCGTATCTCAGCCGCGCACAAGCTTCTTGTGCAGGCGGTGCGGGCGGGCCGCATCTTCACCGAGTCGGGCCACCTTGTTCTCCTGGTAGGCCTGGAAGTTGCCTTCGAACCAGTACCACTTGGCCGGGTTGTCGTCATCGCCCTCCCACGCGAGGATATGCGTGGCGACACGGTCGAGGAACCAACGGTCGTGGGAGATCACCACGGCGCAGCCCGGGAATTCGAGCAGTGCGTTTTCGAGGGATTCCAAAGTCTCGACGTCCAAATCGTTGGTGGGCTCGTCGAGAAGCAGTAGGTTGCCGCCCTGCTTCAGGGTCAGGGCCAGGTTCAGACGGTTGCGCTCACCACCGGACAGCACACCAGTCAGCTTCTGCTGATCGGCGCCCTTGAAGCCGAAGCTGGCCACATAGGCGCGGGTCGGCACCTCCACACCGGCCACCTCGATGAAGTCGAGGCCGCCGGACACGGCTTCCCACAGGTTCTTGTTCGGATCCAGGCCCTCACGGTTCTGGTCCACGTAGCTGATTTTGACGGTGTCGCCGATCTTCAGTTCACCGCTGGTCAGCGGTTCCAGGCCCACGATGGTCTTGAACAGCGTGGACTTACCCACGCCGTTCGGGCCGATTACGCCGACGATGCCGTTGCGCGGCAGCGTGAAGGACAGGTCGTCGATGAGCACACGCTCGCCGAAGGCCTTGTGGATGTGGTTGGCTTCCAGCACGGTGGAACCCAGGCGCGGGCCGGCCGGAATCTGAATCTCGGAGAAGTCGAGCTTCTTGTTGTTGCGTGCCTCGTTTTCCATCTGGTCGTAACGCTCCAGACGGGCCTTGTTCTTGGCCTGACGGGCCTTGGGGGAGGAGCGCACCCAGTCGAGCTCGTTCTTCAGTCGCTTGGCGAGCTTGGCGTCCTTGGCTCCCTGGATCTCCAGACGCTTGGCCTTGGTCTCCAAGTAGGTGGAGTAGTTGCCCTTGTACGGGTACAGGTGGCCGCGGTCGACCTCGCAAATCCATTCGGCCACATTGTCCATGAAGTAACGATCGTGGGTGACGGCGATGACTGCGCCCTTGTACTGGTGCAGGAACTGTTCCAGCCACAGGATGGACTCGGCGTCCAGGTGGTTGGTGGGCTCGTCGAGCAGCAGCAGGTCCGGGGCCTCAAGCAGCAGCTTGCACAGGGCCACACGGCGGCGCTCGCCACCGGAGCACACGTTGACCGGGGTGTCCGGGTCCGGGCACTGCAGGGCGTCCATTGCCTGCTCGAGCTGGGAGTCGAGGTCCCAGCCGTCGGCGGCGTCGATCTCGGTCTGCAGCTTGCCCATCTCTTCCATCAGGGCGTCGAAGTCGGCGTCCGGATTGGCCATCTCCTCACCGATTTCATTGAATCGGGCGACCTTCTCGGCAATCGGGCCGAACGCCATCTTGATGTTCTCGCCCACGGTCTTGGTGTCGTCCAGCGGCGGCTCCTGCTGCAGGATGCCGACCGTGAAGCCCGGGGTCAGGCTGGCCTCGCCGTTGCTCACGGTCTCCAGGCCGGCCATGATCTTGAGCAGGGTGGACTTACCCATGCCGTTCGGGCCCACGACGCCGATCTTTGCGCCGGGCAGGAAGCTCAGGGTCACGTCATCGAGAATCACGCGGTCGCCGTAAGACTTGCGGGCCTTGATCATCTGAAATACGAATTCTGCCATGTTGTGCAGTTACTCCTTAAAAAGGGGTTGGAATTCCGCTGTTTCTTTAGTCTTTAGTTTGTGATGGATACGCTGTGTGCAGCGCGGAGCACGCCCCCCGAATCACGGATCGCGGTGCGCCGCGTCAGGCCTGTGCCGCCCTGTCCGCATAACGATCGAATCCACGCCAAACCACCGCCCACCATGGTATCGGAAGGGCTGGAATGGCGGGCGTCGCTATGGCTTGGAGGGGTAATGGATGGGCCTGACATTGCCGTGGCGCGACGCGCCGGGCGGCGCTCCGTGGTCCAGTGATGCTGTAGTATATCCTCTTGTGCTTCATTGAGGTACAGATGGCCCCGTAGCTCAGTTGGTTAGAGCGCCGCCCTGTCACGGCGGAGGTCACCGGTTCAAGTCCGGCCGGGGTCGCCACCAAGCTCCTGACAAATGTCAGGAGCTTTTTTGTTCTTTTGCCGTATTTCGTGGTGTAGGGCGAAATATGGGGTTATAGGCCAAAATGTGTGTCTGGTGTTTAGTCGTTTGATGGCCATTCGACTCTGGCATGGAAGCTGTTTCAGTCGATGCCGATGCCGTATCGCATGGAAATACCGAAGGTTTCGTGCTGGCCTTGGGGCTCTGCTCGACACGCCGATAGTCTGAATGACAACGTTTGCTATTGAATGACAACGTTAGCGTTAACAGTGCTTATAAATGGTGAAAAACGTGTGCAGGGTCACATTGGCAGAACGCGCGCGAGATATGACAAATCATGAAAAATACGCTATGGGAGGTCATGGCAACTCGTTACTATTTTCGCTGTCTCGTACGCCACACAAGCCTTCAAGGAGTAAGCCATGACCACGCTCGCCATTGATATCGGAGGAACTAAGATCGCCGCCGCCGTCTGCGATGAAAACGATAGCATCATCCAGCGCTGGCGCGTCCCCACGCCGATGGATGCCGACGCCATCAACCAGCACATCGCCGAGGTGTACCGCGAGGCTGTGGCCGCCGGACACACCGATATCGAGGCCATCGGCATCTCCGCCGCCGGCAACGTGAGCGCCGACCGCAAGACGCTCACCTTCTCCGCCAACATCCCGGCCTGGATCAACTACGACCTGTCCGAGCACGTCGGCGCGCTGATCGACCATGCCGTGCCGGTCGTTGTCGAGAACGACGCCAACTGCGCCGGCTGGGGCGAATACGTGCACGGTGCCGGCCAGGGCAGCTCCAACATGGTCGCCCTGACCGTGGGCACCGGCCTCGGCGGCGCCATCGTGATCAACGGTCAGCTGTACCGCGGCTCCTTCGGCATGGCCGCCGAACTCGG
>UMIC01005233.1_pt1 | contig 62457 bp, 91 predicted proteins | sample 1965681 | NCBI WGS metagenome assembly UMIC01 (sample SAMEA4836114, study PRJEB28245) | human gut metagenome | biome: gut microbiome; material: fecal sample | place: Denmark | collected 2008
TTTAATCAAGTTGTCCGGGGTTCGAATCCCCGCACGCTCACTGAATGGAATCCACACAAACCCAATGATTTCAAGGGTTTGTGTGGATTTTTCGCGTTTTGCGGATAGGTCAAAGTAGTCGGAAATGATACAAAGTAAATGTCTCAAAAGTGCCTCAGAAAAACAAGATGTCTCAAAGATGTCTCAGAAAAAAAGAGTATGAGATAAAAAAAATCTCACACTCTTAAAAATTAATTGCATCATTCACAGCGCCCTCCACATCTTCCCGCTCAGCCAGAATATGCGAATACACATTCATAACCATAGCCTCTGTATCACCAAGGAGCTGTGCAATCCTTTTAATAGATACACGAGGAATCTGATAGCACAAGGATGAACAATAGTTGTGCCGGAACACATGCCCAGTCAATCCAACGATATCCTCTTTACACACAGCCTGCATCGATTCCACAATTCTCTTCCACATTTTATCATAAGCGCTTTTGGTAAGAGGCTTTTTATCTCGCATAGTAACAAATAGCTGAGTCCGGCCGGAATGCTTTACACTCTCTACATAGCTCTGGACCACAGGGAGGATCTTGGAAGGTATTGGAATGGTACGGATACCATTAGAGCTCTTCGGATCCTTAACACCGGGAGTATTCGTAATATACTCATAGGCTTTACTGACGGAAACTTCACGCTTTTTAAAATTAAAGTCAAATATCGTAAGTGCCACGCACTCCTCACGTCTCAATCCACATCCATATATCAGATACACATAAGCCTGATCAGAATCATATTTATAAGTCGCGTCAAAGACGGCTTTCTTTTCGTCTGGTGTCAGAGGACGCTTTTCGCTCGGCTTATATTTTATCTTGTCGGTATTCCTGAGAATATCATCAGCCACATTAGCAGCCAGGAGCTTGTCAGACACTGCAGACTTCAGGACCGCGGAAAAGGTCAACAAAATCTGCTGTTGAGTACGTCTCTTATCCTCCGCATTTGCTAATAAAGTTTCAATGTGAATACGCTCCACATCTTTTAGCTTTAGCGCATTAAGAGCAGTGAAGTGCTTTTCAATAATATTCTCATACATACGCTTGGTATTATTGGAACGCCTGGACTTATACACATTCAGCCAGCTTCGGGAATAGTCTATGAACAATATGTCTGTATTCCTAACATAGTTCCTGGATTCAATCTGAGCTTTCATAGCAGCAACCTGACGTTCCAGGTCACGACTGCTCTTATTACTCCGGAGCGTGATCCGGTGCTTACGTCCATTCTGATCATAAGTTCCATCCCAAACCTTAGTCTGGTAATATCCGTCAGCTCCACAGGTATATTTTTTTGACGCCATTGTATCAACCTCTCTAAAAATAAGTATAAAAATAACACCTATACGGTGCCGTGGATTTGTGATACAATATTCTTGTCACGGAGTATTGTATCGTGCACAGCACGTATAGTATTCATCAACCGTCCTTGTTACCAGCAAGGGCGGTTTTGATTATGCAAAAGAAACTTCTATTACTGCATAATATTTTCCACTATCCGAATAATCAGCCTCTATCACTTCGCCCAATGGAACATAACCCTTATCTTCCAAGGAACGAATATGGAGTGTCTTTGAGGCAGGAATATACCCAATCTCAGATCCACAATCTGTAACAAGATATTTTTCAGCATCAACGTCAAAATCAAAATCGACGCTATCACCCTCACCACAAAGCATAAGATTATCCTGCCATTCCTCTTTAGCATTACCGACAAGCCTTACAGAGAAGCTATCTACAGGAGGAAGCAGCTTAGATCTCTTCTGGCAGAAAAACAATCTTAAATATATCTTACATCCTTCTATTTTTTGCACCTGAGCCTTAACCAAATCGCCGCGATTAAGAAAATCGTGAGTCATATCTTGCAAGGTACCCTTGTTCAAGTAACCAATAACATTTCCATGAAAAACAAATGATATGGCATTAGAATCATAAGGGTTAGAAGGTTCAGGAACAACATCTACTGAATCATACATAAATATTTCGGAAAAAGACGCATCCGGCCGATAAATTGGAACACAATCATACACATATTTAGCGGTCCACATAACATCTGAATCGTCAGAAAAACAAGTGTAATGGAATGACTTAAACTCCTCGTGAGGGTATTGCATAGCAAATGCAGTACCACACATAGGACAGAAGTTACCGTCTGATTTATAACCACACTTAGGACAGGTATGAATAATAGGGTCATTTAATAATTTTGTGCCACACTTAGGGCAAAACACGCCGTCACCGACGTAATTACATTTTGGACAATGCATAAAGCACCTCTCTTTCCTAGAAGTTTAAGTAAGTTTATATATAAACGCCATGGGCGAATATACCAATTATTCCCATGATACTTATTAAGGCATATCATATATAATACAATTATGAAAGTATTACTGGGACAAATTATGTATGACAAAAATCTTTCTGTGCGCCAGGTATCTATCATGACTGGAGTGTCCAAATCTACAATAAACAGAATCGTTAATGGACAAGTATCTCCAACCTTAGATACTGTGGAGCAGCTTGCAAAAGGTCTCCATCTGAAAGTTACGGACCTTTTCGAATCCGATATTCAATAAGTGTCCCGCATCTGGGACGATTTCCTTTTTTAACAACAGTTTTTCAATTCCCATGTGTCTATTATTATAGAAATACACAAAATCAAACTAATGTTCGAAAGTGCTTTGCAGATGGGATAAAAATATAGTATAATAAATACAACCCTAATTTCGACGTAAAAATTTGATAATTGTGTAAAATAATCAAAAATTTAAGCGCTGAGCACAGGAAGGACGGAAATGAAACTTGTCGAAAGGAGGGGACTGTATGGATAAAAATACATACAAAAAAATGATCATTGAATATATAGAAGACATCGAGAACGTTAACGCATTAGAATACATCTATACATTCATCAAACATTTTATAGAGAAATGGGGATAAAACCATTCTCTTTGGTAGTGGCAAATGTCACGCCGTATTTTCAAATGCTGGGTATAAAAAATACTCAGCATTTGTTTGTAGGAAGCATAGAATCAATCATATTCCTGACTAACTGTTTATCTCTATTATTTAATAGAGAAAATTTCTCTAGCAATTCGATATCATTTTCGGCTTCCAAAGATGACAATTCTTTTTTCATCGGAACATCAAATCCCATTAGCCAAGCCACATTTACCCCTAAAGCTTTTGCTAAAACAAACAATTTATCCTGAGTTGGCTCAACTTTTCCAGACACATATTGACTTATGTCTGATTTATTCATTTTTACATCGTATTTAATACAATATGGCTTAGTTATATCAAGGATATCCACTTGTTTTAATTTTCTGTCTTCCATCAATCTTTTGAGTCTGATAGAAGTGTTTTCCTTTTTCATATTTTATACCGCCTTTCTGCGTTTAATATAGCATACATTGATTAAAAGTTCAAGATTCCATATCAAAAAAGTCAAAAAGTTTGAACTTTGTGTTGACTTCGAAAAAAAGTGATGATAATATGAGTGTAGTTCAAATAATTGAACTTTTGAAAGGAGGAATAAATATAATGGCATTTAATTACGACAAACTTAAAGGTAGGATAACAGAGGTGTTCGGAGCTCAGTATAAATTTGCTGAGGCAATGGAAATGTCGGATAGAACGCTGTCTATAAAGCTGAATAATGGAGCTCCTTGGAAGCAATCAGATATTTGCAAAGCTGTCTTGCTTTTAAAATTGAATGATTCTGATATTCCAGAATATTTTTTTAGTGAAAAAGTTCAAAAATCTTAACTTTTTAGAAATAGTGAGGAAGGGAAAGAAGATAAGACAGCATAAGGAGGCGAGAAGATGGAAAAACAAACATTTGAAGAATACGAACAAAAAAGAACTGATGCACTGGAGGCTTTTCGAAACTTCCTAAAAGAATGTTCAAAGAAAAACTTCACAGTACAACAGTTCTTGATGATTGGCACATTTGCAGAAGAAGAAATAAAAAAGATTGTAGCAAATGTACAGATTCAGACCACGATTACTGAAGATCAGTGCGACCTTCTTCAACACAATTGCGAATAGGTTTTAACAGACTGCGATATTTCATTACAAAATCCCAGGCATTAGATTCGTCAACAGAAATATCGTGCTGCTGATAGTAAAGGATGGTAGCCTGTAAGGCTAAATCGTGTGTACGCTGTTCTACACTTACGTCTTTAAACATGCAATATATCTCCTTTCTTCAAAAACTAGGCTCCGGCCAGAGCTTGTAATTAAAGGATAGGAGAAGCGGAGAAAAATGTCAATAAAACATAAGGAGGCGAGGAAGATGGAGATTCCAGAAAAAGAATGGAATGAATTAAGGGGAAAAGTAGCTGCTCTCGAAAAAGAACAGCTAACTATAAAAAAATATATAGAAGAAAAACTAAATGATGATGAAGAGCTGGTAGAAAGTATTAAGGGATTCAGAAATGAAATTAAAGAGTTACTCGAAAACTTTAATACAAATACAACACAGATGGAGAGGTAAGGAAGATGGATAAAAAGATTGTTGAAGCAATGGAAAATTTTGCAATCCGAACATTAAATGGAGATGGAGATATACACCCACAAGAAGTGGCTATATTACCGGAAGTTCTGAAAATATTAAAAGACCTGCCGGAAGATAATACGGCAAGTAAAGAACCAGACATCTTAGAAAAAATTAATTCAGTCATAAGATGTGAATGCAAAAAGATCAAGGATACTCCGGATTGCAGAAAACGAATTGAAAATTATAAAAAATCCATACGCTGGTACAGTCCGGAGTTGGCAAATTACATTGAGAAGCAGATGTTAGCAATTCTCAATCTTAATAATTGATTTTGTACAGTAAACAGTACTACCGTTTTCGTTTACATAGAAAAAATCACAAAAACAAAGAGCATCCAAGATGGACGGAATAAGACCATCATGAATGTGATTATGCAATTCAACACGTTCTCCCATAGATGCAAAAGAATCATCATCTTGAGTTACACCATAAATGGGGATAATAGAATCTTCATTGGAAACGGTGATAGAACTTCTGTCGGAGAAATAAATAGTTGCAGTTTCCATAGAAATCCTCCTTTCTTGCGTACTCGGCTATGGCGGGAGCCTGTATCAACAGAATAGGAGAGAAGAAAGGAAAAGTCAATATAAAGGAATATGAAGAAAATACTACTCACATTAATCATATGCTGCATTTGCTTGACTGGATGTGGCAAAAAGATAACAGAAGGAGAGATATACGAAAAAGAATTTCTTCCAGAAGAAACGCAGGTAATGATAGTACCGATGGTTCATACAAATGGAAAAACATCATACACGACATATATGCCGGTAACACATCATTATCCAGACAGATGGCGTATTTCAATTAAGTCATTAGAAAAAAATGAAGACGGTGAATACGATACAGCGGATTACTACACAACGGAAGAAGTATATAACAGCTGTGAAGTTGGAGATATGTTCTCTTACGAGGAGAATAGAGACTACGCGGAAGAACCGGTTGAGAAGAGCAAATAAAAGGAGGAAAAATATGGAATATCCAAAAAAAATAATGTCCCGTTCCGAACTGATGAAGATGGGATTTACTGAGAAATATTTGATCAGAGCGTTTGTATCGCCAGGCCAGACGTTCGCGTGGCAGGATGATCCGGCTGTGCAAAATAGCAAATTTTTTTACGATACCGAAGGCCTCGAGGAATGGAGGCAGAAAGATATCAAGCTCCAGCAAAAAGCAAGGAAGCAGAAAGTAGGTGTGATGTGATGGAAAGGATAAGAGCGCACAAACGAAAGATTATGATCTGTAAGACAGTAAGAGCAGTCACGGAGACGGTCGGAGTCATCGGAATGGCAGCCACCTGGATAGGTGTAAGCCACATGACAAACAGTAGTCCGGCATTACTCCCAGGAGCTACTAGAATCGTAGCCGGACTGATCATTGTAACAGCAGCTTACATAGTCAACAAGGCGGTCAGGCATGCAAAATAAAAAAAGAAAAGGAACTTGCCAAAACAAGTCCCAATCCAACTTTCACAGATTCGATGTCCGCAAAAGATAACCCTACGGATATTATAGCTGTGAGGGTGGAGAAAGTCAAGAAAATAAGGGTTTTCACACCCTCTTTTCGGACTTGTTAAGAATATTAATATTGGCATCACAGTTATGAAAAAAAGATATAAGAGATTAACCTATGTTTTCAAAAACAGTATAGAGGTATATGAGTATCTGGATGGTAGGTATGGAGCTCCTGGAGAGAAGAGGGAAAAGAAAAAGAAAGCCACCAAGGAAGAGATTGCAAAAAGGAATCAATGGAACAGGGAGAGAAAGGTAAGGCATAAACTCAAGACATGGTTCCATGAAAATGACTACCTTGTCTTGCTGACTTACAAGAAAGAAGAACGTCCTCCGGACATGAAGACAGCAAAGGCTCAATTCAAGACATGGTACGAAAAGCTTCGGAAGGAATTCCGAAAAAGAGGTGCAGAACTTCGATGGATCAGGAACATAGAAAAGGGTTTAAGAGGGAACTGGCACGTCCATGTGGTGATCAATCGTATCGAAGGTGCGGATATCCTTATCAAAAAAGCATGGCCACATGGAAGCGCAACATTCAAGCACCTATATGAGAACGGAGACTTCGCAGACCTTGCAGGTTACATGTGCAAGACACCGGAGACGTGTGCCAGATACAATGAGAGTCTAAGTGAAGCAAGTTACTCAGCTTCCAAGAACCTTCCAGTCGAAGAGCCAAAAGTCAAAAAGCTCGCCTACTGGAGAAAAGAGCCAAAAGAAAAGGAAGGATACTACATAGACCGGGATAGTTTCCACGAGGGAACAAACCCAAGAACCAAGTGTAAATACAGATATTACACGCTAGTAAGGATTCACAGGAGGATTTAAAGTGAAAGTTGAAGTGAATGAGACGCTTTTGAAAGAGTTTGGGCGCGTGTATAACGCCTGGAACAAGGAACATGGCATGGAGCCAGTATTGGATACCAGAGCATTAGCAGATATGGCAATCGCAAAAGCGGTCATGGTCATGAGAGAACGCATCGAAGCAGATACGGAAAGAAAAAAATACACGGTGGACCGTTGCAGCGTAGAAGAATACTGCAATGTTTATAATCGCAAAGTAGAGCTGGAAGGAAAACCGGACATTTTAAAGTTTGAACCGTGTGAAGAGTTTGCAAATCACGCTATTTTAGTCGCAACAGAGCTTACAAGAGACAAGGTGAGAGAACTGGAGGAACAGGCATGTACAAAGTAGATATTTATCTCGCCCAAAGTACCGCCAGCCTTAGTAAAGACGAAAGGTGGCACGGTTACGTGGTCGCTTGCATAAAGAACGGAGAAGAGAAAACCGTAAACGGATTCGGGCATATATTCGGTACATATCACGAGGCAACATTAAGGTCACTGTCTGACGCACTGGACAGGCTCAATCAGAGCTGTGAAGTCCATATACACACAGAAGACCGTTTCGTCCTGAACATGCTCGGCACCCAGTTAGAGAAATGGGCGGGCAATAACTATCTGAACGCCAAGGGCGAGCCGATCAAGCACGCAGAGTTATGGGAAGAGGTCTATGTGCGTACAAGAGGGCAGTTAGTTGTAGCAGAAGAAGGAAGACACAGCTATAGCGAATGGCTGGACACGGAAATAAAAAGGAGAGAAAGATGATTAGAAGCGAGGTAAGCGGAAGGTGCACGAACACAAAAATCGAAGGAGGCGAAGAGGACATCTTGTATGAATACAGAGCAATCACGAAGAATCTGTATGAAGTAATGCTGGAAACGGGTATGCTGCCGGAAATGGCAGAAAGATTAATTCATGGAACGGCGAGTCATGGGATTAAAATGGCAAAGGAGGATAAAGAGAATGTATGATATTTTCGGAAATATGGATTCTATAGAGGAGATTAATGCGTGTGCGTTAGGGTTGCTGCAGGAAGGGGATACCGAAAGAATCAAGGAACTTGCGAAAGAGAACGGTATTCCGGAGTTTTTCGCACAGGACATGATAGAGGGGCGGTCGAAAGAGCTGACGGACAACCTGAATGCTGCCATGGGAAAGTTGGACATTGAGGCAGCAGGATATAAAAATAATCAGATTCCGGTCGAGCCGATCTTGGACTACTTAAAAAGCCAGTGCACAGACGAGCACTTTGCGGCGTGTGTGCGACGCCGCACAAAATCTGTAAAAAACTGCATGAAACTGATTGAGGACAATTGCAAAAAGATCCAGAAGGATACCGGAAAACATTATGTGGCAGACATGACAGTATTTGAGTGGGCGAGAGATTACTTCCTGGAGGCATAAAAATGAAAAAAAGCGAATTATTAAAGCTTCCGGTGATGAAGCCGACAAAAGAAATGATCGAATGCGCCAAAATGAGGGAAATGTACAAATTTTACAATAAGGCATCGAAAGAAGGACCAAGGTACGGAAAACTCTACAGGGCAAAAAAGCAGGGAAACGTACTGGAAGTAGACGCATTCTGGTACAAAGATCTGCTATACGGCGCAAAAACGCCAAGATACAGGATATTTCTGCATGAGGGAAAGCACGACACCTATGATTGCGGCTGCGAGAAGTGGCGGACAGCCACAATTGAAAACCTGAATTTCATGGAAGGTTGGAACCAAGTTGAATGCAGAGCATTAAGCAAGTACTGGATACCGGAAAAAGACAGGAAGATTATCGAAAAATTCACGGACAACGGAGAAAAGACAGTGAACGCAATGATCCAAAGGTGGCAGCAGCACGAGAAAAACCGGAAAGAAATAGACAGAATAGACGACGAAATGTCTGTCATTCCGGATATTCCAAAAGATTTCGAAGACTGGATAAAAAAAGATGCTGTACCGCAATATATGTTCTACGAGTCCGGAAAAAACATCGGGCTATGTACCTGTTGCGGAGCATATCAGAAGCTAGAAAAGCCAAGATATGGAAAAACCGGAAGATGTCCAAAATGCAAGAGAGAGGTTACATATAGGACGTACAAAAAAAAGTGGGCGAATCGTAGATAGAGCAGGCGCAGCACTAATACAAAAGACCAAGAGAGGCTTTGTATTTCGATTTTTCAAAACAATCCAGGAAATCAAACAGGGAAAAAGAACAGGATTTAACGCATGGGAATACATTCGGATCATCTACGACGAAAACTGGAGAAAGCGCGGCACATATCATCTTGGAAGGTATAAACAGACCAGCATGATCAGGTGGTGCGATGGATACGAAAGAAATGCTTGCTATTACTACGGTCTAAAAGAAGAGGAAAAAGCGGCACTATATCCGAGAAACCTAAAAAGGATCCTGAAAGGGAGCCGGCTGGAATACTCCGGACTTCCAGAATTTGCTAAGACAAGAAGATGGTTCTATCAAGCAAGTTATATTGAAAGAGCATTGGAATATCCGGGTGTTGAAAAGCTTACAAAAGCAGGGTTCTACAACCTGGCCGAAAGCGCAATTAATAATGGAAACCACTCTCCGATGGAATTAGGAGAGACAAAAGTGAAAAAAGTACTTGATCTAAAAGGCGAATATTACAACTTGATAAAAAACAAAGATATAAGCTGGCGAGAATACGAAAAAGTCTGGGAATGCCAGGACGCGGGAGTCTGGGCGACGTGGGAACAGATACAGGAAATGTCAAAAATATATAGGAATTTTGCCATATACATGAAGTACTCAACACCTCACAAGATGCTCCGATACATAAGGGAAAATGTAGAATCAAGTAAAAAGTGGGATACAGCGGAAGAAGCTGTAGACTATACCGACTATCACGACTATCTTCAGATGGCAGCAGGACTCGGATACAACTTAAGAGATCCATGGATATTGTATCCGAAAAACTTGAAAGAACGCCACGATCAGTTTGTAGAAGAAAAAAGAGAAAGAGAAGAAGAGTTGGCAAAGAAAAAAGACGATGAAAAAGATGCCGATTTCCGGAAAACCATTCAGAAAAACGGCTGGGAAAATTATGAAATGGAGACAGAAGATTTCTTCATCAGATTACCAAAAAGAGTAAGAGAAATCAGGCAGGAAGGGCAGAACCAGCACCATTGTGTAGCGACTTATATAGACAGAATGGTATCCGGAGAGACCTGTATTCTTTTTATCAGAAAAAAGGAAGAACCGGAAGAGAGTTATTACACGGTCGAGGTCAGAGAGGGAGAAGTGATCCAGGTGCGTGGGAAGTACAATAAAGATCCGGGAGAAGATGTAAAAAAGTTTATGAATACATTCAAAAAGCGGATTCAAATGAGAAAGGCGGGATAATATGGATGAAATAAGAGTAACCGAGTCATTGGACGAGATGACGATAATCATAAAAGCACTATTAAACGATATAGCAGAGAGCTTTATATCGGTGGGATTCTATCTAAAAAAGACAGAACAGGACGAGCTGTATAAGCAGGCAGGATACAGAAATATCTGGGAATATGCCAAGGACACATTTGGAATAGGGCGTTCCACGGCAAGCCGCTTCATGGACATCAACACAAAATACAGTATCGGAGGATTCTCACCGCAGATTGATGATAGATGGAGAGGCTATGGAAGCAGTAAGCTCACGGAGATGTTGGGACTTCCGGAAGAAATCCAGGAAGCTATATCAACAGAAGCCACGGTCAAGGACATCCGGGAGGCAAAAGGGATTATCCGGGAAACCGAAGTACATTATGATGATCAGATGGAGCTGTGCGACATCGCACAGGAAGAACCGCAGGAAACAGACTGGATGATGGAATTAGCAAGAGAGTATTTTAAAGACGGAAAAGAAGCATTTCAGAAGCTTCTCGACTGGGAGCGAAAGGATCCGGATGGATCAGACATAGCCAGAGAGCTTCTGGTTATCTTAAACCCGACAAAATTCAAAATGATTCGCTTAGAATATGCCAATGTCATGATGACTGAACATACTATCAAGGTTATGCCGTATCGGAATCATGGAGAAAATCATGAATATGATTATATGGATTTTGCCAAAGGATTTGAGAAATTGTTCATCCAGGAGTATCCGGAAGACCTGAAGATGGCAGCAGGCGACCTGTATAAGAGAGTCTATGACGAATCGTTATACCCGGAAGCGGAAAAAATACCGGAAAAGAAACCGGAGAAAAAGGCGCCAGCTTCAGTAAAGACAGAAGCTCCGAAGAAATCGGAAGTAAAAAAAGAACCGCCGAAAGAGCCGGCACAGGAAGTCAAGAAAGAACCGGAAGAACAGATTCCGGGACAGACCGAAATCACGAAGGATTTTCCGGAATATTGTCCGGATAACATGGAAGTGCCGGCAGAGATTACGGAAGAGGAAGAAATCAAAAGGGCTTACGCCACGAGAAGATTATACATGGCATCAATCCCAGCGCAGGAAGCAGCAGAGTATATGGCGAAAGTTATGGATAAGAAAATGCGTTCCATGCGAGGTGTAAGTTTTGCAGCACTGGGAAAAGAGGAATTCTGGACAGAATTGCTCGAGGCGGAAGTGGATAAGAACGGAGAGGAGATTGAATGCGTAGAGCAATGTGCGAATTGATGTATCCCAAACCACAGAAAAAAAAGAAACGAAAGCACCACCCGGAGCCAATCGTAGAAACATATCCGGGTATTTGCTACCTGTGTGCCAAGGAAGAAGGCAACTGGAATTATCAGTACACAGAATGCCACCATGTAGTATTTGGAGGCGGAGGACGCACCAGAAGCGAAGAGAATGGTTTAAAAGTATATTTGTGCCGGAGACACCACAAGGAAGGCAAAGACGCTGTACATAATTGCCGTGCAACCCGTGAAAGGTTATGCGCCTATCTACAGGAAGCATACGAACAGGATCACACACGAGAGGAGTGGATGAATATTGCCTACAAAAATTACCTCTAACCTTAGGAAAGACAAAAGCTCCCGAGATTTCTATAAGGGTGAATATGTGAAGTGCATTCCGATGGGAGAAGAGAAAGAGAGGCTGGGAATCGTGTTCGAGAAAGAACATCTGGCAGATACAGTCACAGTATACCTGGAAGACACGGGAGTATTTGTCGTATTACCGGTAAAAAGAGTAAGAAAACTACAGCACCAATAGTGTATCACAGTCACTATTAACCATAGATTCCCTCCGGCCGGTGGAGCCGGAGGAGAAAGGAGCAAGCAACATAGGACTAAAAGAAATATTCGGAGTACAAGAAAGCTATAAGCTGCCAGAAATAATCATGGACACGTTATTATCCGATCAAGCAGAAGACATTATAAGAAAAATAAAGAATGAAGATATAGATATCCGAGACACATTCCAAGAAGAACAGGGAGATAGAAAAGAATTAAAGCAAGACTTCACACCGGATTGCATTTGCAATTTGGTAGCAAAATTAACAGAAAAAGGGAGCTGCATTGATATGTGTTCAGGAACAGGAGCGCTGAGCAAGGCAGTAGCGAAAGAAAACGGAACACAGGTGGAAGAGTATGAGTATAGCACAAGGACAATACCTTTTGCGCTATTAGACGCTTGCGTAAATGGATTAGAAGGAAATATAAGCCATGCAGATTGCCTAAGAAATGCGGCGTGGGAAACATACGCCGTAAAACAGGTAGGAGATATAAGCACCCCCAAAAAGACAGAAAAAAGAGAGATGGGAATGTACGACAATGTAATCATGAACCCACCGTATTCCATGAAATTCCCAGATGCAGAAGAATTTCAAATAATGGGGTTTACGATACCAAAAGCCAAGGCAGATTATGGATTCTTGCTAAGAGGAATTGAACGCATGAAAGGAAGATTGATTGCAATCTTGCCACATGGTGTACTTTTTCGCGGAGCCGGAGAAGGGAAGATAAGGGAATATCTGATAAAGAACAAGCTGATCAGCGCAGTAATTGGTTTGCCGGACAAATTATTTCTAAACACAAACATCCCAGTCTGCTTGGTGATTATAGAAAAGGAATCACCAGATATTTTATTCATAGATGCAAGTAAGGAATTTGTAAAAAAATCAGCGCAAAACGATATGGCAGATGGTCAGGTAACGAAGATAGTAGAGGCGTTCAAAAAAAGAAAAGACATAGATAAATACGCTCATGTAGCCGAATATAAAGAAGTCCAGAAGAATGATTACAACCTAAATATTCCGCGATACGTGGATTCTTTTGAGGAAGAACAACTTCCGGATATTGAAACGATACTGAATAACCTAAAAGAAATTGACAGCGAAGAAGAAAAAACGCGCAAAGCGCTATATGAAATGCTAGGGGATTTAACAGGGAGCGAGGAAGATATGATACATATAAAAAAACATAGAAATATTATAAGACCGAAGCGGACAAAAAAAGAGTTTACGGAACAAATGGAACTGGGTGATATATTTGCAGATGCATTGTAAAGAAGTGCTAATAACAAAGCTGTGCAATATAGAAAGAGCGGAAGCGGGGAAAAAATACAAGGCTGGAACCTGCTACATAAAATTAAGTGCTGTAGATGAGTCCGTAGGACAAATAAAAGAAGCAGGGGTAATCGACAATAGATATGCAGTAATGGAGCCAATCACAGAAATGAACACGGATTACATGTATATCGCAATCGCCAGGAGCTTTCCAAAATTCTTAAGAAGGTACAGGACAACCATAAACCTGCAGTTTCAGGCTTTGAAAAATTTCACAGTAATATGGCATGAAGATGAAAAAGAACAAAAGTATGTAGTGGAAACGATGAAAAAAATACAAAAAGAGATTGATCTTGTAGAAAGGCAGATAGAAGACGAAAAAGAACTAAAAAGATGGTATCTCAGAAAAATGATGACATAGGAGGGCAGAAAAAGTGGACAAAATCTATGCCGTAGATTTCGACGGGACATTAAATACAGCAGAATATCCGGAACTGGGAGAACCAAATGTAGAGTTATTCCAATTTCTGATTAAACGGCAGCAGTCCGGAGATAAAATTATACTCTGGACATGCAGGGAGGGAGACCTATTACAGGAGGCAGTCATATACTGCAGAGCAAACGGATTGGAGTTTGATGCAATCAATGATAATATTCCAGAAAATAAGAACAAATACAAGAACAACTGTCGGAAGGTCTATGCAGATTATTATATCGATGACCGGAACAAGATAATTGTAGCAAGGAGGCGTAGAAAGAAATGTGGACCATTAAATCGGACGAATGTCTGGAATTATATCAAGAAGACGAAAAAATCGCAGCATTGATCTGGGATGAAGTTGAGCTGTGCTGGGGGTTATGGTATCGAATAAGCATATTTCCAAGGCTTTCATGTATTGGAGAAATGGAAGGCTTCGGTAAGTTAGACATTGAACCGGTACAGATGGCAGCAGTCGAGACCATTATAGATTACTGCAAGAAACAAGCAGATGAATGGGAAGGACGCGCAGAGGACATGGAGGAAATGCTATGAAGTGGATCCGGGAAAGCATGACACAAATCGATCTCGTGGACGGAGAAAAAAAGCTTGCCTATATCGTATACAAAAACTTCCGGTGGCTTCTCTACGAAGGCGGTGAAGAGTGGGGCATAGATTTGAAAATCTATGAACAACATCAGGTAGAAGAGGCACAGATGGCAGCAGTTGAGGAACTGATCCGGTACCATGCTGAGAAAGCCAAGTTATTCCGGAAAGCGAGAAAGGAGATGGCTGCATGAAAGAATATGACAAAGAGCTATTAAGGTCTCTGGTAAAACAGGGGCTGACCAATAGAAAGATAGCAGAAAAGATGGGGCTCACCCAGACGCAGGTACAGTATAGAATTACGGCAGACGGATTAGTCGGAATCCGAAGAGAGGGTGGAGACCCAACACAGAGAAAGCCACGGGAAACAAAGCCAAAACCCAAAGAAGAACCAAAAGGCTCAAACGGCGACAGAAAAAAATGCAAGACCTGTAAATGGCGTGCAAGATATCCCGTCAGCTTCTGTAATTACGGAGCATTCCACAAATTTTCCAGAAGTCACTACTGTACAGCCGATAATTGCACCGTCTACGAAAAAGGCAAGCCAATGAAAGAAAAACCACATTAAGGAGGATACACATGAGCAAATTAACAAAACAAGATATGGAAGAGTTGAGAGAATGCTGCAGTTACGACTGTGAGTATTCTGGAACAGAAGATATTGTGCAGGAAATTAAAGCAGAAACACTTGAAGAACTTGGAAGCAACACAAGATGCCCAGACGAAGTAGGACTGGAAGATGATAAATATGAATTTGCCACATTTGACGATTTCTTAAGAATCTTTTGGGAAAAGGCAGTCGAGAGAATCTTAAATGTAGTAGAGAGCCAATAGCCTACGGAAATGTGCTATCAAGGAGAAAAAAATGCAAGGATATATATGTGGAATTGCTGACAATAGTAGAATAAACTATTGTCCATTATGCAGAGCAGTGCTGGGAACAAACGCATACTATGGAGATGGAACCGTAGTATGTAGCGAATGCGACTTTCATTTTGCAGTTATAGAATGCGAGGAAAAGGAACATGACGAAGACTTACAGAATCATGAACGAGGCGGTATACGGAAGATTACAGCAGAATTACTTGAAGCATCAGAAAAGAAAGCACCAGCCATATCTGATCGCTTAGATAAAGCGCTTCAGGACGCAATCGGAAAATAACATAGTAGAGTAACAATAACATTTCCGGGGTGTTTTGGAGAACCCCGCTTATATAGGGACATACAGGGAAACAAAGGCAAATTACCCCGAAAATGAACAAAAATGAACGAAAATACCACAAAAACACCACGGAGCTATCAAAATGCTACCATTAAGCTCCCCGGAGTGTTTAAAAAGGTACCATCAAGGAAAGGAGACAGAAATGGCTTGTAAATATGCAAAAAGAACGGACCATGGTTGGGAATGCACTAACGCGAAGAAACCATGCAGATATATTATTCCAAACCGGAGCTTGTGCTCGGAAGAATACAAATGGATTAAAGACATAGGAAAGCGGATAAAAGAACGTGAGATTGATGCAGAATCATTACTATAGCAAATCAGCGATAGATATTATGAAAGGAGAAAAAGTAGATGGGATATCTTAGAAAAGGCATGGTAATTAATGCATTGAGAGAAGATATGCAAGATACCAAAAAGTGCTATGAATACTATCAGGAAAAGGAATTAATTGAATTTTGCTATAACTGTATGGAACGCGTAATAGACAGATTACCACAGTATTACCCAGAAAATGTAGTAGAAGAGACAAGATGGATTCCATGCAGTGAGAGGTTACCAAATCCAGAAGAATATATCCTGTTATCGTTCGAAAACTATACAGGTCTGGATATTGGACGATATGAAAAAGACGGAGAGAACGATAATTTCTATCCGGGAGATGAAGAGGAAACCTATGCAAGTTATGGATTGATTGTGAATGCCTGGATGGAGTTGCCGACTCCGTACGAGAAAGGAGAATAATATGGATAATACATATGCACCAACGGAAAATAAAGAACAGGAAAAGATAAAGGTAGAGAGCATTGATACCATAGTGACTATGCACGGAGACAAGCCATATTACGAAAATAAGTATAGAGAAGTGGGTGATAAATGCTATCACATTGGATATAGCTCTTATTATTTGGACGTTGCTCTTGAATATAGAGAAAAATATTTTGAATTAGTAGAAAGAGAAAGTAACTGGATTCCATGCAGTGAGAGGTTGCCGGAGGATAACACGGATGTAATTGTATGCTTTTACAGCGGAACAGTAACAGAGATGAGATATTGGGGAAATGGAATCTTTCAAGGAATCTATGAACATACGACAAAAGTAATTGTTGCCTGGATGCCATTGCCGGAACCGTATAAGGAGGGCGAAGATGAACAGGAAAATGGTAACTAGTTTTTTAAGTAATCTGCTGATAACAAAGAAATTACAAGGAATAGGCAAATACTGGGCATCAGAAGTCAGTATCGATTATGGAAGCACAAACGTAAAAAGAGTAGATTTCATGCAGTTCATGCCACCAAACCAATGCTCCGTAGGAGCAATCGAAAAAGGACAGTTTACTTGTTACGAAATTAAGAGTTGCCGGGAAGATGTCTACAGTGGAAATGGATTGAATTTTCTTGGTGAGCAAAATTACATCGTAACAACAATGGAGTGTTACAAGGATTTAATCGCAGACAGAAATTCAGGAAAGCTTTTAGAGCACATCAGGGAATGTAACCCGGAATCATCTAGGCACTATGGAATAATGGTAGCGATCCCAGAAAGCAGAAAAGAGTGGGACGAATTTGAAAATCCTACACCATTTACAAAAGCAACAATGGCTGGAGAGTGGAGATTGCATAAAATAATTCCTTGCACACCAGGACCAAGAAAACGATCAATAACAGAATTACTGTTCTACATGCTCAGATCAGGAAAATAGGAGAGGGAAATATGGACAGTGCAAAAAGAAATGGAGCCGGTTATTACGACCCAACAGCATTTCAAGCTATCAAAAATACAGAGAAGGGAGCAAAAAAACAATGGAAATATATAGAGGAGACATATTCTACATCAAAAAAATAAATCAGGACACAGGTAGACCGGCGGTTATCGTGTCGAACAACGACATTAACGAAAGCCAGAACATGGTAGAAGTGGCATATCTGGTAGAAAAGCCAAATGAATCACTGCCAACACACGCAAAAGTAAGATGCCATCTACCATCTACGGCGCTCTGCGAGCAGGTTGTGAGTGTCAGCAAAGACAGAATTGACGGATTCATACGCACCTGCACGGACGAGGAAATAGAGAAGATTAACAAGGGGTTATCCATCTCACTCGGAATCACAGAAAGCGACAACACTATGGCAAAAAAAACTGAAAGAGCTGACAGATTCTCTGAGCGAGGCGAAGAGAATAAACGAAGAACTCCGAAATAGGATCAAGGAAGAAATTGATAAACAACAGGAATTAGAAAAGCAATTATCGCAACCAGAAAACACGGATGAAATCATCAAAGCCACAGCAGAAAGAGATATATACAAAGACCTATACATGAAAATAACAGAAAAGCTTATAGGAGATAAGATTTAGGAGGCTGCAATGGACAAGAAAGAATATGACGAAATAGAAGAACAGGCAAACAGGTTACAGAGTGAAGCTGGTAGAAGATGTAATCAGCAAATAAAAGAAGTCAACAAATACCACGAAGGATACGTCCAGGGAGTGGAAGACTTGCTAACAACTATAAGGAGAGGAGTAAAAAGATGAAAGTAAAAAAATGCGATAAATGCGGAGCAATATACGAGAAGAACGAAAAGTGTAAGACAAAGGAAATCAGGAACGAAATCGTAAGTACAATTGCAACAATAAGCGAAAAAGGATTTATAGATGAAGAATACGACCTGTGCGATGAATGCATTGAAAAGTTATATGATTGGCTGAAAGATAATTAAAAAAAATATTTCGAGGAGGTACAAAATGATAGCATATTATTGTGACCGTTGCGGAAAAGCAATCGTAGACGGAATCATCTATAGAGTGGCAATCACAGCCGAGTGCATAAGTATACTTGGTACAACAGATGCATTTACAACAACATTTGAAGCAGACGCGGTAAAAGCCAGATGCTACTGTGGAGAGTGTAAACGGGAAATAAAATCATTTTTATACAATGGAAAACAGGAACAGCCAGAAGAACAGCCGGAAGGCTGGAAAGCAAGAATGCTTGAAAAATTCCAAAAAAGAGTATAACGACTGCGGCAGCAGTCAAAAGGGTGAGTGAACATTGACAATAAAAAAATAAACAGTAGACCGTCCGGCAAGACACTGTATCTACTGTTCATTCACCTAAGAGAATTATATCATAATGCCTCTTAGGAAACAAGGAGGATCACTATGTATAATGCAAATATAAAAAGTGAAATTATTAATAATATCATCTTCGAGATGTCTGGATATGTAGACAACATGACCTTAGATATCATGCAAAAAGTCATTGAAAAACAATTAGTAGCCGTGAACATGGAAGAGATTACCAATCTTCCGGCAGAAATCAGGACATCAACCGAAGAACAGAACCGTTATTACATCAGCCTCATGATGATCAAGAAAAAGAACTTACGTCCAGAGACCAAGGCTCAGTACCGTGATGCCATTATGCGTCTTACCAGTGTCGTTGAAAAGCCACTTAACAAAATGGACGAGATTGACATTGACAGTTATCTCGACTGGTATGAGAAGCGGAACGTGGCAGCAGGAGGAAAGAAGAATCAGGCGTCCACATGCAACAACGAACGCCGATACTTATCAGCCTTTTTCACATGGATGCGCAAAGAAAAGTTCATGAGCTATAATCCGGTGGAGGCTACGGAGCCGATGAAGGAAGTAATAAAGCCAATTGATTACTTCCGGCCAGCACAGATCGAACAGCTCCGGGAGGGTTGCGTCTCCCTGAGAGACAGAGCCATCATCGAAGTGCTCAGAAGTACCGGAGCACGCGTTGGAGAAATTCCACAGATTAACATCGATCACGTAGATTGGGCGACTGGAGACATCATGATTATGAGCGAAAAGTCTTATAAGTATCGTCTGCTGTATCTGGACGAAGTAGCCAGATATCACTTGCGGAAATACTTGGACAGTCGCACCGATGACAATGAAGCACTGTTCGTGTGGGATAAGGCGCCATATTACCGTCTAAAGAAGAGCGGAATCAGAAACGCCATGAAGGAAGTAGGCAAGAATATGGACTGCAAAGTCTATCCGCATAAGCTCAGAAAGACTCTGGGAGTTAATCTGAAGGATAAGGGAACAGACATTGGAATCATTCAGGAAGTGATGGGACACGCCAATCCGACTGTAACAAGTCGCTATTATGCACAGATCAGCCCGGAGGCAATGAGAGATGTACGGAGAAGAACAGCGTAGGAGGATATATGCCGGACACAAGACCAATTAATGAAAAGAAATATAATATCTCCAAGCACAGATTCCTGGAACTCAAGCATCACTGTATGCAGTATCAGGAATGGAGAAGAGAGCTTGCCACGCTCACAGATACCGTCAAGGCAATTGAGTATGGCAAGGAGGGACAGGGAAGCCCACCACAAGGAAGCGCCACAGAACAGTTAGCGATCAAACGAGTGGAACTAGAACAGAAATGCAAGACCATTGAGCAGACTGCCATTGAGACAGATGCAGAGTTATACCAGTGGATACTGGAAGGAGTAACCAGCGATTATGCTACATATCGGTATCTGAGAGATGCCAAGGGTATGCCATGCGGAGATCAGAAGTATTACAGAACCAGAAGAAAATTCTATTGGCTGTTAGATCAAAAAATATAAAACATCACCACTCACGGGACAGTATTTCGTGTTAATATGATAGCGTCCAAAAGATGAGATCAGACGAATCACAAAGGACTCCTTAGAATTTCACACATCAGAGCGTGGCCTAATCACGCTCTGATAAAAAGAAGAACGAAACAACAGAAGAGAATGAACAGTGGCAGCAGTCGATTGATTGCTGCCATTTGATTTGGGAGGGAATATGCTAGTTACATGTAAAAACACATGCTGTAAATATTATTACCAACTCAAGAAAGGGCAGCACTGTCCGGCAGAGGAAGGGTGTCCTGGTTACACCAGGAACAAAAGAAAAGCTGATAGAAAGATACCGAAGTGCAAGGAGTGCGAATATTGCAAAAGGATTATTACCAATGATGGAAAGGAATATCATTATGCTTGCACGTATATGAACAGGAACAAGGTAATTCTCTTTGCGGAAAAGAGAAAGTGTGATTGTAGAGTAATGTAGCAGGAGGGTGCGAAAGGCAAGCACACCGGTGTTAGTAGCCGGAGGAGCGGGTTCGATTCCCGCTCCTGCAATTGTGCGACGTCGCAAAAGAATATGGCAGAGTGGACGAAAGAAAAGATAAGACAATTGATAGCGGAAGATAAGCTGTATAGATTTTATAAGAGCAGAGAGTGGAAGGAGCTGAAAGAGAAAGTCCTGAAGGAATTCCACAATGAATGCCTATGGTGCAGAGAAAAGGGAACCATATCCAAAGCAGAAGAGGTACATCACATACAGTATGTTAAGAAGCACCCAGAGCTTGCGCTGTGTGAGTACTATGACTACAGAGGGCAGAGATACAGGAACCTTGTGCCGCTCTGCCACGACTGTCACGACAGAGCACATGAACGAATGAAGTATAAGAAAAAGAAACAGGTGAATGAAGAACGTTGGTAAAAGTTGGGGACTATGTCGTGTTCACTGGACACGGATACAGGAGAGCAATTGAATACAAGTATGACAGAGTGTTCGGGAACTCACCACACCGAGTGGCAGAGGTGCGAACGTCCTGTTGCAACTGATTCCTGGTACTTGATGATGTGATTGGAATGTACAGCGAGATTTTCTTCACTAAAACAGACCCCCCCTACCCCCATATACCCTAATTTTCGTGGGGGAGCTTACAACGGGTAGGGGGCAAGACTAAACCGCGCTGAGTCGCGCATGATAAAAAATAAAAAAGTTGGTGTCAAGATGGAAAAGACAAAAAAGCCGACAAAGGCGCAAATTAAGGCTTCGCTGATAAAACAGCTAGAAGCAAAAGGCGCGAATGTAGCTCATTTTATGGATCTTATTTATGACTATATGTCGCTATATGATATAAAAAAAGACCTCCAAAAAGATGTAAAAGAGAGGGGAGTAGCCTATAAGACAACCTCCGCGAATGGCTATCCGATCATTAAACAGAACCAATCTGTAAAGGATTTGGTAGCGGTGGAAAAGCAGATGCTTCAGCTCCTGAAAGAAATGGGGTTGACGACTGATGAACCGACCGGAAATGAAATGATAGATGAAGATCTGTAAGCAGATAGATGAATACATCGCATTCGTGCGAAGTGACGAAGCAGTTGTGTGCAAAGAGCAACTGCTTCTTTGCGACTTTGTGGAAAAAGTATTTGCGGAGGAAGACGTATATGTAGACGAAAAGCAATTAGAAAGATATCTGGGATTACAAAAGCATTTCCCATATAAGTTATTGCCGTGGGAACAATTTTGCTTTGCGCTTCACAATTGCGTATACAGGAGAGACGGACAATTACGCTTTCCTGTACTTGTAATTTTGGTGGGAAGAGGGGCTGGAAAAAATGGATATCTTGCATTTGAAGATTTTGCATTGATGACACCGATCAATGGCGTGAAATATTATCACATAGACATGTTTGCGACATCGGAAGATCAGGCAAAAGCGACATTTGAAGATATTTACAATATTCTGGAAGATAAAAAAAATTATTTCAAAAACTATTTTAAATGGAATTTGGAGTGTATCACAAACATAAATACAGGGTCAAAACTAAAATATCATACACGAGCTCCGGGGACAAAAGATGGAGGACGCCCAGGAAAGGTTGATTTTGATGAGTATCACGCTTATGAAAATTACAAATTGATAGAGGTAGCTACCGGAGGACTTGGGAAAAAACAGTTTCCACGAAGAACAATCATCACAACACAGGGAGACGTAAGAGACGGTCCGCTGGATCAGTTGATAGATACATGCCTGGAGATTTTAAAGGGAGAACTGCCGGACAACGGAACACTGCCTTTCATTTGCTGGCTAGATGATCCGGAAGAAGTACACACAGAAAAAATGTGGAACAAAGCAAATCCATCACTACGATTCTTTCCAAACCTGCTTTATGAAATGAAATTGGAGTATGTGGATTACAAAAGAGATCCAGTTACTCACACAGCATTTATGACAAAACGAATGAACAGACCACCTGGAGAAACGCAGTATTGCGTGACAGATTGGAATAATCTGGTGAAAGCAACGCGGGAGCTTTCGGACTTAAAAGGATATCCTTGTGTAGCTGGAATTGATTATTCAAAAACAGATGACTTTGTAGTGGCAGGACTTCTGTTCAAGGTAGGCGACCAAAGATACTGGCTGCATCATACATGGGTATGCACAAAATCAAGAGATTTGTCAAGAATTCGCTATCCATTAAAAGAAGCGGAAGAAGCGGGAGTGCTAAGCATGGTAAATGACGTGGAAATATCACCAAAGTTAATCGTAGAGTGGCTAAAAGAGATGGCGAAGCTCTACATCATAGAAGGGGTGGTAATGGACAATTTCAGACAAACGTTATTCCGAGATGAGTTGAAAAAGATAGGATTTTCTTATGAGAAGAAAAACCTGAAGCTGGTCAGACCGAGCGACATCATGAAAGTTGCGCCGGTAATCGGATACGTACTATCGAAAGAATTGATAGCGTGGGGAACATGCCCGATCATGCGTTGGTACGTGTGGAACGTCAAGGCAGTCACAGACAAAAAAGGGAATGTTGACTATCAAAAAATAGAGCCAAGATCCAGAAAAACAGATGGAGCAATGGCGTGGGTAGCAGCAATGACATGGGAGGATATTATAAAGCAGCGTCCGGCAATTGGACAAAAAAGGTTAAGGACAATATGTTAGGAGGAAAAAAGTGGGACTAGGAAGCTACTTGGCGAAATGGATTGGAAAAATAAAAATAGGATCAGAGCAGACAGTAGTGATAGACATCCCGGCAACAATCTATTATGAGGAACTGGCAATATACACCGCACAGTCATATCTTGCGAATGCAATCAGCATGTGCGAGATGCGCGTTTTTTCAAAGGGAAAGCCGGTGAAAAATGAAGACTATTATTTGCTAAATGTGTCGCCGAATAAAAATGAAAACAGCAATTACTTCTGGCACAAGGTAATCCGGAAGATGACCCGTGAAGAAAAAGGCGCGCTGGTAGTAGAAATCAATGGCGAGTTGCATTGTGCAGAAGATTTTTCGATATTGGAGGAACGGCCGATACTGGGAAATATATACGGCGGTGTAGTACTGACTGGAGGCTTGCAGCTGAACAAGGTGTTTACTGCACAGGAAGTATACCTGTTCAAAATGGAAGACGAGTGCGTAAAAGGACTGATAGACGGAATGTATCAGGAATATGGAAAGCTGCTGGAGACAGCAGCGCGAACATTCAGAGACACGAACGGTCGAAAGTTCAAGTATAAAGTAGATGCAATGAAAGCGGGAGATAAAGAGTTTGAAAAAACATTTTCAGATATTATTTCAAAAGACATAAAAGCATACATGGAAAATGAATACGCGACCTACGTGGAGTATGATGGAGAAGAATTAACAGAAGAGTCCTCGAACAAACCGCAAAAATCATCCGAAGATTTCATTAGCATCAGAAAAGACATTTTTGAGGTTGTGGGACAGGCATTTAAGATACCGGCGTCTATGATGCTCGGAAGCGTCACGAATGTAAAAGATGTATTAGATATTTTTCTGACATTTGCAGTTGACCCGCTGGCAAATACGATATCGGAGGTCCTGAATAAAAGAGCCACAGCCTATGAATATACAAAGGGAAATTACTATAAGTGCTACACCGGAAGAATCAAGCACAGAGATCTGTTTGATTCTGCGGCAAATGTAGAAAAAATTGTTGGATCATCGGTATTAAACACAGATGAAGTAAGAGAGGAGTTGGAACTGATGCCATTAGATACAGAATGGAGCAAGCAGTACAGAATTACAAAGAACTTCCAAAATGTGGAAGATGCAACGGAAAATGTGGAAGGAGGTGAGAATGATGGGTAAAATCGGAGGAATTTGCTATGCATACCAAAAAGTCGGAACAGTACATAAGCTATATCTGTACGATGAGGTAAAGGCGAAAGGAGATTTCAATTGGGAAACGTACAAGTACGATGACGCAGAGACATCAGCAAAACATTTCCAGGAAATCTTAGAACAGGTCGGAGATGGAGATACAATTGAATTATATATCAATTCAGATGGCGGTTCAGTAAAAGAAGGAACCGCTATTTTTACGCAGTTAAAGCGGTGCAAAGCTTATAAGACTGGTTATGTAGACGGAGTGGCAAACAGCATTGCAGCCACAATCTTACAGGCATGTGATCACAGGGTCATGGGCGAGGGAACCGGAATGATCCTCCACAACATGTGGACGGTAGCGGTCGGAAGCGCGGATGATCTCAGAAACGAGGCAGACAAGCTTGACGCTTGGATGAAAGCTTCCAGAGCCTTGTTTGTACAGAGATGCGAAGGCAAAGTCACAGAAGAAAAGATAAAAGAAGTCATGGACAAGGAGACACTTCTTGGTCCAGATGATGCTCTTGAGCTTGGAGTCATTGATGAGATTGCCGGACGCACATCTATAGCAGTAGATGAAGCGATGCAGTCAACAAAAAAAATCAATGAGATGAAAGACAAGATCAAGCAGTCCAATTTTGCGGACCAGCTAAAAGAATTTGAAGAACTGGTAAAACCAGAAGAGCAGGAAGATGATGTCTCTATGGAGACATTTTTCAATATGTTTTCATTATAGGAGGAAAAAAATGTTAGGAAATGTAGCAGATGTAGCACAGAAAGAAGCAGTAGCAGCACTTCAGAAGGCACTCCAGAGTGGAGATGCAGAAGGAGCGGGAAAGGCGTGGCAGCAGGTCATCAATTCTATTTCGGAAAAGGTAAAAACAGATTGTGAGATGTATAACACCAATCAGAAGGTGCTTGCACAGCGCGGATACAGGATGCTGACTACAGAAGAGACAGAGTTCTATCAGAAACTTGTAAAAGCGGAAAAAGAAAGCAATGCACGGCAGGCGTTCACGGATCTTATTACAACAAATGGCGGAATGCCGGAGACAATCATCGAGGATGTCTACAGAGAATTAACAGAGGAACACCCACTTTTAAATAAAATTACATTCCAGAACGTGAAGTATCTGACTAGATGGATTTTGAGTGACCATACAAAGCAGAGCGCAGCGTGGGGAAATATCAATGATGAAATTAAGCAGCAGATTACATCAGGCTTCAAAGAGATTGAAGTGACTTTATATAAGTTAAGTGCTTACGCGGTTATTCCGCAGGACATGTTAGGCTTAGGACCTTCCTATCTCGATAATTACATCAGAACCATTCTGAAAGAAGCACTCTATGTAGCACTGGAGAAAGCAATCATTTGCGGATCAGGAAAAAATGAGCCGATCGGATTAAACAGAGATATCCACGAGGGTGTAGATTTCAACTCTTCTACCGGATATCCGGAGAAGACACCGATTAAGGTTACCAGCTTCATGCCAAAAGAATACGGTCCGGTCGTGGCAAAACTTGCAACGACAGAAAGCGGAAGACTTAGAGCATTTGATGAAGTGCTCCTGATCTGCAACCAGATCGATTACCTGACCAAAATTATGCCGGCAACTACGGTCATGACAGCAGCAGGAACTTATGCGAAAGACTTATTCCCATTCCCAACAGAAGTCGTAAGATCGAATGAGGTCAAGACAGGTCAGGCTATCCTCTGCCTGCCGGAAGAGTATTTCATGGGAATCGGAGGAAACAAAGACGGAAACATTGAAAAGGACGATTCTGCAAAATTCATCGAAGATGCGAGAGTCTACAAAATTAAAATGCATGGAAATGGACGTCCTTGGGATAATACGGTCGCAATTGTGCTGGATATCTCAGCGCTGGATCCTGCTTATTTTGTAGTCAGAAATGATGCCGATGTATTAACAGCGTAAGAGATATGACAGGAGAGCAGACAGGAACACTTGTAGAGCTTGCAAAAAATAAATGCAAAATCAGTTGGTCGAAAGAACAGACAAATGAACAGATAACCGGGATTGTAGAAGATGCAATTCCGGTTATCATGCATTTGCTTGGCATCAAAGAGGAAGATGAAAACGACCTGCTATCACCGGGATTAACAAGGGGATTATTTTTGGAATATTGCCTGTATTGCTGGAGCAACCAGGCAAATGAATTCACTGTGAATTATAGACGGGAAATCTTGACACAGAGGCACAGATACGAGGTGAAATATGGCAAGGAAGAAACAGAAGAGCTACAGTGATGGAATTGCAGAGCTCTACAGAAAAAAAGACCCAGAGAGCAATGTAAAAAGCCTGGATGATTTAGAATATCTGGGCTTTCTGTATTATACGGAAAAGTCGAACCGGCAGCAGGACGTAGAATTTGCGCAACAGTTAGGAACAACACTCTCGCTTAAAATCGCCACTCCGGATGACGGAAACATGGACAGTTCAAGAAACGTGGTAATAGGAGACACGATCTATGCGATTATCTACATCGACAGGTCAAGGGAAGAACAGGAATTGTATTTTTATCTGGAAGAGGTGAGAAAGATTGAATAAAAAAATCAAAGAAGCCTTACAGGAGGTAGAGCCAAAAGTATTCTACGGAATAGGACGATTCCAGAACCGGAACAACTGGGACTGCATCGTTTATGGCCGCCGGAGAAAAGGAAAGACAGAGAGTAGAGCTGGTGTGATTATCAGATATTTCGTAGCAATTGTGAAAGAAGAGGAAATTCCAGAAGGAATGGAAGAAAAAGTGTTGCAAGCTATGAAAAAAGTCGGATTTGATAAGTCGAACACAGAGACTACTTATGATTACGTGGAAAAATCTGGAGAGACAATGGTTGAAATTGCGACCATGGAATTTTCCAAAGTAGAAAAAAGGTGCAGAGTATGAGTTATTTCTATTTAGACGCCAAAGAATTCGAACGTGTTGTAGATGCGATTTCCAAGTTTTCTGACGGGGCGGTGGCAGAAAGAATTATTAATGATTACCTCCACACAGAAGGAGGACGGATCATCAAAGAGAACATTCAGAAGATTCTCCCCGTATCCGGAAGAACGTGGAATGGAAAGAAAACAGCTGCTTCACAGACAGATCCATTCACACTTAAGGAAGAGAACCTTGCAGTAATTGTAAAAACAAAAGGACCGTACCACTATCTGTATTTCCCAGATGATGGATCGAATACGCAGCATCATTATGGAAATCAGCAGTTCATGTTTGACGGGGCAAATGCAAGCGAAGACAAAATTGTAAATGAAGTTATAGACGAATTAGTAAAAAGATTGGAGGAAATATAATGGCAGGAATCACAAATGTGGATTTTTCAGAATATGAAATCATAGAACTTGGAATCAGAATATCTCCGGCGGTAAAAGCAGATATTCTGAAATGCGTGGGAAAACTGGAAGAGGAGCTTACGAGCAAGACCGTACAGAAAAAATGTGGCTCGAAAGTCATAAAAACAAGAACAAAAGGAACGGGATCCGGAACGCTGAAATTTTCGGCATACACGCCACAGGACATGCTTGTTGATATGCATGGAATGAGCAGGAAAGACCTGAAAGACGGAATTGTGGCATACGGACAAAGCTCTTTACATGCGGTGGCATGTGTTACGGCTAAAATCCTGAATGAGGACGGAGATGTGAAGTATAAGGCTTATCCAAATTGTACAATCACAAATGGACTTAGCAGGACTGTAGATAATGACACGGAAGACGTATCCATGCTAGAGCTCGAAATTGCAGTAATGCCAGATGAGCATGGAGAAGGCATGTACGAAGCTGTAGAGAAAGATCTGCAGGACGCAACAGCAAAAACAAAGTGGATGGAAGAATTTTCAAGAGAACTTGTTGAGCTTAGCGCATAGGAGGGAATTATGGAAGCAAAAGTAAAGATTAGATTCAGAGACAAATATACACACAATTTACACTTGGCAGGAGAAATCATCGAAGTAAGTGAAGAACGCTACGAGGAGATTGAAAAAGTGCGGGAAGGCATTTTGGAGCCATTGGAGCCAGTTCCAGAAGAAACACAGGAAGAGGATCAGGAGGAAACGCCAGGAGCAGAACACTATACCAAAAGCGAGCTGAAGAAAATGAACGTCGAAGAACTGAAAAAGCTTGCGGAAGAAAAAGGCGTAAGCGCCGAAGGTAAGAAAGATGAAATTATCGAAAGAATTGTAGAACTGGAGGAAAATGATGCGTAGTAAAGATGTATTCAATTTCCAGGAGTATGAAATGGCAGACGGGGAGTTTGTGACAATGTCCACAGCTCCCATTTTGCTGTTGAGCATGAGAAATAAAAATAAAAAGGCATATGAAAAGATCAGCAAAGTCCTGGTAAAAGGAGTAAATGAAAAAGATGTAATGGAAGTGTACGAGTTCATACATTCGGCATACTTGAATGCTAATCAGGATGAAGAGGAAGAGAATTTGATGACATTCAAGGAATTCATTGAAAATGCAAACCCAGATTACATGAAAAATGTAAATGTAGTACAGGAAATGATCTCACCGTCAAAAAAGCAGGATTCAGAACAGCCTTCAGAAGAGCAACAGTAGGAAAAGGCAAAAATACACTGAGGCTTCCGAGATTTGAAATTGAGGAAGTGGAAGATATGTATACCTATTATGTAATTATCAACGGAATCAGCGAAGAGCTGTTCTGGAACTCCGAGTACAACGTATTATTAACAATTTTGGAAGATAAACACGCTTACATGAGTTGGAAAAACTACATGGAAGAAAAGATGATAGAAAGAGGGTGATCTACTAGCCAACAGAGAAGCAAGCGTAACATTTCGCGCGAAAACAACGGATTTTACGGCCGGAATCAAACAGGCTGACGCAAGTTTGAAGCAGCTCCGGGCGGAATTAAAATTAAATGAAACTCAGATGAAAGGCACAGGCACGTCTGTGGATGCTCTGGAACAGAGAGAAAAGCTTCTGAAGCAGGAATTACAGGCAAGTGGAGACAAGGTCACTTTTTTGAGCGACAAATTACGTGTCGCAAAAGAGGTATTCGGAGAAAACTCCATAGAAGCAAGCAACTGGAGTGCAAAGCTTGCAGACGCGAAGCGCGTACAGGAGACGATTGCACAGGAGCTATCCAGCACAACAGGGAAACTGGACGAGCAAAAAGAAGCAGAATCTGAGTTGAGCCAGGAGGCACTTGAAGCAGCTGAGAAGTTAAAAAAACAGGCTGAGGCAGAAGCGCAGCTTCAGAGTGCTGTTGAACAGGCTGATCAGAAGATAAAGCAGCTCGATCAGGAATTGGAGCTTAACCAGGCAAAACTGGACGGATCTGAAAACAAGACCAGTTTACTGAGGGATAGACAGGTATTACTTGCAAATCAGTCACAGATTGTCGCACAAAAAACAGCAACACTTCAAAGTGCGCTGGATGCTTGTTCTCAGGAAGTTGGAGAAAATTCAGAAAAGTACAATGAATTGAAGTCCAGCCTTGTAGAAGCACAGACACAGCAGGCAGCAATCCAAAATGAGATTCGAAATACCACAAAAGAACTGAGCGAACAAAAAAGCGCGGTTCAGACTTTTGGAGAAGGACTTGGAAAATTCGGAGAAGGAACGGAAAAGGTCGGGCAGAGCTTAAGGGCAGTTAGTACAACAGCGGCCGGAGCATTAATAGGAGCCGCGACATCTGCAATTACATTCGAAGATGCATTTGTTGGAGTTAAGAAAACTTGCGATGAAGTATATGATGCAAATGGTCAGTGTATCTACAGCTATCAGCAATTAGAAGATGGAATCCGAAATATGGCAAAGGAAATACCAGCGTCTACAACGGAGATTGCATCGGTGGCTGAGACGGCGGGGCAACTTGGCATTAAGACACAAGACGTACTGGGATTTACCCGCGTCATGATTGATATGGGAAATTCTACGAATCTGGCAGCAGACGACGCGGCAACAGCAATCGCGAAGTTTGCAAATATTACAGGATTAGCGGCAGACCAATCTATGTCAGCAGAAGAAAAGTACTCGAAAATGGGAAGCACTATTGTTGACTTAGGAAATAATTTCCAAACGACAGAAGCAGACATTATGGACATGGCGACGAATCTCGCATCCGCAGGAACACAGGTCGGCATGTCGGAATCAGACATTCTGGCGCTGGCTACGGCGCTATCTTCTGTAGGAATGGAAGCACAGGCTGGAGGCACGGCATTCTCAAAAGCCATGGTACAGATGCAGCTAGATGTAGAAACAAATAGCGAGGGATTAAAAGACTGGGCTAATGTGGCAGGAATGAGTGTGGACGAGTTCTCTACATTATTCCGAGAAGACGCCACGGGTGCTCTGGAAGCGTTTATCACAGGACTTTCACAGTGCGGAGGAGAGACAGACTCAGCTATTAAAGTTCTGGACGATATGGGAATCACAGAGACTAGAATGCGAGACGCATTGTTAAGATCAGCAAATGCAAGCGACGTATTTACTTCGGCAATACAGACGGGAAGCGAAGCATGGGATGAAAACACAGCTCTGACGGAAGAGGCAAATAAAAAATACGGAGACGTGAAAAGCAAAATTGAGATTATGGGTAATAACCTGAAAGACGTGGGAATTACATTGGGCTCTACATTTCTCCCAATGATCGCACAGGGAACAGAGAAGATAAAAGGATTTGCCGATGCAATATCACAGATGGATTCAAATCAGCAAAAAATACTTCTTGGAATCTTGGGATTCGTAGCAATCCTATCGCCATTGCTGATAGGAATCGGTAAAGTGTCGACTGGGATATCTGCAATTATCGGAGTCGGTTCTAAATTAACAGGTATGATTGCCGGAATTGGAACAGCAGCAGAAGGAGCAGGGGCAGCCGCAGCAGGGGGCGCTGGAATAGCGCTGGGACCAATACTGCTAATAGTCGCGGCGATAGCTGCAATTACAGGGGCAATCGCATTACTATGGCAGAAGAGTGAATCATTCCGGGATTTTTTCACGGAATTATTTGGAATCTTCCAGGATACTATCTCAGGATTCTTAGACTCTCTTGATATCAGTGGAAAAATAGATGAGATTAAGCAGACACTGGGAGGATTCGAGGAAAAGATTCTTGGGCTGGAAGATTTGTTTGAAATAGTAGGCACAGTATTGGCGATAATTATCATACCGGCACTTGCACAGGTAGCAGCAGGATTCAGCATGCTGCTTAGTATTATCAATCCAATTTTGACGATCATCGGAGGATTAATCGATCAGCTTTCCGGACTAGGAACATTTATTGTCGGAGTATTTACGGGAGATATGGATAAGGCCTATCAGGGATTACAGACATGGAAGTCAGGAGTCGGAACGACATTTTCCGGACTGTGGAGCTTAGTAGTAGGAGGACTGAACGGATTTTTGAGTGGACTGGTGAATTTCTTCACATCACTTTTACATGCATGCGGATTAGATTCATTTACAAACGGAGTGAAAAATACGTTTGAAGGAATCAAAAATGGAATTTCTACAAAAATTAATGCAGCTAGAGATACCGTAAAAAGTGCAATTGAAAAAATCAAGAGTTTCTTCAATTTCACATGGAAGCTGCCAGATTTAAAGCTGCCACATTTTTCTATCACTGGATCATTTTCTCTTGATCCGCCATCAGTTCCAAAGTTTGGAATTAACTGGTATGCAAAAGGAGCAATATTCAGACAAGCCACTATTTTACCGACTTACAGCGGGCTAAAAGGCGTGGGAGAAGCTGGAGAGGAAGCAGTAGCACCAATCACACTATTAAGGTCATACGTAGAAGAATCTGTAGAAAGCGCACTGGCGAAACTGCAGAGAACAGAGACAGATCCGATTGACTATGACCGGCTGGCTGATGCGATGGCAAGAAGAAAAGTAACTGTAGAATATAATGGAAGAGAATTTGGACGAATTATCGAGGAGGCCACGACATAATGATATGCTACGAAAATAGCAATGGAAAGAAAATAGAGTTGGATAAGTGGCCGATTGTACTTGAGGACATTACGGACATATTTGGAAAATCATGGAGACATGATGCGAGCGAAAATAAATTAAGAAACAAATCAAAGCTTGAAAAGTTCTACCAGACAAGCGTGCAGAAAAAAATAACACTGCAAGTATACTGTGATTCTGAGGAAGAATACTGCAATACAGTGAATGGCATAAACGAAATAACTGACGAAGATATATTAAACAAGGCAGAAGGTAAACTCTGGTATGGAGATTACTATCTTCCTTGTTATATCACAGGACTTTCGCCAAAGGATTATGACGAGGCGTTCTATACAATTGATATAGAGGCAACCATTGTATCATTCTACCCTTTCTGGATAAGTAAGCATACATATGAGTTTCACAGTTATGAGACATCAGTGACGGACAACAAGAAGTATCCGGGAAGGTACCCATACAGGTACGCAAACGGTGAGAACAGCAGCTATATTATTAATCAACATTTCACAGATTCAAACTTCAGACTGATCATATATGGAAGCATCGCAAATCCACAAGTAATCATTGGAGGAGAGGCATACCTTGCAAATGTAGTATTGGAAGAAGGAGAATATCTAGAAATCGACAGTAGAAGCGAAACGATTATTAAGGTAATGAGGAATGGAGAAAGAGTAAATGCTTTTCATTCCAGAGAGAAATCCAGAGACTTTTTCAGGAAAATAAAACCGGGAAGAAATACAGTATATTGGTCAGGAAAATTTAACTTTGATTTAATCATTTATGAGGAAAGGACAGATCCCAAATGGATACCGCTAAAATCATAGTAGCAAAGCCGACTGGTGAAGAACAAGGAAATATTGCAGACAGCGCGGAAGTGGACGTTGACATTGGAGGTAAAAGCGATTTTGAAATCTCAATAGACAGCGAAGACTGGGATAAGGAAAGATATGGATATGGATGTAGGTTTTTTATCCCTGGAACAGAATATGGCGGGATTGTCGGATCGATTACATCGAACACAAAAACGGGAAAAATCACACTAGACGGCTACACATGGCGGGGGATGCTGATATATAAAATAATAGAACCGCCAGAGGGACAAGACCATCTGATATTATCAGGAGAATTAAACGATGTGATAAGGGAGATGATTGGTGATAGATTTGACGGATTAATTGAGGTCCCTAAAAAAAGTACAGGAATAACAGTGTCAAATTGGAAAGTGGACCGATACGTAACATTATACGATGCGATTATGAAACTCTTAAACCAATACGGATATAGGTTGAATATTGAATATGTGCAGCCAAGCGGACTGGATTACGGCTATATAGCAATGGAAGCATTACCGATTATAGATTATTCAGAGAAGCTGGAGTACAGCCAAGAGGCGAAAGCGAATGTAACAATCAAGGATTACAGAGCTGGAGTAAATCATCTGATTTGTGCAGGAGAGGGAGAAAATCAAGAAAGAGCGATACTCCACCTGTACGTCCAGAAAGATGGAAGCATTGGAAAAGAACAGTATTATTACGGAAAAGACGAACTGGAAGCGGTATATGATTACTCGTCGGCGGATAAAGAGAAACTGGAAGAGGGAGGAATAAAAAAGCTTCAGGAACTCCAAAATTATAAAAAATGCGAAATAACGGTAGAGGATATAGAACTGGAGGTGGGCGATATCGTAGCAGGATATGATGCTATCACTGATACAACAGTAAAAAAACCGATTATACAAAAAATACTAAAATTGAAAGATGGAGAAGCCACCATTGATTACAAAATGAAAGGGGATGATTAAATGTCTGGATTAAAGCCAATCACAGTAAATACTCCAACAGCAGAAGAGGCGAATATATACGCGGAAGATGACGCGTCCGTCTACCTGAGCATGTTTGGCGGAGATGGAGTATCTACCAACGGGCAATCGTGCAAAGCCACAGTATTGTCCAATAACAAAGTAAGAATTGCAGATGGAATTATCTGTGTAGGAGGACATTTTGCCCGTATCCCTTACGGGGATTATATTGATTGCGAAATCGAAAACGGACAGAGTGGCAAGAACAGAAACGACATCATTGTGGCAAGATTCGAAACAACCGGGACCGGCGGCATCGATACATACACATGTGAAGTCAAAAAGGGAACGGCAGGAACAACAGCAACGGATCCAGAAATTGTACAAGAAGACCTATACAAGGCGGGAAAGGTGAGAGAACTTCCTCTGTACAGGGTGAAGATAGAGGGGCTGAGCATCACAGCGGTAGAGCAACTCTTTACGCTGAGAAAAACCAATGAGGAATTGGAAAAAGAACTTGCGTCACTAAATAGCAAAATACCGGATGTATATTATGAAGAAGTTTCCCTACACTACTATGACGGAGCATATATGACCGCAACCGTAAATGTGGGAAAACAATTCGCCGGTCGCCCGGTACAAGTGACATCTATTTATAAGAGTGGATATCCAACACAGCAGACCTGGAATGTATCAGCAACTCCGGTTGATTCTAATGGGAGCACTACAATCTGGGCGTATGGATCCAACTATGTGTCTGCGCATGTTATGAATGTGCTGGTGCGGTGTGAAACAGATCCTACGTAGCTATTTTGTATAATACAACACAAACACTCCGGTGTGATTTGACCAATCCACACCACCCTGTGTCCAATTTAGGATGTTTCCTTGGAAATTTGAGACCTGCGTCACTCTCCATGATGCGGTATCAATATATGGAAACGGATACTTATTCCCGGAAGTGTTGTGTTGCATCCAAGCGTCTACAGCAACAATATTACAACCAGAAGGAAGGGTGACAGGAGAACCTAATGTCTGTATTCTTTTAGAATACAGCGTATTCTTCATTCCATTGCCATCAATATAGAAACCGATTTTTTCCTCTGTACCATGTCCACCAATTATGGATCCAGCGGAGCTGTCTATTTTGCTATTTAGTTAAGGAAAATAAGCGCATGACAATAAAATAATAAAAAGAAAGGAGAGCCTTCCTTACGATAAATACAATTCACACTCATATGTCATGCGCTTATTATATAGAAACCTGTCAACCAGAGCCGAAAGGCTCTTTTTATATTGTGCGACATCGCACAGAAAGGAGGAAACCATGAAACTGATATTCAATGATGCATCAGAATTAGAAATCCAGTCAGCAGACCTTCAAGCTGATGGAGAACTTCTAATCAAAACCATTGCAATCACAGAAGACGAGCTGAAGAAAAAATTCAATGATGCATCAGCAACCAAGAGAATGACCGTTACAGAGCGCGGAGAGACTCTTGGAACATACGAGAATTACACCAACCAGGACGCTATTGTGAAGTACACAGCCGGAATACTCGGCGTAGTCATGTATAAGGTTGGACAGACTCCGACAGAGCTGATGGAAGCTCTGAAGAAAGAGAATCAGAGACTGGCTGAGGAAAACAAAGAATTATCCGCGACAGTAGACACCATTTTAACAGATATCTTACCAGCACTTGAAAATGTTAAGTAGATAGAAAGGAAAAGAAAGGATGAAAGATATGGCAACATTTATTGCGAGAAGGATTATGAAAGAAGCAGGCAAGAGCACAGAAGCAGGTCAGAAGAAGTATAGAGCTTATTTCGTTCGTACAAGCCTGTATAAGAACTGGAAAGAGGAAGTTGATACCATTCTGAAGACAGATGGCTATGAAGATGCCATCGTAGAGGCATAAGGAGGAAAGAAAAATGGCAGTAAAAACAGCACAGTATGTATTTAATGGTCAGACATATGATCTGACGTTTGATGCATCTACAGGAGAGTATAAAGCAGCAGTACCGGCGCCTAGCAAATCCAGTTACTCACAAGATGGTCATAAATATGGGGGCTCTGTAATAGCTACAGATGATGCCGGAAACTCAACTACAATAAATCAAAGTGATGCTACTTTCGGAGCAAATCTGTTACTTCGCGTCCTTGAAAAAGTCGCACCAACACTTGCTTTCACATACCCGACCGCTGGCGCGTATATTACAAACGCAACTCCAGCTATTAGGTTTAAGGTGACAGATGATGACTCTGGGGTTAATCCAGATACAATCGTTATCAAAGTTGATGGCGCAAAAGTTACAACTGCATTTACAAAAACAGCAGTCACAGGTGGTTACGAATGCTCCTACACGCCGGGAACAGCACTGGCAGATGGCGCTCACACCGTATCTATTGAAGCATCCGACTATGATGGAAATGCAGCAAGCGCTAATACGGTTTCATTCACTGTTGATACAATTCCACCGACACTTACTCTTACAAATCCAGCAGATGAACTTATCACAAATAAGACAGCTCTGGTTGTATCTGGTAAAACAGACGATGTTACATCTAAACCTGTTACAGTTACAGTAAACGGCGCATCCGTTGCAGTTAATTCTGATGGTTCATTCAGCAAGGAAATCACTCTTGTTAATGGTTCTAATACAATTACTGTTGTTGCGGCGGATAAGGCTGGCAAGACTACAACTGTAACACGTAAGGTTACTCTTGATACTGGCGCACCGGTATTTGAGAAAGTTACTCTTACTCCTAACCCAGTTGACTGTGGTAAGACGTTCATTATCTCTGTTAAGGTTACAGACTAGGAGCTATTTTTATGGTTACGAAAGTAATCGGTAAGGTCGATGGAAAAGAAGTTGTCTTTGAGCGTGCAGAGGGGGACTTGTGGAACACCACAGTCCCTCTTGATTTAGATGGAATGTATGTGGTTGAAGCCACAGCTTATGACGATGCGGAAAACGTAGCGTATTGTGCAAAGATGCTGTTGATTGTGGATCCAGCTACGCTATGCGCTAGGCTCGTTCCGCTTGATTACGTGACGGAAGTAATTCCGGAAGAATACAAAGCAGTTGTACAAGCAGACGATTATACGGTGGAAGCAGTATATCCATGTCATCACGGAAGGGGGTGTTGCTGTGAATAAAGTAGTATTCATTTTAGGTGAAGATAAGCACGTAAAACTTCTGATCAGAAGTCCCAACAATGAACCATTCACGATATTAAGCGCATCCTATGAGCTTATCAGATATGGTGAGGTGGAAACGTGTGGGGAGTGCGAGATTAATGAGCATTATCTGGACATAAAATTAAGCCCGAAAGTAAAGTCGCGGTCATACGAACTGGAAGTGACTTATACAGTGGCTGATTCGACGAGAAAAACGAGGATAGAAGTGGAGGTTATCTAAATGTTAGAAATAACAGAGATTAAGCTGAGTAAGAACCCGGTCAGTACCGGAGAACAATTTAAGATTTCGATACAGATTGTGGAAAAGAAAAGCTATCCTTATAGATATCCGCGCAAATATCCGGTTTCGCAGGTAAGTCTTGCGAAGCCGGTAAAAGAATAACACAGAAGGAGAACAGAAGTGATTAATTTTTTATCAGAAAATTGGGCACTGTTGTCGTTTGTAATGTCAGCTATCGCATACATATATTATCAGGTGATTGCTATGCGAAAAGGAATACGCGCACTGCTCAGAGCGGATTTAATACGCCTCTATAATAAGTATCACGACGATTACGGATATTGTCCGTTGTATGTAAAACAGTCACTGGAAGACGAATATAAACAATATCACACATTAAAAGGGAATGGTGTAGGCACGCAAATATATCATGCACTCATGGAACTACCTACAGAGCCACCCCATGAAGGAGAGGAATAATTATGTTTAAAAATTGTGTATTTAAGGTATCAGTAGATACAAAGAAGTGGGCCAAGAAAGCAGCGGTCAGAGCAGTGAAAACGGTAGCACAGACTGCAGTCGCTACGATCGGAACAGCAACAGCACTCGGTCAGGTCGATGCAAAGCTTGTAGTCTCAGCATCAGTCCTGGCAGGAATTTTATCCTTGCTGACAAGTGTAGCAGGATTACCGGAGGTTGAGGGCGAGTAATCGTCCTCTTACATATTATATAGTGTGCGACATCGCACAGGAAGGAGAAGAGTATGAACATTATCGAAACAAACCTTAAATTTGGAGCATTATCCACACGTAAATCAACCAAGAGAGCAATCCTGCATCACGCGGAAGCTTCTAAGTGTACTGCAGAGGATATCCACCGTTGGCATCTGCAGAACGGCTGGTCCGGTGCTGGTTATCATTTTCTGGTAAGAAAAGATGGCTCTATCTACAGACTCCGACCAGAAAACGCAGTCGGTTCCCATGCCAAGGGTAGCAATTCAGACAGTATCGGAATCTGCTTTGAGGGGTCTTACATGACGGAGACCATGCCACAGGCACAGATCAACGCCGGCCGAGAGTTGTTAGACTACCTGAAAGGCAAGTATGGATTCAGTAAGGTCCAGGCTCACAGAGATGTATGTTCTACCAATTGCCCGGGCACGAATTTCCCGTTCGCGGAGATTGCTGGAGTAGCTGCATCAAATACACCAGTTAATTCCACGCCAGCCCAAACGCCAACAACATACACTGGAAATGACTGGGTACGCAGATTGCAGACAGAGTGTAATACTCAAGGGTTTTCTAATCAGAAAGTTGATGGCATTCCAGGAAAGAACACTCTCGCAGGTTGCCAGACCTGTAGAAAAGGAGCAAGGGGAAATATCACGAGATTGATTCAGGAGAGATTGAACAGTCTTGGATTTAATTGTGGCAAAGTAGATGGAATCTTTGGCGTTGGAACACGCGCAGCAGTCATTGCATTCCAGAAAGCGCACGGACTCAGTGCCGACGGTATTGTTGGAAAGAATACATGGAGAGATTTGCTCGGACTGTAGTATTTGCATATTATGGCGGAAAGAAGTATGTAGGATAGTGGAAAATATTCCCCACTTTATTATCAGTGAAAATTTTGCTACATTATAATAAGAGGTGGTTACATGGAAAAGCTTGCGATAAGACTGAAAGAGCTGAGAGAAGAGAGGGGACTATCACAGATGGCAGCAGGCACTGCACTGGGAGTATCAAGATCAACCATAGCCGGATATGAGACAAAAGGACGAGAGCCAGATGTACATATGTTAATTACCATGGCTGATTTTTATAATGTCTCTATGGACTATTTGGTTGGTCGAAAAGACGAAAAATAATATTATTGACAAGAGCGAAAAAATCAATTAAAATCAAGATGTCTCAAATGTGTCTCAGAGCACACTTGAAAAACGGCGTTATTACGGCGCTTGCAAGGATTTGAACGACGTGACTTTTAATCAAGTTGTCCGGGGTTCGAATCCCCGCACGCTCACTGTGAATATAACGCAAACTTAATGGGAATTAGGTATTGCGTTTTTATTTTCTTATGCGGATGTGGCGGAATTGGCAGACGCGCTAGACTTAGGATCTAGTGTCCCCGACGTGCAGGTTCAAGTCCTGTCATCCGCATTTTTATGCAAAACCTCGGAATAATAATTTCTGAGGTTTTTTGCGTTGACGAGCTTATAAAAAATATAGTATGATTACTAAAAATAGTAGAGAACGAAAGAATTGATAAAGGAGAGACATATGCAGAGAACGAAAAAGATAACCGCATTTGTACTTGCGATTGCTCTTTGCGTGGGGATGCTGCCGACACTTGGGGTGAATGCAAAAGCCGCGGACACGGGTAAACATCTGGACGTATTATTTACACATGATACGCATTCACATCTGAACAGTTTTTCTACGATCGTTGATGGAAAACAAGAAGAGGTCGGAGGATTTGCAAGGCTCAAGACTTTAATTGACGAGCAGAAAGAAAAAAACCCGGATACGCTCTATCTGGATGGTGGAGATTTTTCTATGGGAACGTTGATCCAGACGGTGTATGAGACAGAGGCGGCAGAGCTTCGTATGCTAGGCTATCTTGGATGTGATGTGACGACTTGGGGAAATCATGAGTTTGACTATCGTTCCAGTGGACTTGCTAATATGCTGAATACTGCAAAGGCTTCCGGTGAAAATGTTCCGTCACTGGTCGTTTGTAATGTGGACTGGAGCGCTATGGAGAAAGCGGGCTTAACGGAAGGACAGCAGCAGATTAAAGATGCATTTGAGAACTACGGTGTGAAAGATTATGTAGTTGTACAGAAAGGTGATGTCAAAATAGCAGTTTTTGGTGTATTTGGTAAAGATTCGCTGGATTGCGCGCCAACATGCGAACTGCTTTTTGAAGATCCGATCGAGGCTTCTAAGAAGACGGTGGAAGAGATTAAGAAAAATGAGGACGTGGATATGATTGCCTGCGTATCTCATAGTGGTACCGTGGAAGATGAAGATAAATCTGAAGATGAGATTCTTGCGAAAAATGTGCCGGATATAGATTTGATTATCAGCGGACACACACATACACAATTAGATGAGCCGATTCGGCACGGAGATACTTATATTGTTTCCTGTGGAGAATATGGAAGAAATCTTGGAACGATTTCTATGACGCAGAAAGATGATGGACGCTGGGACGTGGATACTTACGAGTTGATTCCGGTTACGGATGAGATAAAGGCGGATGCTGCAACACAGGAGCGGATTGATAAGCTGATGGAGACGGTTGATACGAATTATCTGTCACATTTTGGATATACAAAAGATCAGATTCTTGCGGAAAATGATATTGAATTCAGCAGTGTGGACGATATGTATAATAAGCATGAGGAGCTGAATCTCGGAGACATCATGTCTGATGCATATGTGTATGCGGTGGAAAATTCTGAGTACTACGACGGTGATCCGGTCGATGTGGCGGTTGTTCCGAGCGGAACAGTACGTGATACTTATACAAAAGGGGATGTCACGGTCGAACAGGTCTACAATTCATTTTCACTTGGAATTGGGAAGGATGGGCTGGCGGGTTATCCGCTGATCAGCGCTTATCTGACAGGAAAAGAATTGAAACTTGTGGCGGAAATTGATGCGTCTGTTTCAGATTTTATGACGATTGCCAGACTTTATTGTAGTGGTCTTAACTTTACATACAATCCGCATCGCATGATACTTAATAAAGTGACAGATTGCTATCTGATGAAAGCACAGGGGGAAGGAAACAGAGAAGAGATAGAAGATGACAAGCTGTATCATGTGGTGACAGACCTATATACAGGGCAGATGCTCGGTGCTGTCATGGACACATCTTATGGACTGCTGTCTATTACGCCGAAGGACAAAGATGGAAATCCAATCGAAAACCTGGAAGATCAGGCAATTATGGAAGGCAATCAGGAGCTGAAAGCATGGGCTGCCATTGCCAGATATATGGAGTCCTTTGATGATACAGATGGTGATGGTATTGCAAATGTGTCGGAATATTATAATGAAAAACACGACCGCAAGGTTGTGGAAGACAGCTGGAATATGATTGATCTTGTAAAACACCCGAATAAATTTTCGGCTATCATAGCGAGCATTTTTGTACTTGTAATTGTGCTGATTATTTTGCTCATATTGCTGATTAGAAGAATTGTGCGGAAGATAAAAACTAATTGAATGAAATGGATTTAAATGATATACTAAACTAAGAACAACCACCCTCTAAACTTTGACGAGTTGGGTGGTAATTCCATGATTACTTAAACTAATGAAGTCAACCCCTTGTGGCGGTTGTTCTTTTCTATTTTTAATATAGCATATATTGAAATTAGTTTCAAGAAGTTTATAAAAGATACAGTTTTGAATCTTATCTTACTATAATTTTCCTGACCACACAGCTTACTACTCCTGCAATGCACAGCGGCAGTAGTGTGGCTTTCAGACCACCGTAAATAGACAGTCCTCCTTGTACACCGGTAAGCCAGCTTGGAGAACTTGGAATCAGGTGACTGAACATGGCGGCCAGATAGGAACCGGCGTAAATGATAACAAAGGACAAAAACCCGCGTCCGGTATCCAGACGATTGTTGTGTCTGCTTCTGGCGCGTGTACGGCTGGCAGCCCAGAAGAAGTTGAGCAGTTCATAACCGACCAGCACAGCTCCGACAGCCAGGTATGCGATCAGTGTGGTATCTTTCGTCTGTCCGAGTAACAGGATTTTTCCATAAGAACCGGCGTTACTTAAAAATGCTTTCAACAATATCAGGATGATGAGAGCGATTAAAATCAGTGTGGCTGCCCGGAGAATGGTTCCGACTAATTTTTTAGTCGCGTTAATGCCGGTCTTAGCAATATTTGCAACCGGTTTTCCTACATTGGGCAGTCCGCGACGCTTTTTCTTCTTGGATTTTTTGGAATCCGGATCCTGTTTGTCGTTGCGCTTTTTCTTTTTTGAATCTCTGCCGTTGCTGTTATAGTCATCATTATCATAATCGTCATCATAATCATCGTCGTCATCATCATCATAATCATCATAATAGTCGGTGTCGCCATCATAACCGTCATAATTGTCGTAATCATCGTTATTATCAGAACTATCTTCACTCAAATAGCTCCCAAGATCCTCCAGATCTTCATATACAACTTCGAAATCATCATCGAAGTAATTGTCAAATTCATTTGTCTGTTTCTTTTTGTTTCCCATAATCACTTATACCTCCCTCTGAGCAACTCATATTTTATAATGAATGCAAAAGGGACTCAAGAGATGTCACACAATCTTCACGAAACCGTAAGAAAATCTTCAGAAATGTGGAAAATGAGTGAGGACAGGGCATTGATTTTGGAAAAATTGTGTTATAATATGAATACCTGTGGATAAGTGCAATATGTATGCACTCAAGAAGGTGGAATCTTACGGATTTAAAATTTAAAAGTAGTAGGTTGAATTGGAGGTAATGGTATGGAATATGAAGGTAGAATTTGTCGTGCGCCAATGGAACGTGCATCTTACATGCTGCCGGTCATGGTCGGCTGCTCTTATAATAAATGTAAATTCTGTAATCTGTTCAGAGATTTAAAATATCGTGAGCTGCCGCTTGAGCAGGTCGAAGAGGAACTGCAAAGAGTGAAGAATCTGGGAGGAAATCCAAGAAAGATATTTCTTGGAGATGGTAATGCATTTGGATTGAAAATGGATCGTCTGCGTGCGATACTTGATTTGATCGATAAATATTTTCCGGATTGTCAGATGATCAACATGGATGCGACTGTAACAAGTATCCGGCTGAAAAGTGATGAGGAACTTCAGGAATTATATGACCGCAAGGTGAGACATTTATATCTGGGGATTGAAAGTGGTCTGGATGATGTGTTGAAGTTTATGAGAAAAGAGCATACCCAGGATCAGGCGTATAAAGAAATCGCAAGAATCCAAAGAGTCGGATTGATTTTTGATGCACATGTTATGTCTGGTGTTGCCGGTAAAGGCAGAGGTCAGGAAAATGCAATTGCTCTGGCAGAGTTCCTGAACAAGACGCAGCCGGATCGTATTGTTAACTTCTCTTTATTTCTTCATAATCAGGTTGCACTTTATGAAGATATCAGATCCGGAGCATTTATTCCGGCAGATGAAGTGGAAAATATGGAAGAAGAGCGTACATTGATTGGGCTTCTGAAAGAAGGACCGGACGGACATCAAATGCTTTATGATGGATTTAATGACTTCCTGGAACTTCGTGTGAAAGGGAAAGTTCCGAAAGATGCACCACGTATGATCGAGAAGCTGACAGAGGCAATTGAAAAATATAAAGACGAGCCGCCGATTTATGCCTATGTAAGAGGTGACTGTCCGGATCTGTCTATGTGTGACGGTGGGCGTTGGCTGTGGGAGATGGATGACAGTAAGCTGGCACAGTATAATGAAAAGGAAAAGAAACTGAGCTGATGAATACAAGAGTAAAAGGATTCATATATTTATTGCTGTCCGCAGTCTACTTTGGTTTTATGCCATTGCTTGTGAAAGTGATCTGCGCAGATGGAAGCACGATAGTGGGAGCATTATTTTTAAGGTTTGCCCTGGCAATCATTCCGTTGTACATTTACCTGAAAGTGCGGAAAGTTCCGATGGGGGTATCTATGGAGGACGAAAAAAAGATTTTGTGTGTAACAGTGTTTGGCTATGGCATCACAGCGCTTCTTTTGTATAGTGCGTACGATTATATGCCGTCAGGTATGGCGACGGTCATTCATTTTGGATATCCGGTTTTTGTGTTGCTTGGCAGTCTGATTTTCCTACGAAGACGTGTGCCTAAGCTGAAAATTGTGTGTGTTGGTCTGTGCATGATCGGTATTTTCCTGTCCTATGCAGGAAGCGGCGGTGAGGCAAAGTTGATGGGATTTGTTTTTGCGCTTATATCCGGAATGACGTATGCATTTTACATATTATATCTGGAAGTGGGCGGGCTGCAGGATATCCCTGCTATGAAGATGATATTTTATATGAATATTGTTGGCTCCATTATGGTATTTTTGATTGGAAAAGTATCGGGAAGTTTTGTACTTCATATGAATGTAAACGCATGGATCGCAGCATTTGTTCTGTCTCTTGGCGCAGCATTTATCGGAGTGGGATTTTTTCAGTATGGCGTACAGTATGTGGGAGCCCAGGATGCGGCAATTTTAAGTACATTTGAACCGGTGACCAGTATGATCGTGGGGATTTTAGTCCTGCATGAGAGTGCAAGTCTTTCGTCGATGGCAGGCTGTATACTGATTCTTATATCCGTGACGGCAACTGCGTTCGCTAAGTCATGATAGATTTTTTGAATACTGATAGAGAAAAAAGAACGAAAAGTATTAGAATAAGCATGCTTTTCGCTCTTTTTTTGTTGGTAGCGTTTGCTATTAAGGGAAAAATGTGGATTTATTTAAACTTCTTCCTCTGCCCGTTTTACGACTTCGTCGATGTCCAGTGACAGGCTTCCGTCCTGGAACTGGAAGCAAGGAACGCCGACCCAGTGGTTTTCCTTTACTTCATCAAAGATCGGGTTTGTGTCGCGGAGTGTGAGGAAACGTTTCAGATATCCGATATTGTCGGAAAATTCCATATACAGATACTGGATTCCTTTCTCTTTTAAAATTTCTTCTGCCTCGACGCAGTCCGGGCATGCTTTTGTTCCATACATTACAACTTTCATGTGTAACTCCTTTCTTTTTTTTATTTTTTCCTGTCTGCTATACGGGTTTGCAAAATATTCAAGTCGAACATCCGTGAGACTTGGCGCGTGATTCTGGTCAGCAAAGCTGACATATTCCTATCAGAATCACTGCGCATCCTCGCGGAGCGTTTATCTCAGTCGGAGACCTAACTCCCACTGAGATAAATTTGCTATTACTCACCACCTGAAGAGGTGGGAGTCTTCTCGACTGAGATAAAGTGCTAAGTGTACTGCTTACTTTGTGCGGTCTGAATTCATGTGTGTTTAAACCGGCTTTAGATTCATCGGACTTGAGCCAGACTATCTAAATTGCTTGTGAATCTGGAGTCTGTCGTGAATTAGTTTGCTTCGTAAGCTTCCTGTAAAGCACGGCGCAGCTTCGTGTACTGGCTGTCTGCATCTTTTGCTCCGAGAAATGTCTCGGTAACAAGTCCGTCTTTTCCTACTATAACTGTATAGGGGATACCGGCACTTGGATAAAGATTACTGATATTGCTTTCGGTGTCGCAGGCAACCGGAAATGAATAATTCTTTGCCTCGATAAATGTATCAATAGTATCTTCATCTTCGCCTACATTTACTCCGACAATTACAATCTGGTCACCATACTCTTCATAAAGCTTCTCGATGGCGGGCATTTCCTTGACGCAGTTGCTGCACCAGGTCGCCCAGAAGTTCAAAAGAATAACCTGTCCTTTCTTATCGGAGAGGGTAAAAGTTTCGCCGTTATTCAACTTGGCGGTAAAATCCGGTGCTTCACTTCCAATTGCCATCTCTTGGTGAAGAGCAGAACTTCGTTTCCCGCTTTTCTTTCCGGAAGATGTATCATTGGTCTGACCGCCTGAGCAGCCAATCAGGACAAAGACAGAGAAAAAACACAGACAAAAACAGAACAGTGGTTTATAAATTTTTTTGAAAAATTTAAACATGTTTCGTGTCTGCCTCCTGTAATTTTGCTGAAAATATATTGTAGTTTCGTACAAATGAAGTATACAACATTTTCACCGAAATATACAAGACATACAAAGGGAAAGCTTTATTGAAAAAAAGAATATATAGAGATGCTTTTATCAAAAATCTTTATTGGACAAATGAAGGATATCAGATGTATGATTATTTGGGATTTGTATGTGATTGCCTGAAACAATATGACAGATGGAAGGCGGGGACATACATTTTTATAAGGAAATAGAATTCCTTATCAGTAACTATAAGTATTTCTAATCTAAAGGAGAAGAAAAAGGAGGTTTTTCAAAATGGATGCACTTTTAAGTGTAAACTGGATAGCTCTTCTCGTACTTATGATCGCTCTGCTTTCTTTTAAAGCACTGAACTGGATCGCGTACAGAGTGAACTGGACAGTTGTAATTCTGATCAGTATGGTCATTGGTGCTGTCATTGGAGTAGTATTTGCTTCAGAGGGGAACACATACCTTGTGTGGCTGAATTTAATTGGACAGGCTTATGTAAAACTGATCAAAGCTTTGGTAGCACCGGTAATTTTAGTATCGGTTATTTCAGGACTGATTTCTCTGAACGATAAAGAGAAGATGAAAAAAATCGGAACGAAATCAGTATTCTGGCTTCTTGTAACATCTGTAACAGCCATTGTTGTCACACTTGTTGTTGGGGCAGTGACTAATATTGGTAAAGGAGCAGGTGCAGTGTTCGCAGACATTTCCAGTGTCACAGACGCTACACTGAGCGCTTATCAGGAGATGGAAACATCTTTTGATACCATTCTTCTGAATCTGGTTCCAAGCAATATCGCAGCAGATCTGGCAGCAGATAATATTGTTGCGATCATCATTATTGCGGTTGCAGTTGCAGTTGCTTATGTAAGCATTTCTTCAGAAGAGGGGGAAGATAAAGTTCTTGTGATCAAGAAACTGATTGAGGCAGTTAAAAAGGTCATTTTCAACATTCTTGAATATGTGATTGATCTTACACCATACGCAGTGCTTTGCCTGACAGCATGCTCTGCAAGTCAGCTCTTAAGCGACAAAGAGGCGCTGGTACAGCTCGTACTTCTTGTTGTGATGGTGTTTGTTGCATGTCTTATCCAGTCATATGTTGTCAATGCGGTAATCTTGAAATCATTTGCCAAGGTCAATCCGCTGAAGTTCTTTAAGAAAACATTTGACGCACAGGCAACAGCATTTACAACAACAAGTAGTGTTGGAACAATGCCAATCACAATCGACAGACTGATCCGTAAAGTTGGTGTTGATGAGGAGGTCGCAAACTTTACAGCACCTCTTGGAACAACAATCGGTATGGCAGGATGTACATGTGTATGGCCAATTCTTCTTGCAATGTTTTATCTTAATGCAACAGGACAGAGCTGGGGAGTAAGCCAGTACCTTGTTATGTGCTTTATGTGTCTGGTACTTTCCCTTGGGAGCGCCGGAATGCCGGGAGTTGGAGTTATCACAGCAGTATCTCTGTTCAGCGCAGTGAATCTGCCAATCGCAGCAGTAGTACTTCTGATTCCAATCAACAACATTACAGACATGGTACGTACTCTTACAAATGTTACAGATGCCAGCGTATGTGCAGCAGTTGTAGCTCGTCAGAATGGACTTCTGAATGACGAAGTATTTGCAAAAGAGGACGAGAAATTAGAGAAAGGAGAGGCGTAAATCATGAAAAAATCAACCATCGCATTAATCGTAGCTGCAGTTGTATGTCTTGGTCTCTCAGCATTCTCAGCAAAAGCTTCTGTTACAAGAACGAACGAAGCGATTGAAGAAATTGGAGAGGTTACTTACTCCGAAGATTGCAAGGCAAAGATCGACCGTGCAGTGGAGTACTACAACGCACTCGACAAAAACCTGGACCTGCAGGAAAAAGTGAATAAAGAAGATATGAAAAATTTCGATGCTGCTAAAATTGAGTATGCACGTCTGGCAATCAAAGCTGCCAGTGTTGCAGATGCAAGAAAAGTACCGGAAGGATATACTTCTGATGATATTAAGAAATTTGTAACAGAGGCACGCGAAGTCGTAGACAGCTATCTGAGTGCTGATCAGACAAGTATGGTACCAAACTATGCGGACCTCACAGAACTGGAAAAAGAATATACTTCAACAGGTGGATCTGGCGGATCTGATGAAGAAGTATCCGTTCCGATGTGCTAGGAAGACAGAGAGGAGATTTAATGATGAAAAGAAAAATGATCTCGGCTGTTCTTGCTGCGGTAATGACAGTCGGAATGATAACAGGATGTGGAAGCAGCCAGGCAACAACAGAAAACAAAGCTAATAAGGCTGATAAGCTTGAGAGCCAGACAAGCCTTTCTTCTACGGATTATGATTTTGAAAAAGAATATGCATATGGAGATTTTAATGCACATTCAAGAGCTGACGAAGATCGTCAGGACGGAATCGATACATTTGAAGACAAAGATATCGTATTCCAGGATATTACGTACGATCAACTTATCGACATTCTTGGCAGTGAAGGAAACTACATGATTCAGCTTAGCGGATCATGGTGCCATAACAGCCGTGCAATGAGCCCGTTTATCAACAAATATGCAAAAGAGTACGGTATTGATACAGTATACTCTTATGACTTTAACATCAACAATGGTGATGACGGATCTTTATTCGTTCGTATGTCTAATGAGAAGACAACACCTGGAACAAAGCTGAACTATATGTATGGTGAGATGGTTTCCAGATATCTGACAAACTTAGATGACTGGGTAGAGTATCCATCTACGCATGCAACAGCACTTTCTTATACAAATGCAGATGGCAAAGAGGTTACGGTTGGAAGACTTCAGCAGCCGATCGTATTTGTATACAACAAAGACAACAAAGTAGATTACAGCAACTCCGGAAACGGAAGCACTTCCTGCCCAATCATGTATGCATTTGAGAAAATGGTTGAGCGTGATTCAAAGGGAATCTACACAAAGAGATTCGATGATGACGGAAATCCGGTTCTTGATGAGAATGGTAACCAGATCCGTGATTATATTACGGATGAGTATGATGCAAGTGTAAAAGAGATGTTCGATTTTATCAAAAATAACAATATTGAACTTTCTACATATTCAAAAACAGATCACTTGCGCGATGTATTTAACAGCTATGGAAGCGAAATCTTCTCAGCAGACCAGCAGATCAATGTATATCCGGTAACATACAGACAGCTGAAATGGCTTCTGAATGAAGACGGAAATGCAATGGTTATGATCGGCGGCGCCGGAGATGAGAAAACACGTGCCGTTATCTCAAGAGTGAATGACTATGCAGTAAAGAATAACGTCCGCGTATATCTGTATGATCCACAGGTGGACGGAGATGTGACAACAGGACGTTGGGGATACAAGCAGTCTATGAATATCCTTGATGAAAATGCAATCGTGAATCTGATGTACACAGACCTTGTAAAGGGTGCGCTTACAAACCTTGAAGTTGCACATTCTATGTCTGACGGTACAGCACTGATCCAGGAGCCATTCCTGTTCGCATTCAACAAAGATGCTAAGGACGCTGACGGATTTACAGCACCGATCAAAGCATGGGCTGAGCTGACATATACGCAGGATCCGGAGACAAGATTCTACATTGGTAAAGAGGCTAATCAGAAATCCTGCAACAGCAGTATCGAGTCAGTATTTGCGGCTTATGCCGGAGAAGAGGCAGCAGAGTAAAACATTGCAAATGTGTCTGCCTAAAGATGAGAATTTGAGAGTGCATCTATAATAAGAATGGTTATAAATTTAAGAAGACAGTCGTTTTGCGCTGAGGCGCAGGATGGCTGTCCTCTTAGTTATAAAATGTGTGATGGTTACTGTAAATGACGGAATGATATCGGCGAAATGCATATGGAGACGAAAAAATAAGCATTTTCTTTATAAAATTAGTAGAAAATGCAAGTTTATGTTGTAATTTCTTCAAATTTTGGTAAAATAGCATATAGCGAAAAAGATAACATAAAAAGCAGGAGGAATGCCGTATGAAACCGTATAGCAAGTTGACGAAAGAAGAGCTGAAAAAGTTAAAAGGTCAGTTAGAGAAACAATTCGAAGAAGTGAAAGCAAAAGGAATACATTTGGATATGTCCCGTGGTAAACCGTCAAAAGCACAGTTGGATCTGAGTAATGGTCTGATGGACGTGCTGAATGGGGACAGTGACCTGGTAAGCTCTGATGGAGTAGACTGCCGTAACTACGGTGTTCTGGATGGAATTACAGAGGCAAGAAAATTACTGGCAGATATGTCAGAAGTACCAGAGAGAAATATTCTGATCTACGGAAACTCCAGCCTGAATGTAATGTTCGATACAGTATCAAGAGCTATGACTCATGGTATCATGGGAAACACACCATGGTGCAAATTAGATAAAGTAAAATTCTTATGTCCGGTTCCGGGATACGACAGACATTTTGCGATTACAGAGTATTTTGGAATTGAAATGATCAATGTACCGCTTCTTCCGACAGGTCCGGATATGGATATGGTAGAAAAATTGGTGGCAGAAGATCCTGCAATCAAAGGAATCTGGTGTGTGCCGAAGTATTCTAACCCAACGGGAGTATCTTACTCTGACGAAACAGTCAGAAGATTTGCACACTTGAAACCGGCAGCAAAAGACTTCCGTATCTTCTGGGATAATGCATATTCAATCCATCATCTTTATGATGACAAGAGAGACGTTATCCTTGAACTGTTAAATGAATGTATCAAAGCAGGCAATCCGGATATGGTATTCAAATTTATTTCCACATCCAAGGTTTCTTTCCCTGGATCCGGAATTGCAGCACTTGCTGCATCCAGAGCGAATATCGAAGATGCGAAGAGCTTTATGAAGTTCCAGACAATCGGACATGACAAGCTCAACCAGCTCCGTCATGTAAGATTCTTTAAAGATATGCCGGGAATGTATGAGCATATGAGAAAACATGCTGCTATCCTTCGCCCGAAATTCGAAAAGGTTGAAGATGTTCTGGAGAAAGAAATTGGCGGACTTGGAATCGGAACATGGACAAAGCCACTCGGCGGATATTTTATTTCTTTTGATTCAATGGATGGCTGTGCAAAGGCAATTGTGGCAAAAGCAAAAGAAGCTGGTCTGATCATGACAGGCGCCGGAGCAACATTCCCATACGGAAAGGATCCAAAAGACAGCAATATCCGTATTGCACCTTCCTTCCCGACAGTTGAGGAACTTGCACAGGCATCAGAAATCTTTGTACTCAGTGTAAAACTTGTCAGCGTAGAGAAACTGCTTGGAGCAAAATAAGATAATTCAAGAATGCCGAGGCATTCTTGCTGCGAGGTGTGGGAGTGCAAAGCACAGAACAATCCGCAGGCATCATAGTTGGGGTTTTTGCCCCAACATCATATAATAAGAAGATAGAGCCCCTGTAAGAACGAGAAAATCTTACAGGGGCTTTTGCATAGAAAAATATTTACAACATATAATAGGAAGAAAATAAAATATTGTTTCGCAAATAGCAAAGAATGGAAAAAACTAATGCGAAATAAAAAGTTTTTACCATTTATAGTAAAAAGTATTGATTTTTAAATAAAAGATACATTATAATGTAAAAAAGAGGTGATATCATGATTGTAGAAAGAAAAGAATATCTGGATAAATTGATTTCGTGGAAGGATAAGCGAATCATAAAAATTGTGACCGGGGTACGCCGCTGTGGAAAGTCTATGCTTTTGAAAATATATCAGAATTATTTGAAAAATCAGGGAATCGACGAAAACCAGATAATCGCGATTAATTTTGAAGATTTAGATTATGAAGAATTGACGGATTATAAAAAGCTATATGCCTATTTGAAAGAACGATTGATAGAAGGAAAAATGACATATATTTTTTTGGATGAGATACAGAATGTCGAAAATTTTCCGAAGGTACTGGACAGCTTGTATATAAAGGAGTATGTAGATATTTATGTGACCGGTTCTAATGCGTATATGTTGTCCAGTGAAATTGCGACCATGATTTCAGGCAGATATGTGCAGATTGAGATGCTTCCACTGTCGTTCAAGGAATATGTGGAGAGTACGGGAAGTATGAATGACAGAGGAATCAAATATGCGGAATATTTGCAGAACAGTTCATTTCCGTATACGCTGGAGCTGAAAAATCAGCCGGAGCAGATCCGGGAATATCTGGAAGGTATTTACAATACGATTGTTGTGAAGGATATTGTCAGCAGGAAGAAAGTAACAGATACGATGATGCTAAAAAGCGTGCTGCGCTTTGTATTTGACAATATCGGGAATCCATTGTCGTCCAAAAAGATTGCAGATACGATGACTTCAGATGGCAGAAAGATTGATACGAGAATGGTAGAAAAATATCTGGAAGCCTTCAGTGAAAGCTATATTATTTATCAGGCAAAGCGCTATAATATAAAAGGAAAGCAATATTTAAAAACGCTCGAAAAATATTATGTCGTAGATATCGGCCTGCGGTATATGCTGTTGGGAAACAGACAGGTAGATGCAGGACATATTCTGGAAAATATTGTGTATCTGGAACTATTGCGGCGTGGCTATGAAGTTTATGTTGGTAAGATCGATACATTTGAAGTGGACTTTGTGGCACAGAAAAGTCAGGAAATGATTTATTATCAGGTCGCGTTATCCGTACATGATGAAAAAATATTACAGAGAGAATTGCGCCCGCTTCAGGCAATCCGGGATCACTATCCGAAAATGATTCTGACGATGGATGAAGAGCCGGAAGAGCAGTACGATGGAATCCGACGTATAAATGCAAGAGACTGGCTGCTTGGGATCATAGAATAGAGTGTAAGACTAGATTCAGCCCAATGTGGAATTTACTTTTTTATTTAACGGGTACGAAATGTCAAAAGAAAAAAGGCTTGCTTTTTATCTCGCAGTATGGTACACTATCCTAGCGAATGGAAGTAGGTCTTTTTTTTATGCCTAAAAACTAGGTAGCCTCGCAAGCTACCAAGCAACAAGTTAACAAAGAAATATAAAGCGAGGTGGAAGTTGTGCGTACAAGAATCACATTAGAATGTACAGAATGCAAGCAGCGTAACTACAACATGACTAAGGATAAGAAAACTCATCCTGAGCGCATGGAGACTAAGAAGTACTGCAAGTTCTGTAAGTCACACACATTGCATAAGGAGACAAAATAGTCGTAAAGGAGTGTGTACGTCATGAGTGAGAAATCTCAAAAGACTCAGAAGAAGAACTGGTTCAAAGGTCTTGACGCAGAGTTTAAGAAAATCATTTGGCCAGACAAGCAGACACTTGTAAAAGAGACGGCGGCAGTAGTTTCCGTATCCGTAGTGCTGGGAGCAATCATCGCATTAGTTGATTTCCTGGCTCAGCATGGAATTGACATTCTGGTCAATCTGGGCTAGACACTAACGAGCAGGAAAGGTGAGTTTATGTCAGAAGCAAAATGGTATGTAGTTCATACCTATTCCGGGTATGAGAACAAAGTAAAAGCCAACATTGATAAGTCGGTTGAGAACAGACATCTGGAGGATCAGATCCTTGAAGTCAGAGTTCCGCTGCAGGACGTTGTTGAACTTAAGAACGGAGTGCAGAAGGTATCTCAGAAGAAGATGTTTCCGGGATATGTATTGATTCATATGATTATGAATGATGATACCTGGTATGTTGTGCGTAACACAAGAGGTGTGACAGGATTTGTAGGTCCGGGATCTAAGCCGGTACCGCTTACAGATGCAGAGATGGCACCACTTGGAATTCAGCAGGACAACATTGTAGTAGACTTTGAAGTCGGTGACACCGTACAGGTTGTTGCCGGTGCGTGGGCAGATACAGTCGGAGTGATCCAGGCTATGAACGCGCAGAAGCAGAGTGTTACAATCAATGTTGAGCTGTTCGGTCGCGAAACACCGGTTGAAATTAGTTTCGCAGAAATTAAACGAGTGTAACGTAAATACGAAACGTGGGAGGGGCCGTATGGTTCCGCCATTACCACAAGGAGGTAATTGAAATGGCAAAAAAAGTAGAAGGTTATATTAAATTACAGATTCCTGCCGGCAAAGCAACTCCGGCACCACCGGTTGGACCAGCTCTTGGACAGCACGGTGTAAACATCGTTGAATTCACAAAGCAGTTCAACGCTAAGACAGCAGATCAGGGAGATATGATCATCCCTGTAGTTATCACAGTTTACAACGATAGAAGCTTTAGCTTCATCACAAAGACACCACCGGCAGCAGTTCTGATCAAGAAAGCATGCAACATCAAATCAGGATCTGGTGTTCCGAATAAGAATAAAGTTGCTACAATCACAAAAGCTCAGGTAGAGGAGATTGCTAAGACAAAAATGCCAGACCTGAACGCAGCAACTGTAGAGGCAGCTGCCAGCATGATCGCTGGAACATGCCGTTCTATGGGAGTAACTGTAGTAGACTAGTCCCTGGTTGTTCTTTAAGACGGGCGAGGCCAAGCGCGGTGTGCGCGCGGACGAACCTGACGAAAAGAATTTCCTTGATAATGATGAAACTGAAGTAAATGGATGTGGGAGGGTTATCCCGACATTACCACTAGGAGGTTATTTATAATGAAAAGAGGAAAGAAATACGTTGAGGCTGCAAAAGCTATCGACAGAGGAACACTCTATGATGTGGCAGACGCAGTAGCATTGGTTAAAAAAACTGCAGTAGCAAAATTTGATGAGACAATCGAGGCTCATATCAGAACAGGTTGTGACGGACGTCACGCTGACCAGCAGATTCGTGGAGCAGTTGTACTGCCACACGGAACAGGTAAAAAGGTTCGTATCCTTGTATTTGCTAAAGACGCTAAAGCTGAGGAAGCTAAAGCAGCTGGAGCAGATTTCGTAGGCGGAGACGAGCTCATTCCAAAGATCCAGAACGAGAACTGGTTCGAATTCGACGTAGTTGTAGCTACACCAGATATGATGGGTGTTGTTGGACGTCTCGGACGTGTACTTGGACCAAAAGGTCTCATGCCTAACCCGAAGGCTGGTACAGTAACAATGGACGTTACAAAAGCAATCCAGGATATCAAAGCTGGTAAGATTGAGTACAGACTTGACAAGACAAACATTATCCATGTACCAGTAGGTAAAGCTTCCTTTACCGAAGAGCAGCTTGCAGACAACTTCCAGACGCTGATCGATGCAATCAATAAAGCTAAACCGGCAGCAGTAAAAGGACAGTACCTTAAGACTGTAACTCTTACTTCTACAATGGGACCTGGTGTAAAGATCAACCCAATGAAGCTGGCATAAGCATTTCTGAATTCAGACAGAAATATGGACTCCCCAGAAAGAGAAATCTTTCTGGGGAGCTTTTTTGGTGTGAAAAAATAACCAAAAAAGGATATTTAATACGAAAAAATAGTTGACAAACGCAAGAGTGTATGATAATCTATTCAAGGACTGCCGAAGACAGTAGGTGTGCGATGCACGTAAGGACAGAATACAAGGACGCCTACCGAGGGATGATCGATACAAAATGTATGATTTGCAAACCTCTATTGTCTTAGGATATAGAGGTTTTATTTTATATCTATCGGCGGTGTATAACCCAAAATCTAATAAGGAGGTGCACCATTCGTGGCAAAAGTTGAATTAAAACAACCAGTAGTACAGGCTATTGCAGAGGACATCAAAGATGCAGCAAGTGTTGTATTAGTTGACTACCGTGGACTGACTGTTGCTGAGGACACAGCTCTTCGTAAACAGCTCAGAGAAGCAGGTGTAATCTACAAAGTTTGTAAGAACACAATGATGAAGAGAGCTTTTGAAGGAACTGATTTCGCTGCTTTAGATGAGCACTTGGAAGGACCAAGCGCTATCGCAATTTCTAAAGACGATGCAACAGCTCCGGCAAGAATCATTTGCAATTTCGCAAAAGATGCTAAGGCTCTTGAGTTAAAAGCAGGTGTTGTAGAAGGCACTCTTTATGATGTGAACGCTCTTAATGAGTTAGCTAAGATTCCATCAAGAGACGTACTTATTTCCAAATTGCTTGGAAGCTTACAGTCACCTATCACAAATCTTGCTCGTGTACTTAATCAGATCGCAGAGCAGGGTGGAGCTGAGGCTTGTGAAGCAGCTCCAGCAGCAGAAGAAGCTGCAACAGAGGAGTAAGAGTAGATAATACTCGCCCCTGTCTGATCTCGCAGAGACGGACATAAAACTATTTCATAATAAAAATGTTAAAAATGGAGGAAAATAAAATGGCAAAGTTAACAACAGCAGAATTTATCGATGCTATCAAAGAGTTATCTGTATTAGAGTTAAATGATCTTGTAAAAGCTTGTGAAGAAGAATTTGGCGTATCCGCAGCAGCAGGTGTTGTAGTAGCAGCAGCTGGAGCAGAGGGTGGAGCAGCAGAGGAGAAAGATGAGTTCGACGTAGAGCTTGTATCCGCTGGTGCAGCTAAAGTTAAAGTTATCAAAGCAGTTCGTGAGATCACAGGTCTTGGACTGAAAGAAGCTAAAGAGTTAGTAGACGGAGCTCCAAAGGTAGTTAAAGAGGGTGCTTCCAAAGCAGAAGCTGAGGACATCAAAGCTAAACTTGAGGCTGAGGGTGCAGAGGTTAACCTTAAATAATTTCAAATTTCAGATTTTTAAAGGCCGTTCCAAAAGGGACGGTCTTTTTCTGTTGCCAAGCATACGACAAAAAGGTCCGGTGGACCTTTTTTAGTGCAATTTAGGGAAACAAAAACAACATTCTTGATTTTGAAGTGGAAGAGTATATAAAATCATCTCAAGAGAAAAAATAATAAAGAAACTTATGCAAGCTGCATAATAACATTTTGCAGAAAATATGCAATACCGCTGAAATTACCAAATGTAATTGACGGCGGCATTTTTTGTTACTATAATGTAAATTAATGAAACGGGTTTCAGAACTACGTTTCAAAACGTATAGAAGAGAACAAGCGAGATACGAGAATAAAAAATGATAGGAAAAGGAGAGAAAGAGTTATGAAACTGGCAGTTGTAGGAAGTATTAACACAGACATGACTGTAACAGCAGAGAGAATTCCACTTAAAGGTGAGACATTGATGGGCGACAGTTTGAGTTATATCCCGGGTGGAAAAGGTGCGAATCAGGCAGTTGCGATGGCAAAGCTTGGTGCTGAAGTCGAGATGTTCGGCTGCGTTGGTAATGATGACAATGGACGCAGAATGTTGGACAATCTGAATCGTGTTGGCGTAAAGACAGAGCATATCCAGGTTCTGGAAGGCGTGCCGACAGGAATTGCGATGATTACAGTTGGTGAGAATGACAATACAATTATTGTTGTTCCGGGAGCAAATGGGAAAGTTGACAAGGCTTATGTGGATGGAATCAAAGACGAACTGGTGAAATATGACATGGTAGTTCTTCAGCATGAGATTCCGCTTGAGACAGTTCATTATATCGCAGAGTTTTGTTACGAAAAAAATATTCCAGTCGTACTGAATCCGGCACCGGCAGCAGAAGTGCCGATGGATATCATCGACAAAGTTACATACGTGACACCAAATGAGCATGAAGCAGTGCTGATTTTTGGAGACGAGTTGAGTACAGAAAATCTTTTGAAGAAGTATCCGGAGAAGCTTGTGATTACACAGGGATCCCGAGGAGTGTCTACATGCCTGAAAAATGGAGAAGTACTGACAGTACCTGCAAGAAAGGCAAATGTGGTGGATACGACAGGAGCAGGAGATACACTGAATGGGGCATTTTCTGTAAGAATTGCAGCAGGTGATGATATGAAGAGTGCTCTTACTTATGCGAATGTAGCGGCAAGCCTTTCCACGGAAAAATTCGGTGCACAGACAGGAATGCCGACAGCAGAAGAAGTTGAAGACGAATTAGTTGAAAAATAAGACTGTGGAGAATAGTGAAAAGTGACGAGTATAAGAGAAGTTGCCCGAATTGCCGGTGTGTCTCCGGCGACGGTATCCCGCGTTATGAATGGAACGGCGAAAGTGAACGAAGAGAAGCGTAAACGAGTAGAAGCTGCCATTGAAGAGACTGGATTTCGTCCAAATGAACTGGCAAGAGCGCTATATAAGCAATCATCGAAGATGATCGGAGCCATTGTGCCGGATATTGAAAATCCTTTCTTTAGTGAACTGGCAAAGGCTGTGGAAGACGAAGCGTATAAAAATGGATATCGGATTATGCTCTGCAATTCTGGCGATGATCTGGAAAAAGAGATGGCAAATATCCAGATGTTCCAGCAGTTACAGGCAGATGGAATTATCATAACGACAAACTGTGCGGAAACTGGAAGGATTTTAAAGAATTGTCCGGTTCCGGCTGTGCTTGTAGATTGCAAGCTGGATAATATCGGAGAACATGCATTTGTTGAAGCAGATAATTATCAAGGTGGCTGTCTGGCAACACAACATTTGTTGGAATGTGGATCTAAAAAGATTGTCTGCATGAAGGAACCGACCGGATATTCCAGTGGTCGTAAACGGTATAAAGGATACGCGGATGTGTGTAAAAAATATGGATTAAAAGAAAGAATTGTGGATTGCTGCTATGATTATGAAAGCGGACTTCGCGCCGCAGAAGAAATTTTGAAAAGATATCCAGAAGCGGATGGCGTGATTGCTGGCAATGACATTGTGGCGATGTCAATATACAAAGTTTTTACGCGGCACGGGAAAAAAATTCCCCAGGAAATCCAGCTTGTTGGATTCGATGATGTCGGATTTGGAAAACTATTTATTCCAGAACTGACGACCATTCACCAGCCAATTCGTGAAATGGGACATTTGGCTGCGGAGATTATCATCAAAGCAGTGAATAAAGAACCCTATGAAAAAGAAAATGTATTTGGAGTTGAATTGGTGAAACGGGAGACGACAAAAGAAAAAAACATGGTGATGTGTGTGGACTCGGAAGATTTTTGAGTTTCTGCAAAATCTAATCAAAAAATGGATGATTTAAAAGTTATTTATAACAGCATAAGGATGATAATGCAGTTGTGGATAAAACTGCGGAAACACAAGGGAGGATTTTATTGACATTCGCGAAAATTGAAGATATACTCAAAGGAAAAAGCAAGAAAAATAGATATGAGTTATAAAATGAGACGCTAAACGAATAGAGAGCGAGGAATATAAGTGGGGAAACTTGAAAGCCGTTCTTTGGCAGAGCAAGCAGCAGATAATATTGAACAGTTGATTATTGAAAATCGCTGGACTCCGGGGGAGAAGCTTCCAAATGAGATGGATATGGTAGAAAAATTGGGTGTTGGAAGAGGAACTGTCCGCGAAGCAATTAAGATATTGGAATCCAGAAATGTAGTAGAGATACGAAGAGGAAAAGGCACGTTTGTATGTGATAACATTGGAAAGGTAGGAGATCCTTTAGGATTTAGATTTGCATCGGATAAAAAAAAACTTGCAGAAGATTTAAGCGATTTTCGTGCTATGTTGGAACCACAAATTGCAGAAATTGCTGCCCAAAAAGCAACGGATAAGGATATAGAGGAATTACAAAGGCTTTGTAGTGAAGTGGAACATATGATTATAAATGGTGAAAATTACAGTGAACGTGATGTTGAATTTCATACAAAAATTGCAAGTGTTACAGGTAATTCTGTTGTAGAACAAATCATTCCATTAATTGCACAAGGTGTATCGATTTATGTAGACTTAACGAATCATGAATTGGCAGGTACTGCAGTTATTACACATCAGAAAGTAGTAGATGCGATTCGGAATCATGACTCTGATGCGGCATATGAAGCGATGAAAGCACATATGAAGGAAAATCGAGAAAATCTCGAATTGTTAAAGAAAAAATAATACAGGAAAGAAAGTTGAAAATGATAGTTTAAAGTGTATTGGTTTTTTGGAGACTTACAAGTTAATTAAAAATCCCAAGTGAATTGCAGGGTTGAAAGATTTTGCAGTTCACTTGGGATTTTTTTGTTGAAAGGTGTAATTTCAAAAAGGAGCGTTTTTTTTTGTATATGTTTTACAAAAAATAGTGGAAATGTTTTGTGATAATCCCAATTGAAAATTCAAATACAAAACTATATAATTAAAGACATCATATGACATGACGATATGATGATAAGACTATAAGATGAGGAAGGAGAAAAATGAGAAGAAGTAGTGATATTTTAAGTGGAGCAGAATGGGCAAATGTGAGAGCGCTATATAAATCGTCAGGTTTTACTGGGGCTGAATTAGAAAATCCAATTATAGCTGTAGTGACTGCTTTCAATGAGGTTTGTCCGGGGCATATTGTATTAAAACAGTTAACGCAAAGAGTGAAAGAAGGAATTTATGCTGCAGGCGGTACGCCGGTAGAAATTGGAACAATAGGTGCCTGTGATGGCGTAGCGATGAGCCATAAAGGAATGCAGTATATTCTTCCTACACGCGAAATGATTGCGGATGATATTGAAGCAATGGTGGAGGCACACAGACTTGATGGTCTGGTTATTATCGGTTCTTGTGATAAAATAGTTCCAGGAATGTTGCTTGGTGCACTTCGTGTAAATTTGCCAACGGTATTTGTAAATGGAGGGCCTACACTCCCGGGAAGAATGCGAGAAGGAAATCCTTATGGAGGGGAATATATTGACCATTCTATTATTCAGCAGTCAGAAGGAGCGTTAAAAAGTGGGGCAATTACACAAGAAGAATTTGATTGGATTGAAAATAATGCAGTGCCAACAATTGGTTCCTGTGCAATGCTTGGAACCGCGAATACGATGTGTTGTCTGGCGGAAGTTATGGGGATTTCTTTACCGGGAAGTGCAACCATTCCAGCAGTGTATAGTAGAAGGCAGGGTATTGCGTTTGAAAGCGGTAAAGCGGTAATGAATCTTTTAAAGAAGGATATCTGTATAAAAGATATCATAACAAAAGATGCAATATTGAATGCCATAAAAGTCAATTCTGCAATTGGAGGGTCAACAAATGCAGTTTTACATTTGTTGGCAATTGCTTATGAAGCGGATGTTGATTTGGATATTTTTGAGTTTGGTAAAGTGAGTATGTCTGTTCCGCATATGGTTCCAATGATTCCAGCCGGACAATATACCTTATTAGATTTTTATGAAGCCGGAGGAATTCCGGTTATGATGAAGGAATTAGCAACGATATTAGATTTGAATGGTATAACATGTACAGGATGTACTTCAAAGGAAAATATTGAAAAATTTCAAAACAAAAATCCAGATGTAATAAGAAGTTTCAAAAATCCAGTACATAGTCGTGGTGGAATAGCAGTATTAAAAGGAAATGTTGCACCGGATGGTGCGGTAACAAAGCCGTCTGCAATTCCGGAAAGCACACTTCTATTCAGAGGTCCGGCGAAAATATATGAAAGCGAGCAGGATGCATTGAGTGGAATTAGAGCAAAACAAGTGCATGGTGGAGAAGTTGTTGTAATTCGCAATGAGGGACCTAAAGGTGGACCTGGAATGCCAGAAATGTATAAGGTTATGAAAGTGTTGGTAGGAATGAATCTTGGAAGCAAGGTATGTGTGATCACGGATGGTAGATTTTCCGGTTCCAATAATGGATGTTTTGTTGGCCATATATGTCCAGAGGCTTTGGATGATGGACCGATTGCATATTTACAGGATGGAGATGTGATTACTGTAGATGTGTTAAATGGTACAATTGAAGCAGAGGTTGATTTTGATCTGAGACGGAAAGAAAAAACAAGAAAAGAAGTTGAGCCGGTAAAAGGATGCCTTTATCAATATAGAAAAAATGTTGCAACGGCATCTAAAGGGGCATATATAGCAACTAGAAATGAAATGTAAATCCGAAAAGAAAGATATAAAGTCCAGCTAATAAATGTCAATAGTTAAATGAGAAAAAAAT
>UMIC01015003.1_pt1 | contig 62293 bp, 54 predicted proteins | sample 1965681 | NCBI WGS metagenome assembly UMIC01 (sample SAMEA4836114, study PRJEB28245) | human gut metagenome | biome: gut microbiome; material: fecal sample | place: Denmark | collected 2008
AAAAGAAAAAAACCGCTGACGGGCAGAGGATTTCGTGCGCTTTCCTGTATCACTGACGGATACGGCGGTTTTGAGTAGATCAAGGCCGCCGTTTTTTTGCTTCGACGACCCCTGCACCGTGTTCTGGCATGGCGGCTTTAGGAGGGAGCCGCTATGCAACGAAAACTACTTCGACAAAATCCGACAGGGATTAGCCTGTCAAAAAAAGCCGTCCCCCGGCAGCGGGGACAAGCGGCTGTGCGTATGTACTATACCATGTAGGGAAAGAACATATTGCTTTTTGTTTCGCCCTGTGGGTCTTTGACCTGCCGGGCGAATTTTGTTGTTTCCTGCGGCCTGCTATCCGGCGCAAAAAGAAATTTCAAAAAAGTGAAAAAAGGAGGCGTTTAGCGGGCAGCCAGAGAGATTCCATTCGCTCTATTGGCGGAAAGGGAGAGAACCACCACATCCCCCATAGAAAGGGGGTGAGAAGATGGAAGCGATCCCCCGCAAATACGGTGAATGGAGCCAGTTTGACCGCTACTGCAAGCTGGTTCTGTACCATGAGGCGATAGATTATCTGCGGGAAATGAAGTGCCGCCGCGACCGTGAAGTGTCGCTGGACGCTGTTTCCCCGGCTGATTGGGACAAGCTCTCGACCGTAGATCGGTATTCCTGCGACAGCTTTACATTCAGTTCGCATGGCTATGACCTACATATCGACAACGAGCTTGTGGCCGAAGCGTTTGCCAGCCTGCCAAAAGACGAGCAGAGTATTTTGATTCTCCGCTTTGTTCTGGATTTGACTGACGAAGAAATCGGCCGCCTGATGGGAATGTCCCGCAGCGCAGTACAGCGCCACAGGACAAGCACCCTGAAAGACTTGCGTATAAAATTGATGGCGTTCATGCCGGAGGGAGGTTAAACGCGGATGAAGCAATCCAGTTACAAGGGCAAAAGCCCTCTGCCGGATTTTGTGATCGACGCGGCCTGCGCCGGTAACGCCGAAGCCGTGGAGCGTGTCTTGCAGCATTACGACGGCTATATCAATAAGCTGTGTACCCGGACGCTCTATGACGGCAGCGGCCAGCCTCATATCTGCATTGACGAGTATATGAAGCGCCGATTGCAAATCAAGCTGATCCATTCCATCGTTAGTCCCATTGGCGACTGACGGTTAAGGCCCCGGCCATAGACAGGCGGCTTTCCCTTTCCCCGCCTGCCTGTTTTCCTGGCGGCCCCTTTGCTCCTTGACAAATACGCCCGCAGGACAATGGCGGCGCGTCATAGGGCAGACGGATACATTCTGTCTGTGCCGAGCCGGGCGGCAGGTGCGCCAAGAGGCTTTCCCTCATTGGGGTAAGCGGAGCGATTTTACCGTGCCGTAAAGCAGGTGTGGCAGCCTGCGGGCGACGACGCGCAGATAGGACAATGATACTCCCTTGCCGTCGTAGTCCGAGCGTTTGAAGCGTCGCAGGCAACGAGCAGGGCCGCGTGAGAACCACGCGGGGGTGAGATTCCCGTGGAGCTGTGCCAGCAGCCGTCCGTTCTTTTCTGCCCACTTTCACAAAAACAACCTTTGTTTTGAAAAGAAAGGGGGCCTTGTTATGAGTAATAACGATGTGCCTATTTGGGAAAAATACACGCTTACCATTGAGGAAGCGTCCAAATATTTTCGGATTGGGGAAAACAAACTGCGTCGGCTTTCCGAGGAAAACCCCACCGCTGGCTGGGTGATCCTGAACGGCAACCGCATCCAGATCAAGCGGAAGCAGTTTGAAAAAATCATTGATTCCCTTGACACAATATAGTGAAAAAGGGCCTTGCGCGTGTTATAATAGGTTATAAGCGTGTCAAGGCTCTTTCCGTCATGGAAAGGAGCATGACGAAATGCCAAGAAAAGAACGAGATGAAAAAAGACGGGACAACAAAGGCCGCCTTTTGAAGTCTGGAGAGAGCCAGCGATCAGATGGAAGATACGCTTACAAATACATTAACACCTTTGGAGAACCCCAGTTTGTTTACTCATGGAAGTTAGTACCCACCGACAAAGTACCTGCCGGGAAACGGCCCTGTCTTTCCCTGCGCGAGAAAATCAAGCAGATACAGAAAGACCTTGACGACGGGATAGACACCATCGGCAAGAAAATGACCGTGTGCCAGCTTTATGAAAAGTACACCCGGCAGCGCGGGAATGTGCGGAAAGGAACCCAAAAGAGCCGCCAGCAGTTGATGAAACTTCTGTCCGAAGATAAGCTGGGCGCGGCCAGCATTGACAGCGTGAAGCTGTCTGACGCGAAAGAATGGGCCTTGCGTATGCAGGAAAAGGGCGTTGCCTACAACACCATCTGCAACAGCAAGCGTTCCTTAAAAGCCATCTTTTATATGGCCGTACAGGACGATTGCCTCCGCAAGAATCCCTTTGACTTCCAGATCAATGAGGTTATCAACGACGATACCGTACCAAAGGTGCCGCTTACCCCTACACAGGAAAACGAGCTTTTGGACTTCATGCAGAACGATCCCGTCTATGCCAAGTATTATGACGAGGTGGTGATCCTGCTGGAAACCGGGCTTCGTATTTCCGAACTCTGCGGCCTGACGCCAGCCGACCTGAATTTTGAGAAGCGCTTTGTGAATGTAGACCACCAGCTTTTGAGAAGCACCGAGGACGGTTACTATACCGAAGCGCCAAAAACAGAAAGCGGATTCCGTCAAGTGCCTATGAGCGCAGCCGCCTATGAAGCGTTTGAGCGCGTGTTGAAGAAGCGCAGGGACGGCAGGTGCATTGAGGTTGACGGTTATAAGGACTTCCTGTTCCTGAACCGGGACGGTCTGCCCAAAACCGCCGTCAACTATGACGCCATGTTCAAGTGCCTTGCCAAGAAGTACAACAAGTGCCACAAGGAGCCGCTGCCCGATGTGATGACGCCGCACACCATGCGGCATACATTCTGTACCAGAATGGCAAACGCGGGCATGAACCCCAAGGCATTGCAGTACATCATGGGACACGCCAACATTGTAATGACGCTGAACTATTACGCCCACGCTACTTTCCATTCCGCACAGGAGGAAATGGAACGGCTGCAAGCCAAGGCAAAAACCACCGCAGAGGCCAAGCCGGAGCCTGCGGCGGAAAGCGCCGAGGAAACCAAGGCGGCATAAGTAGTACGCAGAATTTACTACTGCTTTTACTACTTTTGAGAGCGAAAACATAAGGGGTAATAAAAAGATTTGTGAGGTTCTTCCGATATGAAAAGTGCCGGAAAAGCCCGGAATAACGGGCTATACCGGCATATAAGAACATCTAAAGAGATAATTAGAAATCTATTAAATGATTCGCTTAAAAAATATATTAATTTTTATCATATACTTCAATTCGGCACATATGTTCTTTACTACCTTTATCATAACTAATTCCAACCAATAAAATATTCCCCGTATAATTTAAAATCGAATCTGGATAATTCTTTTCTTTAATTTGCCTTAACGCAGTCTGTACATTCTGATTCCATTTAAGCTCAACTACCAGGGCCGGATAATCATTTCTGTACTCTGGCTTCGGCAGAAATACAAAATCCGCAAATCCACGTCCTGTCGGAAGTTCCCGAATCGGTTTAAAATAATATTGCATTGAACTCAGATAAGCAATCGCCAAAACACTGCTCAAAGAATTTTCATTATGATACTGAATAACAGATACATACTCATCATGAATCTTTCCAATCTGTAAGGCCACTGTCTTCTCATCTAAATCCAGCGTTGCATCCAATAACTTCTCCGACTCTTGCTGAAACAAGAACATTTCATTCCAACGTTTACTTTCTACTGCCTTTGTCAACTCCTGTCGAATCTCTTCATTCGGAACAAACGCCGTCCTTTTCGTCTGGTCATAACCTAAATATCCCAAATGAATCATATAGGTCAACACATCATCTTTACTTTGAATATTCGAAATATCATTTCCAAACGTTGACGCATCTACTTTCGCCTCAACTCCAGACAGCATTTCAATAATAGCCGTTTTCAGTCCATCGTAATTCATATTAATAAGAGGCACAATCGCCTCATAGGAAGCTGTTTCCGACCAATAACTCTTAAATTCACCATCCAGCATGACACTCACAACTGCTTTAGGGTTATAAACCTGACAATTTCTTAGCACATATCCATCATACCATGCTTTTACCTTGTCAAATTCCATCTGATAACGTTCCGAAAGTTTTTTAACTTCCGCTTCTGTAAATCCAATATACGGAGACAGACGCCCTGCGCTCAACATTGTAAATTCATCAAAATTGTTCAGTGCTGACTGGGTTTTCTCCTTTTTAATAGGAAGAATTCCGGTCAAATAAGCAAGCTGAATGTATTTGGTTGGTTCCGTTCCTTTGAACAGTCCTCTCAAAAAACTGATATATTCATCCTGAATCTTCTGATTCGCCCCCATATCACGAATAAGGACATCCCACTCATCAATAATTACAATAAACTTATTCTTCGTCGCATTGCAAATAAACGACAGTGCTTCTGGAAGAGAACACGTATCTTCCGGTATTGCTTCTGAATAATATTTTCTTAATTCCTCAATCGTCTTCTCCGTAATATACGTTACAACCCTGTCGGCACCCCCGGCAGCTCCTATACACCATTGTATATCCCAGTGGATTACATCGTACCGATTTAGATGTTCCTTAAAATCCGGACTTTGACTAATTTCAAGTCCAGAAAACATCTGCTCTGAATCACTGCCTTTACTATAATACGCTGTCAGCATATCCGCCGTGATCGACTTTCCGAACCTTCTGGGGCGGCTATTGCAAATATATCCCTGCAATGTATTCATCGCCTTGTTGGTATACGTCAACAAACCCGTTTTATCAATATAGATTTCCGAATTCAGCGCAACCTGAAACGCAGAATTATCCGGATTCACAAAAATTCCCATATTGGCACACTCCTTTCGAAGCTATTGCTTTGCCTGTTCATAATTCTAATCGAACTTTATAAGGTAATTTTAACATTTGATAGTTTGAATGGCAAGCGCATCCGCGAAAACGAAATTTCCAGCGATAAACAAGTCTCTATTTCTCCGCAATCCGAATCAATAACTCCAACATTTTAATTGCAGCCTCTTCTTCACGCATCCATACATGATAAATCTCCTTCATTTTCTCCAAAACTGTGCTGCCATCCGCTATCTCATAAAAGCGTGCATTTACTTTTTCAATGACAGATTCATCCGGTGTATCCTCTTCCATAAAATATATACTATCTTTATAGACTCCTTGCTCCTTGCCACTCATGACTTCCCCTAGCACTACACTTCCAAAATTTTCTAATCTACAAAGCGGCAACTTAAACTCTTCCAGAACGGAATCCAAAATTCTCTTTACTTCATCCGATGCCGTCTCTCGTTTTATTAAATAATCATCGACCGCCTCAAATAGTCGTTCCATCTGCTTCTTCAGCTCCATCGGCACCTGGAGATAACGACTATCTAATTCTATCTTCCGCCACTCAACATACTGTGGATGCGGTTTTATCGTCTGATGACCCGCTCTAAATTCAATCAAAACCGGATACGGATTTTCTTTCAATATATTTCTATGGATATTTACAAGTTCATCATAAAGCGGCCGATAAATCTCCCGCGCTCTTTTCCTGTTCCATTCTTCTTTTTTCTGCTGTGTATTGACCCATATAGACCCAAGCAATGTAAAAACGGCACCGACAACTGCTCCAAGTAATGTTCCGATTATACCTAATAGGGTTTGGGAATCCGCCCGCGTAAAAGGATTCACTTTTCTTAACAACACTGCGAATACAAGCAAAACAAGAACTGCACCGCATATATAGATGTAGACTTTGAATTTGATGAAATAATATTTTAATTTTAAAAACGTCATAAATGCTCACTTCTCTTTGCAAATATTTTTATTGTATTGTAGCATTAAAAAACAGTCTTTGCAAAAAGATTTGCCCAATCTATTTTCCAACACAAAATAAGAGACGGCCAAGGATTTTACTCCTCAACCGTCTCCTTTTCATCCATACACTTTTCCCGTCCGCTCATCCCCGCCATCACAATCAAAAACCAGAAAAATGGCTGTCTGCAATTCATCAGCGTAAAACTTTCCGCCAACAATGCCAGCACTGCTGCGCGCTGTGCCCGATCACATCGAATCACATTTCGTACAATCCAATATACAAGCACCGCCGTTGGAATGATACCATACGAAAACCAGACATCAAAAAAACTCGAATGAATCTCATTCACATGAAATACGTCAAACACGCCCGGACTCAGCAGCTGTTCAAACCCATCATATGGAATAAACCGCTCAAAAAAGCCCTCTCCTGCCCCATATAATAAATACTGCGGTTCCAATACCAAGCGTTCTGCACTCCGATCATAAAGCAGATCATAAAGATTTCCATTTGCCAGTTTCCAAATCTTCTGCTGAATCCGCGAAAGAAGCGTGTAGCTCGTCTGGGAAACATCAAAATCAGCCCCTGGCAGGAGCCTATATACCCCAACAGCCAACAGCACCACAAAAACCGCGCCGCCTATCCACCACAGCTTTTTCCGCTTTGAATGGCAGCATCTGTCCCAGAAAAGCTGTCCGATAAGCACACAAAAGAATACAAGCAGACCGACAAACATCCCCGTTGATTTTGCCTTTCCTATCAAAAACACTCCCAACAGAAACATTCCCCAGAAGCCGATACGTGTTTTCGCCGTATAAATCGCTTTCCGCCGATCCCCCATAAAAAGTACCAGCATCATGGTAAAGATAAAAAATGCAAACTGGTTCGGATCATTGAAGGTTCCCATAAACCGGGCACCACCCCAGGATTCATGGAAATAACGCCCACGCCCAGAGAACAGAACAAGCAGCTAAATACCATATTGATGCGGCAAATCCAGCACAAACCACGCATAAAGCACTCTGAATACAGTGTCCGGAACATCCATATCAGACACGCAGAATAAATCCAATACATCGTATGCAACGGGAACTCCCGATTGGAAGTCCGGATAAAATAGATTCCATTAATGGTAGTAGCAAAGATGAGAAAAACACCCCACGGAAGATCCTCCCGGTAAAATAATTTTGTCCGGTTCTTCCATGCTCCATAAAATGTCATCACACAGGCAGCCGTGAAAAACAGATCTGCAAACCCAATACTGCCGCTTGGAAACAGATAAAATTGCTTCAAAAAAACAGCTATGTAAAACAACCAACTTGCCACAATCTACTTCTTCCCTTTCGTAACAATTCTGCTTCTTTAATTATATCCATAAATTTTCCGGATAGTATCCAGCCGTTATCATCCGACTGAAACTTTCCTGCGCTGGTTCAATATCTTTCTTATAAGTAATTCCAATCCATTTATCCGATGTAGAAAGCACCTTAACCGAAGCCGCTTCTTTTTCCAGCAATTCCGCTACGATATTCGGAAGGAGATATTCTTTTTTCTCTGGATGCTCACCCAACTGTTCCAGAAATGCTGGAAAGCCTTCCTTAATATATTGCAAAAAATCCGGATAGCCCGCCCACATATTCATTGAAACCATCGTATCTGGTGTAATCCAGCCTTCTACTTCTGCATTATCGCACCGAATCTTGCCGTCTATCTTCTGAATCCCGGTTGTCTCAATCACCTTTACAAGATAACCTGTTTCATCCGCCACACAGACACCTCTAGTAACGGCGCCATTCTCACTCAAAGTATTTTTCAGAGAAAATCCCGCCATCGCCAGAGCTATCTTTCCGTTCTCATGTTTTCCCGAAACCAGAAAATCATGCAGCTTAACAAATGCTTCCTTTCCATAATAGTCGTCTGCATTGATAATCACAAATGGCTCTTTCACGATATCCTTACAAGCCAGAATCGCCTGTCCTGTACCCCAAGGTTTCACACGCCCCACTGGAACCTCATATCCTTCTGGCAGATCCTCCAACTCCTGATAAACATACTCGACCGGCATGATCTTAGACAATCGGTTCCCGATCACTTCTTTGAATTCTTTCTCAATCGCCTTGCGAATTACAAAGACAACCTTTGTAAATCCCGCTTTTTTTGCATCATAGATTGAAAAATCCATGATAATCTCCCCATTGGGAGCCATTTTCGCAAGCTGCTTGATACCGGTTCCGAAACGGGAACCGATGCCGGCAGCCATGATGATGAGGGTTGTGTTCATTTTTTATCCTCCGTAGCATAAAGATTAATTCACTTTTTTTACTGTTTCCTTATTTGATTCAGAAATAATATAATGCGGTCTATGCTTTGCTTCATTATAAGTCTTTGCTATGTATTGCCCCATAATACCAATACTAAAAAGCTGTATTGCTCCAATAAAAATAATTGCACACATAGTAGATGCCCATCCTGCAACTGGATCTCCAAAGCACACCCTTCTAATTATAATGATAAGCATCATAATAAATGCTATAAATGTCATTCCAATTCCACTCCACGATGCAATACTAAGAGGCACTTCCGAAAAATTAATAATTCCATCAATAGCATACTTAAATAATTTCCAAAAATTCCATTTCGTTTCACCCGCTACACGCTCAACATTTTTATAAGGTAACCAATATGTTTTAAATCCAATCCATCCAAAAATACCTTTTGAAAATCGATTATACTCTCCCATCGATACGATTGCACTCACCATTTCCCGTTTCATCAACCGAAAATCTCTTGCTCCATCTACAATATCTGCATCAGAAATTTTATTAATAAGCTGATAAAATTTTCTAGCAAACCAAGAACGGATTGGCGGCTCTCCCTCACGGTTTTCTCGACGCGTTGCAACACTATCGTATTTACCAGACTCTAATATTTTTATCATCTCAGGCAATAACGATGGAGGATCCTGCATATCCGCATCCATAACCGCTACATAATCTGCATCTGCATTACAAAAGCCCGCATACATCGCAGCTTCTTTTCCAAAATTTCTTGAAAAAGAAATATATGTAACATTGTCATTCTCAGCCGAAAATTCTTTTAAAATTGAAAGTGTTCTATCTTTTGAACCATCATTTATAAAAATCAGTTCATATTGACAGGACATCTTTTTCACGATTTTCATCATTTCCTCATAAAAAACTGGAAGTGATTCTTGCTCATTATAACAAGGTACAATCAAAGATACTTTCATATTTTCCTCCAGTAAAATGAATTTATCAAAAAGTAACACATCATTTTTACAACATTCCTAAATGCTATCATCAACGTTAATGATTAATTATCATTTTATAGTTTATGTTCTATTAAATGCTCAATAATCCTATCTTTATTCTTACTAATGTTCCTTTTTATAGAATCTGAAATCCATAATATTATATTAGAAATAATAAAACTACATATAAATAAAGCTATAAGTTTTTCATGATATGTAGCATTTCCAAAATTCAATATTTTTCTTTCATAAAATGATTTAACCAGTTCCATACATTGCCAGTGAACAAGATAAATACATGTACTCAATTTTCCCAAATATTTGCATACACTTTCCCATTTCGTAAATTCGTTTAAACATGTGATACTTACACAAACAAATAAAATTGGCAATGTTACAAAGCCCAAATTTCCATCTACATAACTATGAATTGTAGGCGTATTATTATATGCAATGAACCAAATCACTCCATAACCTAGTATGGCAATAAAATCACATACATATATAACATGTTTTTTTATCTCATATTTTTTCATTTTTTCTACAAAATAAAAAACCAATGTTCCACAAACCACTCCTAAAATAGCTCTCAAGTTATCTGTCTTTATGAACCCAGACCACCCCCCCGTTGCGATTGTTCCAAAATTAAATGACATATAACCACTTATCAAAAAAACGCTTAATGGTGCACCGTAATAAAGATACCAACTTTCTTTGTATCGAATAGCCGGATATATTAACCACTCAGAAAAAAGCATGGCAGAAATATACCACCAAGTTCCATTCACTCCAACAATTGATATACCAGAACTATTCATAAAAGCAAATTCAAATGGTAGCTTCAATATATACGTAAATAATGTCCATTTTTCTGGGTGTTCATTTATTATTAGTAAATATAGCCATACAGATGAGCAGAAAACAAATGCCATAATAAAATATCCGTATAATCCCTTTATTCTCCTAATTATGTAATCTCTTATACTTAATTTATTAGTATATATTGAATTTACAAGCAGGTAACCAGATATAACGAAGAAAAACTCAACACCAATAAGAGCATAACCAAAAACCAATTTATCTTCTTCTCCAGCCAAAAAAATCCCATGCGAAAATACAATCAAAATACTAAAGATAAATTTCAGTATATCTAACAAACCATTATATTGTCTTCTATATCCATCTACTATCATTTTTTCCTACTCTTTCAAAGTATATAAACAATAATTTTCGGCAACATCCACCTGCACATAATTATTTTTCAAAACATCCTGTATGATATTTGTTTCATTATCTGTCAATATCCATTTTGCCTGTTTTGAAGCAAAGGTATCATAGATTGCAATTTTCGTTTCGGGACTAAGATTCCCTTGCCATTCCTGAATAACAAAATATTTATAACATGGCATTAGATCTTCCAAAAGATATAATTCTTTAAATTCATTTCCACCATAAGCAACAAAACTATTTTTTTCGTTTGAAGGGATTTCATCGAGCATTTTTTCCCATTCTCTATCTGTTTTACTTTTAAAATTTTTTCTATAATCAAAGCTTTCAATCATCAAACTTCCATCATTAATCAAAAGTAAGCTTAAAATATTTACGCTAATTAGTCCTAATAACATCTCTTCCCACTTTTTATCTAAAAGTAAATCCGTTAAATAATTTATCATAATAGGAATTTGTACAACACATACTAGAGGATATTGTGGAAATGCATCTCCACTTAAATACATAGCTTGCTCCAGAAGCCCTGTCAAAAAATACAATCCCGCTTCATCATATTTCTTTTTCATTAAAGCTATTATAGAAATAATAAAAGTAGATAAAGATAGGATATAAAGTAAAAAGTATAGTTTTACATCATTTCCAGAAGCCGTTAATAGCCAGGATTTTCTTCCCTCTGCATATTCAAAATTATATAATAATGTACCATAAATGCATTCATATAATCCACGTTTTAATGCAAAGTATATTACAAATGGAATAATCACAATTCCACTTCCCATCAAACCAGATATAATGTTTTTTAAAATATTTATATATTTTTTCTTGTAGACCAAATATATAAATATAAAAAGTATCCCCGCACAAATCGGTATAAAATTTGTAATTCTGGTCGTCAAGCAAACGCCAAAAGTTACCCCATATAATCCTCCTGCTATAATGCAATGTTCACTGTTATTTTTCCTTCCTTTCCAATATTTAATAATTTCATAAAAAGACCAACTAATGAATGGAATGCAATATTCCTCAACAGTATTTCCATCTCCGTAATTGCGTTTCATTATAATAAGAGTAATGATAAGCACCATAAATCCATATGCCTTGTTTTCATAAAACAACTGGCTAATTTTATAAAATGCCATTAACGAAAAAAACAAAAAGAAACACTGAACAAAAGCCACACCATATTTTTGCCCATTTGCCAACCGAAAGCCTAACATATCAATCCAAAATATAAATGGTCCTTTATGATCAAATAAATCAATATATGGCACCTTTCCTAAATACCATGCTTTACCTATTGTTAAAAATTGTGCTGAATCTCCACCATAATAATATGGGAACAATGGAGATGTGCTGTAAGAAAAAAGCAGTACATACAATATTGAAAAACACATAATCAAAATTATTTCTGTTTTTTTTATTTTTCTGTTCATAATTATCCGTTCAGTAATATTTCCGATTCCTTTCTTAAAAATTTATATTATTTTTTTATATACTTCCGCATTCTCTTTGCCAATATATTTTGCCACAAGTTCACATGTTTCTTTCTTGTTTTTTATTCTATTTAAATCTTTCTTTGCTCGTTCCTTATATGTTTTTACAAATTCCGCTTTAATCTTATTCATTGCATATAAATGCGTCTGAACCTTACTAACCTGCAAACAATCATTCAGGATTTGATTTTTCTGACTTACGATGGATTTATCCAGATGATCAAATATATCAAAATGCACATACAGTCTTTCATCATCTGCTGCAACATCCTGTCCAGGGCGCGACAATCTGTAATAGTATAAATATTCATCAATTGCTATTACAGATTTAGCCGCAGCAAAGACTTCAATTTTAAATGGAAGATCATCAAATCGTCTTAAATCTGTATAAAAATGTATTTTATTTTTCTCTAAGAAACTCTTTTTATAAATTCCTCTCCAAATAGCTACCCGACAATGCATAATTAAATCCCAAATTTTTCTTTGATCCGTTGTTCCATCACAATACGGCCATCCTAATGCATCTTTTACCCTCTTTGTTGTCTTTGTATTTTCATAAAATTCATTGTAGCCACAATAGCTTACATCATAAGAGCCGATCATTGCTGCGCGAAGCAATTTTCGAAACATACTTTCATCTACGAAATCATCTGGATCTACAAATCCAACATACTGTCCTTTAGCCTTTTCAAGGCCAAATTCTCGTGCTGAAGCACATCCTCCATTTGCTTTATCCAGTAACTTAATTCGTGAGTCTTTCTTTCCCCATTCCAAAACAATATCTCTTGAATTATCTGGAGAACCATCATTTACAAATAAAAATTCTACATACGGAGCCTTCCATGTTGTTACACTTTTTATACATTCATCTAAATATGCAGCAACATTGTACATAGGAAAAACCACACTCAATTCTATTTGAGATTCTTCTTTTCTATTCCATACTAACATTTTTGGTTCTTTATTTTTTCGAATTGTTTTTATCATGATCGTTGATGTATTTTCTTTAAACATCTCCCATGTATTAAAAGCACCCGTATACCCTTCTAAAACTTCTGCAAATAAATAGTTTGGCTGCCATGTTAATGCTGCCATTAATTCTTTAGGCATTATATTTGTCGTATATAACGCCCACTTCTGATTTTTACCTTTAAATTCATTCTGATTTTCATAAACAATTTTGCTACAATATTCCTCATTATATTTTTTTATTTCTGCTTCACATTTCTTTACAATTTCATTTCCGAATTTCTGATCAAACTCTCCAATAATTGTAAAATCATCAATATATATATTGTTTAAAATCTCCACAATCGTTCTATACTCCGATGGTTTGTTCATCCAATATACAACTGTTTGAATTTCTGTATTTTTATTTAAAAAACATATAGCTTCATTCATTATGTTTTCCCCTTTGTTTCAGACTTTTGAATCTATTAATCACTTCGAAAGATACTTCTTAAATGCCCATTTTATTGTATATATCAGTCCATGATCTTGAATACATTTTATCCCACCGTAAATAAGACCTTTTTTCTTTTCCCCATATTCTCCAAGCATTTTTTCTCTTTCGTCATAGTCCTTTAAGAGCAAATATTTTTCATTTTTAATTATTTCGAACAATTTACTTTCCATGTTTTTTTTACTTGAAATATTATTTAAGTAAAATTCAGCATCTTTCTTATCTAACTCTGAAAACAATCTATGAAGTCCATCCAATAACGGAGCAATATATTCTAAATTAGTAACATTGATACTCCATAGCGAATAATTCAAAATTAATCCAACTACATAAGCGCGTTCTGTTTCATTAAAATCATTTTTGTTTTGGACATCTAACAACTGCTGAAATATCGGAATCATGTCCAATCTGGATTTTCCACCTCCTGCTGTTATCTGTCCACCTTGATTTATACGATAAAAGAATCCTACTTCTGGCAACGCCATGCATGTATTTGCTCGATTCAACAAATAAAAGTGTCCCGGTACATCTTCCCACTTTAATTTCTCTGGAAATTCAAATTTATTTTCTTTAAGAAAATTTGTACTATAGATTTTTCTACAAGCATTTACTTCTAACGCATACAATTCCGTTTTTTTTCTAACATTTGTTTGAATATATGATCGTCCATGTCTTACTTCAAATATTTTTTCATATAGTTTTTTATCCATCCATGGAGTTACACAATTAGTAACTGTGTCATAAACCCAGGGAAGAGTAAACACTATATCTGGTTTTTCGTCCGTGTTTTTTATAAGTTGCGTAAATTTTTCAACATATCTTATATTAAGCCAGTCATCACTGTCCAAAAAACACAAATACGGTGTTTTCACTTCTTTCATTCCTGTATTTCTGGCTCCACCAAGCCCTTTGTTGTCCTGATAAATATATGTAATCAAATCACTGTATTTATTTTTATAATCTAAACATATTGTTTCTGTTCCATCTGTGGAACCATCATTAACAATAATAATTTTATGATTTCTCTTTGTTTGATTTACCAAGCTATCCAGGCATTCAGCAATATATTTTTCAACATTATATGCTGGTACAATAATCGTAAGTAGTTCGTCCACCCTATTTTCCATTTCATTTACCTCTTATTTATATTTTACTTTTTTCTTAAATATCTCAAAGTATACCTCACCCCGTGCTCCCTAACACATCTGATTCCTCCCACAATTTTCCGACTCCACTTACATTTCTCTTCTGCTTCCCGAATCGAATATAAAGTCATATCCCGAACCAGTCCTTCATAATAAGGAGTCATTCTGGCATACTTCCAAAACACTTCTCCAAAGTCCATCTCCGGATGATGCCATGGTTTTTTAGAGCCTGCATAATGTATGATTTTGGGCTTCTTTCTTGCCTCAAGATACATCTCATTCAGCCATGCTGGTGACTTTACTACAATCTGATTTTTCCGGATTCCGGCATAGTCCACCATCATATTCCATACCATATCCAGATAGCGTACTTTTCCTTCGCATAGCTTATTTAAAATATCCTGATCCAGCAGCTGAAATTTATGTGAAGTTGCATACTGTAATTTTTCTTCCACCGTATATATCTTCCGAAACTCTTCCAGATTCATAAGCAAAGTTCCTGCCTGAAAATACATATATGGCTCTTTTAATTTCAAAACCTGATCCATATACTGTTTTTTATTTGGTTCATAACCGTTATACAGCCCCGCTGTATCTGCATCATGACACGCCCCCAGAAGATATCCATCTATATTTTCGTTGTATAATTCAGCCACATCGCCCTGTACCACCATATCTGAATCCAGATACAGTATTTTTTGATATCCAGGAAGCAATTCCGGCAATACAAGCCTGAAATATGTCTCAATACTGAAATGCCCCCGGATATAAAAAGAACATCCCTGTATATACGGCGTTGGATCCAGATAACGGATGCTAAAATTGCTTTTATCCGTTATCATCCTTTTGAGGATCTCTTTATTTTTTTCCGATATATTTTGTGTCAATACAAGGATGTCATAATTGTATTTACTGCTGGCACATTCACGTATACTCTCCAACAAAGTTGACATATATGGAACAAATTTATCATTGCACGCAAATGCGATCGCAATATTCCGCTCCTCAAATGCTGGCAGCACAGATACAGGCTGTTTCGCCTCCGTATGGAAGACAATGACTGTCTGAAAAGTTTTTATTTTCAGATTTCTGGTTCGTTTTAAATGCATATAATAAAGGGTCAGCAGCCGTTCCCCCAGATGCCCCGGAGTTCTCCTTCCCTCAATGGAATAGTCACGCATATTTGCTCTTTTTTCAAATTCAAACAATATATCAAACAGCCATTCCATGTATTCGAAGAACAGTTCTTTTTTCATAATATACATATTGCAAAAACACGTGTATTTTCCCTTTAAATACAGCTCCATATCTTCTGCATAATCAGGATATTTTTCTCTTACAATGTCAGATACACATTTTAAATCTTCAATATGCAAAGCATCCCCGTACTGATATTGTTCATATACATTCGAAGCTTTTCCCGGCATCGAGGCAATATTTTTTTCTTCTGAAATCACCAGATCATAGGAGGAAACCAGCGCTTCTATCTTCCCATCAGAAAGTCCATACTTCTCTTTCATTTCTTCTGATAAAATATTTTCACGCACATTTCCCCAGCGGTCTTCCTTATACTTCCTGTCTGAAAAATTCAAATATCTCCGGTAATGGAAAAATCCATAATAATCTGCCTCCAGATTTTTCCACGCCCAGTACTGCGCCGTCAGTTCACAATACATCGGATTTTTTTCTGATATATTTTCTCCTGTATCGTCCGCAAGCATATTCTCCAGCTTCTCTTTGCCAAGGGCTGCCCCTACCTGAATCGGCAGAAGAATCTTACTTTTTAACAGCGCTGTATTCTTATGACAGGCCACCAGAATCTTTACACCACTCATTCGAACCTCTTCATTCTTCGTTTACAATTATCTATGCCAGACTGTCCATATACTGCTTTGCTATCTCATCGACTTTCCCGATGCCTTTTACAACTCCCTTTTGCAGCCAGAGCGCATGATCACAGATCTGCTGTACCGACTCAATCGAATGTGATACATAAAGAAGTGTCGTTCCTGCCGCACGCATCTCATTCATTCGTTTTTCACATTTTTTCTGAAAGGCGTAATCTCCAACCGAAAGAACCTCGTCGCAAATTAAAATATCCGGTTTTACAATCGTGGCAATCGCAAATCCAAGCCGCGCCGCCATACCGGAAGAATAATTCTTAATCGGCATATCCAAAAAATCCTGCAATTCTGCAAATTCTACAATCTCGTCGAAATGCTCTTCCATAAATTTTTTATCATGCCCCAGGACAGCACCATTTAAGAAAATATTTTCTCTGGCTGTCAGATCACCATCAAATCCGGCACCCAGCTCAATCAGCGGCGCTATGCTTCCGTTGACTGTTATTTTTCCTTTATAAGGTTTTAGAATTCCACAGATTGCCTTTAACAGCGTAGATTTTCCAGATCCGTTTACGCCGATAATTCCCCAGGCTTCTCCTTTTTTCACCTCAAACGATACGTCATTGAGTGCGAGAAATTCTTTAAACATCAGTTCATGCTTTACAAGCTTGATGAAATACTCCTTTAAATTATCGATCTTCTCGGACGCCATATTAAAACGTATTACAACATGCTCCGCTTTGACCGCACATGTATTCATATCCATACAGATGTCTCCTATTTCGCGTAATTAAATGTAAAGTATAAAACGATCCTGATTTTTCATAAAACATGCCGTTCCGATTACCAAAACTCCCAACGCAACCAATGTTCCCTGTAAGACCATTCCCAAATCCGGAAGCTGCTGCATCAAAACAACCGTTCTGAACTGTGTGATATAGGAATACAGAGGATTAAATGTCGTAATTCCCCATCTCAGTCCATCCGGCAGCTGATTGATCGGATAGAAAATAGGGGTCAAATACATCCAGCCTGTCATAAATGCAGCATAGATATACTGAACATCTCTGAAAAATACGGTTGCCTGCGACAGGAATAAACCAATCCCCGTACTGAACACATATACCTGGATAATAATGAACGGAATGAAAAGCATATACCAGTTCAACGGAACTCTGCATACAAAAAGAACAATCAGCATCGCGCCAAGAGAAAACAGCATATTTACACATGAGCTTGTCACTTTGGAAAGTGTAAATATGTATTTTGGTACATACGTTTTCTTTAACAGGGATGCATTTCCTGTGATTGACCACATTGCCTGATTCGTTGATTCTGAAACAAAATTAAATACGGTCTGTCCGATAATCAGATATACTGGATAATTCTGTATATCAAACCGGAACATATTTGAAAATACGATGACCATGATCATCATAATCATCAATGGATTTAAAATACTCCACAGATATCCTAAAAAACTTCTCCGATATTTCAGCTTTACATCTCTCTCAACTAACTGCTGCAAAAGATTTCTGTAATTATATAATCCATTCAAACGATCTCTAAATCGGCTCATTTTTAAAAGCTCCTATTCATCTTACTAAGCGCCCAAACCGCCGCCCCATACAACCGATACCAGCTCATCCGGAGTGCCTTTACCGCCTTATTCCGGTTTGCATGGTAAATTCCCGGATATTTTTCCAATAATTCCTTGTCAAACCGAACCAGCTGATTTCTCACCTTTTTATCCGCCGGAAGGCTCAAAAGGATCTTGACTCTTCCTGCCGCCACGCGGGCGATTCCGTTCTCGATATAGCGCAGTTTTTCCTCGGAGCAGTTAATTTCTCCATTCCGGCATTTCTGATAAAATGCACACAGGGATTCCAGCACCCGGTCGTAATTTTTCTTGTTCTGCACCATTTTTTCCGGGCTGACACTCTGACCCGCACGTCCAATCCGGTACTGATAGACAAAATCCGGCAGAAAGGACACGGTCCGCACCCACGGGATCGGATACAGGATGTATTCCGCATCGACGTAATAACAATGTTCGTCGATCGAAAGTGGCATCTGTCTCAAAATTTCTGTCCGCCAGGTAATCCCATGCATTTTCATATAAACCTGATCAGCGATACCATCCAAAACGTATGATTTTCCGTATTTCACGCCCTTGAATGGCTCTTTCATCTCCGCCTTACTCGGAAAAGAGGATTCCTCCCCGCTTCCATTGTCAAACCGCCAGTAAAAGCCGCTGACAACCGCATCATCGCTGGTATGTGCCAATGCATCTAATAAATTTGAAAATGCCTCCGGCTCGACCCAGTCGTCGGCATCGACGACCTTTAGATACCGACCGCGCGCCTCCCGGATGCCGCAATTAATGCCGGAACCGTGACCGCCGTTTTCTTTATGAATCACACGGACTGTATCGGGATAGATTTTTGCATATTGATCTGCAATTTTTCCGGTGTGATCTGTCGAACCATCGTCTACCACCAACACTTCCAGGCACGACTGCCCATTTTCCTGGTATCTCGCATCCGGTTCTGTCTCTCCTTTCTCCATGTCTGAAATTTCAGGTTTTTCAAGAACTAGACGTTTGTTTGTACATTCGTCACAGAGAGAGTCCAATGTGTATTTAATATATTTTTCCGCGTTATACGCCGGGATGACGACTGTCAGAAGCGTTTCCATTGTCCGCCACTCCTTCCGTACTTTCTTTTAACATCATGATCTTCGGTGTCATCAGCATCAGCTTCAGATCCAGAAGCAGAGAATAATTCCGTATGTAGGTCAGATCCAGTTTCAGCTTGTCATAGGAAGTCGTATTGTATTTCCCGTAAACCTGTGCATAACCAGTCAGTCCCGCTTTCATTTTCAGGCGGTAGCAAAATTCCGGGATCTCTTCCTCTATCTCCTCCGCCAGCTCCGGACGTTCCGGGCGCGGTCCCACGATCGACATCTCGCCTTTCCAGATATTAAAAAGCTGCGGAAGCTCGTCCAGACGGGTTCTGCGGAGGAAGTGTCCGACCGGCAGAATCCGGTCATCATTTTCAGCCGCCAGTCTGGCGCCTGTTTTCGCCTCTGCGTTCTGGATCATCGTCCGGAATTTACAGATCTGAAACTCTTTCCTACCCTCGGTCAGCCTCGTCTGCTTATAAAACACAGGTCCCCGGTCGGTCAGATAGATTGACAGCGCCACCAGCAGAAAAAATGGCGATAAAACAACGATTCCCAATCCTGAAAAGAATAGGTCAATCGCCCGTTTTACAAACCGCTGTCCCCCGGAAATTCCTTCATTTCTGGACAGAAGAAGCGGACTGTCGAAAATATCCAGTTCTTCGGACGTCCGAATCAGAATGTCTGAAAGTTTCGGCACCGTATAGGTACGGATGTCCTCTTCAAAACATTTTTTCAACAGTTCATTCCGGTCCTTGGCCGGAATATCGCCGATAATCAAGGCGTCAAATGCTCCTGCTTCCCGGATGATCGCCTCCATTCCTGCCCGGATATGAATCGCTTTCGCCAGGTAATATTTATCCTCGCGCGAATTGATTTTTTCCATCAGATGAAATGCCGGACGATCGCCGCATACCAGAAGCATTCTTCTCGGCGGAAACAGCAGCCGGTACAGCCGCTGAAATAAATATGTCCAGACGATAGCCGCCAGAAGCTGTACCAGCATCATCGCCAGCAAAGTCCGCGGATCGTGAAATTTCTTATCCAGCAATGAGATTTGTATATAGGTAATAATATTTAAAAGCCCGATCGACAGTATCTGGGAGCAAAGCAGGTTTCCCTTTTTCAGATATCCGATCCGAAATCCCCCATATGTATATAGGAAGAAAAACAAAATTCCTGCATACAGGGCGATCATCAGCCAGTTTCCTCTTCTCCAAAATGGAAATTCAATTAATTTATTGAAATAACCGTTCCAGACGCATCCATAAATTCCCGTCAGGACAGCCATCAAAATGACCGCGCCTCCCATTCGGAACAGCCTCTTGAATGGTTCGTATTGTCTCAAAATCGTATCCTCTCGCAACTGTCTGCTTTCTCACAGGCAAACTCCGCGTACAAATGTACGGTTCTTACCAAACAGTTACTTTCTTTCATCTTTTTTTATCCTGAACTATCAGGCGTGCATTCTTTCCCGCAACTTTTTCTGATACAAATAGCCGCGAATCCCAACCGGCAGTATGCTTGCCGCCACACGCACAGCACAGTTACTTATATATTCAGGAAATGTCAAAAATCCACTTTTATAAAAATGGGTCTGCAGACGTATATTTTCTCTCGCATACGCCAGACCGCCGCGCCGCTGCATCATGCCATTTCCCGTTCTCGCGTATACCAGCACATCCGGCAGATTTTCCGCCCGATAACCAGCCTGCAGCATCCGCACCCATAGTTCGTAATCTTCGGCACCCTTCACGGCACGATAATTGCCAACCGCTAAAACAGCGTCCCGCCGCATCATAACCGCCATGTGGTTCATCGGGTTGCGCTTGCGGGCAAATATAAGAATCTCCTCATAACCGCACGGCAGCGTCCGGGTACCGGTGATACAACAATCTTCTGGAATCTCCACCGGCTCTTTCGGTGTATCTATCGTCCACTGCATATTTGCTGCTTTTTCCAGCGAATCCATCTCAAACTCGGCAATCGCCCCGCTCGCCAGCGCCAGCGCTGGGTTGCCTCGGAACTGCACCAGCTGCTTTTCACATCGTTCCGGACAGGCGATATCGTCGCTGTCCATGCGGGCAATCAGATTATTTCGGCAGCTTTCCACCCCTGCTGCCAGTGCCGGTCCTATGCCGCGATTTTCCGGCAGACGCACGATTTTCACCTGTTCGGACCATGTTTCTTCTAATTTTCTGATTACTGCATCGAGTTCTTCCGTCAGCGGACCATCGCAGACCAGGACAAACTCATCCGGGGAAACACTCTGTTTCATCATGCTGAGCGCCGCCCGGTAAAAATAGAACGGATTTTCCTTTCGGTAAACAGGCATCAGAACGGAATACTTCATATCTAAACTTCTCATATGCCTGCCACCTGCTCCCGGTTTTCATCGCCTTTTACACGGATCGCCAGTTCGACCCGCCGTGCTGCTCCCAGCATCGGTATCTCCAGCGTCACAACCCGTTTTCGGATTCGTTTCCGCACGATCTGTCCCAGCGACTCTCCCAATATGCCTTCCGCCGACACGAGCTCTCCCGCCTCGTTTACCTGTACGAGAAATCGTCTTACCGTATGCTGCGGATCCTCTCGAAGCAGACGTTTCAGGAAATCTTCCTCCGCCTTTTCCAACGGTACTGCCTTCTCATCGAGCGGAAGCTTCGCAGAACCAGCCAAAATTCCTATCTTCTGTTCCAGTTCTCCCGCATCATCCGTATCCACAAAGATATATCCCGGAAACATCGGCTCCACACCGATGTGATAAATCCCGCCCATCCGCCAGGACCGTTCTTTAGACAGCACAAAACAGGGCTTATCCGACTCTTCCGAATAAACCCGGTTCAATTTCTCTGCCATCTCAGCTTCTCTTCCTGTAGGCGTTTGTACTGCGTACCACATACCGAGCTTCTTCCTCTCGTTTTTACAGTTTTCGCAGAATACCTAGTTCTGCGAAATTTGGAGGAAATTTCAGAGACACAAAAGGAGTTTTATTTTGACAATATTGATTTTTAAATAGTAGTAATTGGAAATTTGGTAAATAATTGATCAGAAATGCGTATCTTAATAATTTCATAATAGATTCTTGGGAGAAACTTCTATTGAATTCGCTCTAAAAGCATAGTATAATGAACAAAGATTTCGCAGAACTAGGTATTCTGCGAAATCTTTATTGTTTGATTTATTTTGCAATACTATACATTATATATACACATTATCTTTATGCTCAAATTGTGTATAATTGCCCTTACTTAGTTTTTTAACATACAAAAAGCAGAGATGGATCTTTTTATGATTTCATCTCTGCTTCCCAATTTTCTTATTCTTTTATGTCCTACCGAATTTTCCGATAGAACCGTATATCCCTTAATACCGTTATCTTAGATCCTTACTTTTTCTTCACCATACACCGTTTCTTAAAAAACGAAATGCCATAGCAGAGTACCTGATCGTAGTCATCCTCATACTCCTTCGCATACATTCTGTCATCAATCTGCCACAGAGCTGTATCGCACTCACTTTCTAATTTTTCCAGATTTTTCGTATACTTTGCCTCAAAGACTGCAACCCGTGCATTGATGGAATCGTAGACGACCACATCACTGCGCCCCTCTCCATGCTCCTTATTGGAATCCACCATATACCCAGCACCGGTAAAGATTCCAGCGAGAAAAGCATGGTAAAAATCTTCCCGATAATCATGGTAACTGATCGTGCGCCGCAGCAAAGCATTCATCTCTCTTGTAATGCCCTCGCTGTCACCGTTCCAGACCGCATCAAACAGGGCATTCCGATCACATTTCCTGGTGCTGTTATCGAACCATTTGATAACGATCGTTTCAAAGATCTCTTTAATTTCCGCATTCGGAATCATAAGGGCAGACATGCCATCTGGTAGTTCATCCTTATAATCAGCTCTGTGCGCTTTCGTTAAGTATCTTGTCAGATACAACATGCTCTGTTTTTTATCGCTTATTTCAAATATAATAATTATTTCTGTCTCGCCTTAAACGCCCGGTCAATCTCCCGCTTCGCGTCCTTTTTCGCCAGGTCGTCTCTCTTATCATACAGCTTCTTACCGCGTGCCAGGCCAATCTCTACTTTTACGAGACTTCCCTTAAAATACACCTGCAGCGGCACCAGCGTATATCCTTTTTCTTTGATCTTTGACATCAGGCGGCGGATCTCCAGTTTGTGGAGAAGGAGTTTCCGCACACGCAGCGGATCTTTGTTAAAAATGTTTCCCTTCTCATATGGGCTGATATGCATGCCGAATACATACACCTGACCGTCGCTCTCGATCTTGATAAATGCTTCCTTGATGCTGCATTTACCCATGCGGATCGATTTAACCTCGGTACCGAATAACTCAATCCCGGCTTCGAATTTATCATCGATAAAATAATCATGGTAGGCTTTCTTATTGTTCGCCACCATCTTGATTCCTGCTCCCATTTTAATTCCTCTTTCCCTCTCTACTTTTTACATCTTATTTTACAATCTTCTACTTCCAGTACACCGCCGGCATAAAATCAATCGTCCTCGCATACCGGTCGCACGCAGTCACGCGGACGCGGATAGTCTGACCGAGCTTGTACGTCTTTCTCGTCATCTCTCCGACCAGCTCATAGTGTGCTTCGTCAAATACGAAATAGTCGCCGCGCAGTTCATTGACATGAACTAATCCTTCAACCGTGTTCGGCAGCTCGACATAGAAGCCCCAGTTGGTGACACCGGAAATGACTCCCTCGAATTCTTCTCCGATGTAATGTTCCATATACTGGACTTTCTTCATTTTATCTGTTTCGCGCTCGGCTTCGTCAGCGCGGCGCTCCAGGGCCGAGGTCTGGACTGCCACTTCCGGCAGGATTTTTTCAAAATGGGCGGTTTTTCGCGCATCCATATTGCCGTGCAGGCACTCTTTGATAATCCGGTGGATCTGCAGATCCGGGTAACGGCGGATCGGGGAGGTGAAATGGGTATAATATTTCGCCGCCAATCCAAAATGACCGGAGTTCAAGGTCGAATATTTCGCCTGTTTCATGGAGCGCAGCGTCAAACGGCTGAGCAATGCCTCCTCCGGCGTGCCCTCGATCTTTTCAAGCAGCTTTTGCAGCTCTTTCGGGTGGACTTCGCCGCCTGGCATCCGCAATGTATATCCAAAGTTGTTGATGAACGTTCCGAGTTTCGCCATCTTCTCCTCATCCGGTTTCTCATGGATTCGGTAGAGGAACGGCATTTCCTGCCAATAATAGTCCTCAGCTACCGTCTCATTTGCCATCAGCATGAAATCCTCGATAAGCTTCGTCGCCGCGTTGCGCTCATACGGCTTGATCTCGATCGGGCGTCCTTTGGCGTCGAGTAAAATCTTGCTCTCTGGAAAGTCGAAGTCAATCGCACCGCGCTCCTGGCGCCTCTTGCGGAGAAGCTGCGAAAGTTCTTTCATTTGCAGGAATAAATCCACAAATTCCTTATATTTCTCCTTCGTCTCTGCATCATCATCCGTGATGATCGCATTGACCGCCGTATACGTCATCCGGCGATCGACGCGGATCAATGTCTCTGCTATCTCATGTCCGATCACGACGCCTTTGTCATTGATCTCCATGATACAGCTCAGCGCCAGACGATCCTCTCCCTGATTCAGGGAACAGATACCGTTTGAGAGTTTATGCGGCAGCATCGGAATGACGCGGTCGGTCAGATACACGCTCGTTCCGCGCTTTAATGCCTCGCGGTCAAGCGGGCTGCCCTCGCGGACATAATGGGTCACATCCGCGATGTGTACACCGAGCCGGTAACCCTGCTCCGTCTTCTCCAGCGTGATCGCATCGTCGAGATCCTTCGCTTCCTCACCATCAATCGTGACTGTCGGCAGATCGCGCAGATCCTTGCGTCCCGCCTTGTCCTCCTCGCGGACGGCATCCGGGATCTCTTCAAGCTGCGCCATGACCTCCGGCGGAAATTCTTCCGGCAGACCGTATGCTTTCACGATCGATAAAATATCGACTCCCGGATCGTTCATATGTCCGAGAATGCTGGTGATCACGCCCTCCGGCTTCTTATCCGGGCTGTTTCCGTAATCCTTGATCTTCACGATGACTTTATGACCGGTCACTGCGCCCGCGTCACACCCCTGCGGGATGAAAATGTCGCGTGAAATCCGTGGATTGTCCGGGATCACAAAGCCGAAACCGCCGTTTTTCTCATACAGACCGACCAGCTCCTGATTGGCGTGCTCCAGGATCCGCACGATACTTCCCTCGGCTCTGCGTCCGCCGTCGCTCTCCTGCTCAATCACAACCAGCACCTTATCGCCGTGCATCGCGCCCTTTGTTTTTTCACGCGGAACGAACACATCCTGCTCACGTCCCTCGATTGCCACGAAACCGAAGCCCTTCGGGTGTCCCGAATAAATGCCTGCCTCTGAAAATGTCTCCGGGCGCCCCAGCTTGCCCTTGCGGGACATGCTGATTTTTCCCTCTTCCAGCAGATGATCGATAACCCGCTGCAGCTCCCGGCGCTGTTCCTTCGGAATATTTAAAAGAAGTGCCAGCTCCTTCAGCTTCATCGGCACGTATGCCGGTTCATTCATGACATCCTGAATCATCTTGCAGCGGCGGGTAAACTCCTCCTCGGAAGCGCCAGCATCCTCACACTCCTTCTTGCCGCGCTTTTCGCGCTTCTTATCCATCTCACGCTCAAACTTCCGATCACGGTCTTTCTTTTCCGCTTTATTCTTTTTCCGGCGCACCGATTCCTCTTTCGGACCTTTCGCACGCTCCGGCTTTTTCTTCTTTTTTCCGTACCTCTCTTCCCACTCGCCGATCAGCCCATCCCCGTCAATCTGGCGCTGTACGCTGCTCTCCCGGCTTTCTCCGGACATTTTCTCTTCCCGCGCTTCTTCTTTCCGCATCGCAAACCGCTGTTCTGCATTCTTCCGGATCGTCTCCAGCATCTCATCCGAGAGCTTCATCTCCGTCTGCTGACGTTTTTCAAACGTCTCTCTTTCTCTCCTGCGATTTTCCGGCATTTTCTGTCCTTCCTCTTTCTGTGAAGCTGCCGCACTCTGCATCTGCGCCTGGCGCTTCTGCTGTTTTGCGTATTTCTGAGCCTCGCTTCTCTTTATTTTTCCCATGATTTTATCAAATATGTTCAAATTTATCTCACTTCTCTTTCTCAATATGAAAAAAAGGCTGCCACGCGACAGCCTCTTAAAGGTTCCTTACAGGAATTTCAAATTCAAAACTAATGCAAGGATCAGCCACAGAATTGCAGCATATTTGGTCAGCTTCTCCAGCTTTCCTTCCATAGAACGGCTTTTATTTCTGCCCCAGTAGCTGTCAGCCATACCGCCGATGGAACCGGACAGACCTGCCGATTTGCCCTCCTGCAGTAGGATTACCGCCGACAGGAATACACAGATAATAATAAATATGATCGTAAGGATCGTCTTGATCATCTTCGCACCTCCTGAATAAACATAGTAATCATAGCATATTTTCGGCGGAAGGACAACTGTTTTTTTCCCGACTTCAACCCAGGAATTTGCCGTATTTAAATGCGAAGCCACGGCAAATTCCGTTTCCGGGCTTGATTTTATCTCCCGTCGTGCGATACAATAGAGTTCTATCACATTTACAATCAGCGAAATCCTTTTTTTCATGGGAACAGCTATTTTTTTATCATAAAACGAGTCAGGAGGGTTCTATTTTGAAAAAATTCACTTCGGCGTTTGGGCGTCTGTTTCTCTCTGCCGTCCTTATTTTTCTGGTGTTCTACACCATGATGCCAGCCATCAATCTGCACGATCAGGATTTCATCGTATTCCTGATTATCTGCATTCTGATTGTACTGGCAGTCAACTTTATGGAAAGCATTCTCATATTCCTGAAAACAGTGCAGCAAAACCGCGGCGTTGAGATCGTGCGCGATCCTGTGACCGGACGGATGGTTCTGCGGCGCAAGTACGCCGACGCCTCCGGCAGTCCGTTTGCCGGTTTTAAGGCGATGGGACGCCCGTGCAAATATGGCACGATCGCGATCGCTGTCCTGATCTTCTTTTCCCTGATCGCCTCGGCGGCGGGCGTCCAGCTTTTTAATGCGTCCCGCTACCGCGATCTGATCACCGTTACCGAGGGCGATTTTGCCTCAGATGTCGCAGAGCTTGGCATGTCGCAGATCCCGGTCGTTGATAAGGACACCGCCTCCCGGCTCGGAAGCAAAAAGCTCGGTGAGATGACCGACCTGGTCTCCCAGTTTGAGATTCAGGAAAATTACACACAGATCAACTACAAGGGGACACCGTACCGCGTGACGCCTTTGCGCTATGCCGACCCGATCAAGTGGCTGTACAACCAGAAGAAGGGACTTCCGGCATACATTGCTGTCAATATGGTCGATCAGAATACCGATCTCGTCTGGCTGTCCTCCGGCATGAAGTATTCCACCAGTGAATATTTCTTCCGCAATATCCACCGCTACATCCGTTTCTGCTACCCGACACGGATGTTTGAGACGGTCTCCTTCGAGATCGACGACGATGGAAACCCATACTGGGTGGCGCCGACCATCGCCTACCGGATCGGCTGGTGGAACGGCAAGGACATCGACGGCGCGATCCTCGTCAATGCTGAGACCGGCGAATCTAAGTGGTACGCCAAGGCGGATGTCCCGCAGTGGATCGATCAGCTCTATGATTCGAACCTCATCATGGAACAGCTCGACGACAACGGCAGATTCCAGAATGGTTATTTAAACTCCATCTTCGGTCAGCGCGGCGTGCGCCGGACGACCTACGGCTACAACTATCTCGCCATCGACGACGATGTGTGGCTGTACACCGGCATGAGCTCTGTAACCTCAGATGAGTCGAACATTGGCTTCGTCCTCGTCAACCTGCGGACGAAAGAAACGAAATTTTACACCGTTCCGGGTGCCACCGAGCTCGCCGCAATGGATTCTGCGCGCGGACAGGTGCAGCACTTAAATTACAGTGCGACCTTCCCGCTTCTCTTAAATATTTCCGGACGACCGGCATATTTCATTTCCCTGAAAGATGCTGCAGGGCTTGTGAAAATGTATGCATTCGTCGATGTCGCGCAGTACCAGATCGTCGGCACCGGACAGACGATCGATGAGGCGAAGCGCAATTACCGTGAGACGCTGGGACAGGAGGAAATCGAAGATCCGACTGCAAAGGAACCGACGGCAAGCGAAACTGTCTCCGGCACGGTCGAGGCGATCGAGAATGTCGTCATTTCCGGTAACACCTACTACTATTTCACGCTGACCGATGACCGCACCGACAGCGTCTACACCGCTGCGATCACCGTTTCCGAGCGGCTTCCGTTCGTGCAGGCGGGCGACTCCGTTTCCTTTGAGTGCGTCGAGAATGGTTCTACAAAAGAAGTTATAACCTGGAGGTAAGATAACATTGAAAAGTGAAGATATGATTTTAAAGGCAGCCATCGTGCACATTCTTGATTCTTCGGTGGGAATCCCGGTTCTCTCCGACCAGAGCATGGAGGTCGGACCCGATTTTTCCGACTTCCTGAAAGCGCATATCGAGAAAATAACGGAAAGTGACGATGTCAAGCACTGTACATTTGCAGAAGGATCCGAGGTCAAAGAGCTGCTGCAAAACTGCACCCCGGACAATTTCGTCGAGACGAGCAAACAGCTCGCCGAGCGCCTCTACGACATCATGAATGCGAATATTGACATTCCAGCCGCCGATGTGGCGATGACCGTGTTCGGCTGCAAAGGCAAGGATTATCTGGCATTCTTAAAGATGAACTACAAGACCTCCTACACGCATCAGACCAGGGAAACGGACGGCGGCAACAGCAACGAGATCATTTTACAGCGCGCACTGCTTCCGGGACAGGGACAGCGCCTCTCCGAGGCGTTTGTCCTCGATCTCTCCGACGGCTCCCTGATTCTGGCTGAGAAAAAATATGAGGTCAACGGCGAAAAATGCTTCTATTTCTCCGAGCTCTTCCTCGAATGCCGCGCCCCGCTCTCCCAGAAATCCAAGCTCGACATCGTCACCCGCGCCGTCGATCAGGTTGCCAAAAAATATTACGGCGACGAGGATGCACAGAAAAAGATGAAAATCAAAGACATTATCTGTAATGAATTGGAGGAACAGGGCGAAATCAAGGTGTCTGAACTGCGCGAAAAAGTATTTCCCGGCAGCCCGGAGATGCTAGAGGAGCTGGATGAAAAACTCGACCGCTACAACCTCTCCTACGAGACGGTCGCGCCGAAAAATGAGCAGACGATCAAGAAATTCCAGAAACAGAAGCTGTACACTGACACCGGCATCGAGATCACGATCCCGATGGAAGAATACAGAAATCCCGACCATGTGGAGTTTATCACCAACATGGACGGGACAATCTCAGTGTTGATTAAAAATATTGGGATGCTGAGCAGTAAATAGCATCTCACACAAAATTTATTTATCGGCTGATTCAAACGATTGCGATACATAATAACAGAAACATCCATCAGTCATGCCGCTGATCAAATCTTGTATACACCTCACAGAACCGCGCCGCAAACGACGGCTCGCGTCCACCCGCATACAGATGAGAAACATCCCCAAAACTGCTCATGCGGAAGGATGCGACGCCGGAGCGGCGCTCTTCTGTATAGAGCACCGTCACCGACGACGGCGCCGCACAGGTTCCGTGCCAGAGCTGCATCGGAGAGATATTTAAGAGATGGGAAAGCAGGACGCACTCGACGCCAAAATGACAGAATAAAACAATCGTGTCCTCATTCGGTGCCACGGCCCGGTAAAACAATCCATTTCTCACATATCCGTGCCGTCTGAGCAGCCGGTCAAGCTCTCCAGTCACCCAATCGTACTCTTCTTTTACATGGGCGTTCTGAAAGACTTCCGTTTCATGCCAGTGATCCTTATCAAAATACTTCGGTTCCGCCATCCACGCATCCGGCAGCCAGTCCCAGACACAGTGCCCGGAATCCTTTCCCGGATGTACCGCCTGCGGGGCAAATTCACGCAGCCAGCTGCAGGTTTCTGCCGTGCGGCAGGCTTTTTTTAAGGTCAGGGACGCCGTGTCCTTCGCACGCCCCAGCGGCGATACATAATAAGCCGCCACCGGAATCGGCGCCAGACGGTCTGCCAGAAGCTTTGCTTCCTCCCAGCCAGCCGGGGTCAGGGAATCAATTGAGTAATCAGGATCCGCATGGCGGACAATCAGAAGGCGCATAGAAAAACTCCTTTCGTAAAGAAATGTTACAAAACCCAAAAGCGCGGTGCTCATGACCAAGGGATGTATCTGGGCGCGGGCAAAATTAGAGCATCTTCCGATACTCCTGCTTCCACCCATTTAAAAGTTCTCCCGCACTCTCCATCCGCCGGACCGGATTGCGGTCAAACATCGTCTCGACCATGCGGACATTCCCGCACTTCTCCGCGGTCTGGTTCGCCTCGTCGAGTTCCCGTTTCCAAATCTTCTTCTGTTCCGGTGTCATCGCAGCCGCATGGCGCTCCTTAAGCTCCAGCTTCGGATCAATCAAGGCAAGCTGGTACAGGTGCTTCAGCATCTCCGGGCTCTTGTCGAAATTGTAGGCCATTTCATAAGCGGTAAACGCTTTCTCAAACCAGAAAATCCCGGCATACGCCGCCCCGATATTGTTCCAGATCTTCGCGGTAAATTCGTCCGTCAGCGATTTGACCCGCCAGTCCTCCAGAATCCGGTTGTAGTAATAGATCGCCGTCCCAAACTGCCGCAGGCGGAAATAGTAATCCGCCGTCTCCTTCTGGAACTCCGCCGCATTCATTTTGCGAAATGCCGTCAATCTCTGGCGGTATGCCGAAATCTCCTTTGCCGTATAATAACAGCACTCCTGCAGAATCACGATCGGCAGCTCGTCCTGGCTCTCGCCGCTCCGCTGCCATGCCTCCAGTTTGCCGGCCAGAAACGAAAGTCCCAGCTCCGAACGGATAAACTCAATCAGGCGGTCATCCACAAATCCATCCAGCACCAGAAGCGGATTCTGATAAATGACATAACACAGCTCCTGCGACGATGCGATATGGACGCCCAGCCGTTCTATGTAAAAAGGATGTCGAACCGGCTCCTGCCGGCAAAGTATCAGACTCATAATGAAACCTCTTGTTTAATCATCCGGTTTGTCGCCGGAAACAATTCTCCAAATCCCAAATCACGTATCATGACGATCATCGTGTCTTCCCCGGTAAATCCAAATGCCATCTCGATCCGGGTCGTCCGGTCCGGGCGTTTCGGGAATCCCTCGAGCGGAATCTTCACCGTCTTCTTTTTGCGCGGTTCCAGCGGCTGGAGTGAAAATTCTACCTCCGGCGTGCCCGACACGATAAATTCCGCCGTCATTTTCGTCTCATACCAGCTGTCCCCGGCGGATGCCAGCACCAGCTGTCCCTCTTTTTCACGCTCCTGAATCTTTAGGGAAACCGTTGTTTTCAGCCGCCCCTCACAGATACAGGTAAAATGGTACGCACTCTGCGCTTCACAGAGATCTTCCGAGCGGATCAGCGCCCCTCGGGTAAATACATCCATCTCCGCAAACACCCGGCGCCGTTTGCAGATCTGCTGCATAAAATCTGACGCCCAGTCCGTCTGTGCAAATCCCCTGCCGGTCAGGATGATCGCTGAAAACAGGCGCTTCTGCAGCAGCCGTTCCGCACAGGAGGAAAGAATCCGGTCTGCCATCTGGATGCCCGCGTCGCTGTCCAGCACATTTAAGTGGAATGACTCCTCCAGTTCCTCCTGATCCGCGACCACCTGCATCTGGCGCAGCCCGCGCTGCACTCTCAATTCATAATAATGAAGACCATTCTCCGAAAGTTCAAACATTCCCACCTGGTTGCTCCAGACTTCCCGTTTCTGGCTCATCACGTAATATACAAAGCTCTCCGCGTGACTGATCACATGCACCCGGCTCCGGTCGATTTCCAGAAAATCGGCACAGTACATCAGGCAGTCCACCAGCTTTACCTCAAGCTTTGGCACCGTGATTACCAGGTTTTCTATCTCTTCTTTTCCGGACGCCTGTCTGGGAATCGCAAGCACCTGCTTCAGGAACATTTTCAGCAGATATAAGCCCTCGTAGCGGACACCGTCGATCGTGGCGGTGCCGTCCTTCATCGCCAGGGAAAGCAGCTTATCTTCCACTACCATGCCCTCTAACGCGCCCCCGGCACTCTCCTCTGCCACCCGCCAGACGTCCGAATCCGGTTCTTTTCCGATCCGGGTCGGAATCGACCAGATCGTCTCCTGACCCTGACAGGATATATGTGTGCATGAATCACACAGATCCATGCCAATTATAAGTCCATTCATCTATCGTTTGTCCGTCTATCCCTTTCCTCAGGCGATCGGGAAAAGTGCGCTTACCGCCGCATCTCTCTTCTGGTACTCCCGCATCTTTTCCCGAAGCGCCGTCTCGTTATTTACTTTTAAAGAAAGACTCATCTCATTGAGCGCCGCAAACCGGCTTTCCCGGCTGCGTCCCGGAATCTCCCGGCAGGAAATCTCTCCCTTTTCTTTCGTTTTCCGGACGCCGTCCTCTTCCTCTTCGATCTGATATTCCAGCGTCTCGCCCTCAAAAATCACCTTTTCACGGATGTAAATATCCCGGTAAACGAGACGCATTTCCTCATAGTGGAACTCTTCCTCCTGCGGCAGAATCCGCAGCCGCAGATAGGGGCGCACCGCCCGGTTTCCGTGATACTCGATGATTTCTTTATCTAAAATATTGCCCGGGATATGGATAAACCGCGCCAGATCCTTAAAATAGGCAAAAATCATACCCGCATCTAAAAGCACATCCACCACCGACTGGCACAGGCGCCGCTGTTCCTCCGAAAGCTCCGGCAGCGTCGCATAATACTTTGTCAGCGCCAGCAGATAAATATCCGGGATCCGCTCCCGATCAGAGCTTCCCTGCACAGCACCCTCCAAAAATGCGAACACCTTGTCGTCCGTCGGACGGTTTTCCAAAAAATATTCCACGCTCTTGACCGTGAAATACGCGCGCACGATATTTTCCCCTGTTTTCTTGCGTGACGCATAAAGCTCGAACACCCGGTCTAACTTTGCTGTATTGCCGGTAAAGAGCATCTGCGCCACCAGCCGTTCCTCCAGATCGTACGTCTCCACCCGGAGCCGCAGCCCCTGCATCAGGACGCGGTACATCTGATCCACCGTACCGTTGAAATGTTCGCAGAGATAATCGAGAATCACACTGTCCGGCTTCTCGTGTTCAAAGACATACCAGGTCAGATAAAGCAGGTGGTCATCCCGGTCAAAGAGATTTTGAAGCAGCATTCTCCCGCAAAGCCGCAGCAGCAGATTGACCGGCAGACCTTCCAGACCATACCGGCACACCATCTCATACGCCTCGCTGAAATGCCCGCACCGGATCAGCGTCCCGCAGACGCCGTTTCTCTCATCCCGCGTCAGCTGGTCCTTGTCAAGACTCAGAAGGTATGAAACACTTCCATCCTTTTTCTCATCCTCAATCCCATCCGCCATCCTCTTATAATACCGCACGATCGCTGACAGCACCTTTGCCCTAAACAGCGGGTGCAGCTCCATCTTCTGATCCGCGTGCTCCAAAAGGATCGCATCGTCCCCGGTCAGCACCTCCTTGCGGCAGGCTTTTGCACACGCATTCATAAAGAGGAACGGATGCATCGGATTCATTTCAAAACAGGTCTGTAAAAGTTCCTCCATATCCGTAAATACCGGCTGGATGGCGCAATTTACCCGCGCATACCGCGTCTCATTTTCATCCTGGAATAGAACCAGATCGCGCTCCGAAAACAACGGCACATACGCCGTGCCCTCGTTCAGCACATACGCGTCCTCCGTCATCTGCTCCTCATGGCGCACCACCACGTATTTCATCGCCGGTTCCCGGCATTCTACCCGGCAGGATTTCAAAATCCCCGGCAGGACACGCGCCATCTGCGTATCGATCAATTCCGGATAGATCAATTTCCGGTACAGGACCGCCAGGGCACCGTCTATCCGTTCCTTGAAAAGCTGATCCACCGCAAACTCTTCCATCGCCCGCTCGTACATCCGGTAAATATCCGAATCCGGCGTTCCATATGTAAGAAGGTTCGCATAAAGCTTCGCCAGTGACCCCGCATCCAAATTTGCCGAATACGAAAAGTATAAAAATACCTCACGCGACATCAGGCGGTCATAATTCTCCGGCATCGCATATAAATAATATTCATACAGGCGCGTCAGACTCAAATCTGCCTCCAGCGCCCGGCTATACCATTCAAAACAGGCTGTCTCCCGGCAGTCTCCCCGGATCAGCATTGCACAGAGCGCCTCCAGAATCTCCGTCTCCGGATACAGCCCGTAAAGTTCCGTCAAAAGGCGTCTGTAAAACTCCCGGTACGAACGGGACGCACGCACCACCCGGACCGCCGCCAGTGCCAGCTCGCGGCTGATGATTTTCCGGCGTGCCCCATAGTACAGGGCATGAAGCTCAAAATTGCCCGCATTGTCTAAAAGGATCGGATCACTCTCCAGAAGTTTCAGTCCCGCCGCATAGAGGAATGGGCTGTGACAGCCATCCTTAAACTCCTGCTCCATGCTGATCAGCACCGTAACCGGATTTTTCTGCAGTTCCTCATCCAGACGCAGAAGCATCAGATAATAAAACAGGCTACTGCCCGTCTCCTCCGACGCATACTGCTGCAGCAGGCGGATCAAAGTGTCCTTCTGCTCGGCATTGCCGGTCAGCGTCACGTACAGATAGCGGTACAGGCAGTTAAGCTTCCGGTCGCCCGATATTTTAAGCGCCGCTGAATCCTGCAGCTCCTTTAAAATCGTCTGCGCTTTCTCACGCCGATCAGTCAAAAGGTATAATTCCGCCTGCAAAAGCCGCAGTCCCGCGTCATAGTGCGTCATTTTCATCAGATCCAGCTCCCGCTGCATCTGGTGAACCGCCTCCGTGCCGCCGATCCCATTTTCATACGCCAGACGGGCAGTCAGATAATTTCCAAGCTCTTTCTGGAATGACATATGTGCCCGGTCGCATCCGCCCGCATCGGCAGCCGATGCCTCGATCGGGATCCGCACGGTTTCTCTGGCAGTGTGAATCAGGACGGCACCGAAATTTTTTCCGGCATGCAGCCGTTCCGCCAGAATCCGTACCGGAAGACGGAGCAGACCATCTTCAAAATCCGCCTGCGTCGCACTCTTCTTCGGCAGATGGAGGAACTCGCCGTCTGCCGTCACCTCCAGGTACACACTACCCCAGTTATCCATCCGGATCTCGATTGTGTCCTCGGCATTCTCAGCCAGCTCGGCATATACGCGCGCCCTGCCCGGAATCGTCAGACCGACCGGCTTTTTCACACCCAGTCCAACCAGAAATTCTTCCATAAAATTCGCCCGGCTGCCGTGCCCCTTCAGGCCGTCATAGAGTGCCCGCACATGCAGATCCTGCATAAACGGCACTTCCACAAAATCCGGGTACTCCAAAAGCCGGAGCGCCGTCTCCATATCATTTTCCGCGACGTGCAGAAAATCTTCCGCCGTTTTCAGATCACCTAAAGTCTTCCCGGCGTCTGCCACCTCGACGTGAAACTCATACGGAATCTCCTCTTCCCCGCAGTTTGTCACCAGATAAAAAGAACCCGTGATCGTGTCGCCTGCCGTCAGGAACGAAGTGTCCACTTCATATACGATCCGGCACCGGAGTCCGCCAAACGAATTGTTATCCCCTGGAATCCGCACCCGCAGGTTCGAGGAATACACAAATCCCTTCACACTTAATCCATTTTCGCTCCCGATCCATAAATTTCTCTGCATCAGGGTATTCATCCGCAGCGTCTCGTCTATCTTTTCAGGCGACCAGGTCATCTTCGGCTGTTCCGAATCGATGATTCCCTTCGCCAGCCGGTTAATTCTCTCTTTCATTCCTATCACCTGCCGTTTCATTATCCTGTCCCGGTAACTGCTTTGTCTTCCCACAGTTCCGTCGGTTCGAAATCTCGTACCTTATATCATACCATATTTTGTCTGCATTTACATCAGGGAATTGGAGAATTTCGCTGATTGCCCATCCGGCATTTTTATAGAAACAAGCGCTATCCTGCCTGCCGGGCAAAAATTTGATGATTCCGCCCGGTATGTGGAATAGCGCCTGTTTCCAGTTTTCGATCGTTTTCTAATTTTTCTTAATTTCCTAATCCCAGTCGCCCACATACAGGCGTGTGCCAGTCTGCCAAGCTGTTGGTTCATAGATCGTCCAAATTGGATATGGATATGCTTTTCCTTGCAGAGAATCATCTATTGCGATCGTCTGATCAACGCCATTGGTGCCTGTTTTGGACGACAGGTCAGCGGCACCTGTCCTGGTAATACTGAAATAGCTGTCCTTTACAGAGTTGCTGTCTACATACGGTACGCCGATGATTGCTTCGCTTAACTTCGGCAGATACCAGCATTCTTCCGGAACCGAAAGACTGCCAGCTTCCAGCTGTGCGCCCTGCCACCAGGTATTGTTCAACTGACCAATATAGTGTCCAAGGAACATTGAGGTTCCAGCCGCTTTCACACTTCCTGTTGTGTAGCAGTTCGAAAGAACCAGTTTTGCAGAATCATATTTTCCAAATAAACCGCCTGCGATGGCATTATATGTATTCGTTCCACACGCATCCGCTACACTGAAACTCTGTATTACCGAAATCGGACCATCCATCCACCCCACGAGGCCTCCGGCACACCAGCCGCCTGACACATTCTTTCTATCTGACAGCACTTCCGCACCACTTTCCGTATAACCGTAAGAGCGGTTCCGTCCGCCGACATAACTGTTTTCAATGCTGAATTCTTTCCCGGCAGTTCCGCCATTCTGGTTGTTTTTCAGGTATCCATACAAACCTCCGGCGGTTCCAGTTGTATCCACATACCCAGAGAAGAAGCTGTTTTCCAACTTCATCTGACCAGAGCTCTCGGCAAAGCCGACCAGACCTCCGCTAGCATCGGTTCCCTGTATCCGTGCATTTTTTCCTGAAACATATACGTGATTCATCACTAAATCACTTACTTTTGCTTCCCCGATCAAGCCTCCGGTTTTTCCTCCACTTATTTGCAGCGTCGGTGCATCTACAACTACATGGTCGAGTGTCAGACTGCCACTATTCGTGCTTCCAACCACCGCGCCTGTTGCCAGCGTTCCAGAAATCCGGGATTCTTCTCCATATATATGGATATTTTTAATCGTTAGATAGCTGTCCGCCGAAGTGCCTGCCTGTGCCACCAGCCCTGCTGTATTCTGCCCCTGACAGGAAATGTCCGGATCCTTCAGATTCAAGTTTGATATCGTCAGATGATCCGTCTTCTGAAATAAAGCCGCACCATTCCAGGCAACAGGAGTTATCTTTAAGCCTGCAATCGTATAACATTCACCCAGTTTTGCTTTTTCTTTCTCATCCACCTCCGCATCATAAGAGATAATATCCGGGTTGTTAATCGGCCAGAAACTTCCACCTTCATACTTGGAATTTCCCGGACTGTAGATCGTCATCTCTCCGTATGCATCTTTCACCTCTTTACAATACGCTTCTGTCTGTGAGGTAATCGAATCATCCTCCTGCCAGAGAATATTATCGGTCTGAATGACCCGTGTGATCTTTAAACCACCATAGCCTTCTCCGCAGAAATTCAGATTCTGCAGATGACGTCCATTGGCGACCTTAACCGTATAGGTATCCGTTCCATCACCATTTCGTTCAATTACATCGGCAAAGCAGCTGTTGAACTTGTATGAGAGCTTTGTATTTTCTGTCGGCGGATAGCCATCCTCGCTCAATTTTACGATAACATTTTCTCCATTTATGTAACCGCCCGGCTGATAACCTCCCCAGGTACCCAGACTACAGAAATTTCCACCCTCACGTGATAAATCATCCAGATAGAAACGCAATTTCAACTTTTTCTCTTCCGTTATGCCTATTTCAAAACGATTTACCCTGTTTTCTGCAGCAAAGCTCGTCCAACTGCCATTTGCCTCATTTTCTGCACAGCTGGCAGCTTTCTCTTTCGTATCTACAAAGCAAAATTTCGATCCCGTTCTCAGAGTATTTTCCTGCAAATCACCAGTATTGACTTGGAGAACATACCACATCGTTTTACCGCTCAATTCGCCGGTAATCGAAAATATCAGATGTATTCTCTGATTTTCTTCAAGCGGAGACGGAGAGACATAATTGATATACAGCCTGTTTCCAGTATGCAGCGCCTCTTCGTTCTCTTCCTTGTCCCAGTCCCCGACATGGTTATTCAGAAACCAGGACAATCCCTTTGATACGTTCTGCGCAGCAAGTTTTTCCGCTACCTTCTGGATCGTCGGCATGGGATAAATCGGTATCTCTGCTTTCTTTAATTCTGGATCATAGGGATATGTATTCTTGCTGTCTGCACCCGTTCCCTCAGCACCAAACAGTTCTGAAAGTTCTTCTGCGTATGCGAGCACATACTTCTCATTCACCTTACTGCACGCATAACAGCCCGGATAAACTGATTTTTTGTTTGTTCCCGTACCGCTCGTCTCCGACGGCAGCATTCCATCCGTTCTATTTGCATAATCATAGAACGCAACAAACGCAGGTGCTTTCAGCGCCGGATTCTCTGTTTCATCCGCTGCCGTTCCGCTTCCATCCTCCGTTTCATCCGATTTTTCCTCAGCCGTCGGCGAATACACCGACGCCGACACATATGTATTCGCTATCTGACTGTCTGCCGGAAGCTGTGCGGCGAGACCTCCTGCGAATCCGCCGGTATATGCCGCTACATTATAACGTCCGGTAAGATTCTCAAAGGCTGCATTGGCATTTGCCCCATTCCCCGGTTTCTGGGATGTGTCAAACTTCTTGTTTGCTGTATGACCGCCGACATAACAGCTCTGAATCTGCACCGTGGGACCGCTTGCGGCGGCTGCAGTTGATGCTTTCTCAACAGTTCCGACCAGACCGCCGGCGTACATGCCTTCCACATAGAGTGCCGCTGCGCTGTCGGTCAGAGAAATTTCCCCCTTTGCCGTGCCGATCAGGCTGCCCGCCGTTCCCTTTAAAGCGCGGATCCGGTATTTGCTTTCTTCCTCCTGCTTCAGATCTGCCGCTTTTTCTGTGCTGCTTCCCAGCTTATCACGGAAATGGTTCTCCACCAGTGCATCCTGGACGGTCAGAGTGACGCCCTCAAATGTGCCCACCAACGCACCGGCAGAAGCGCCGGTCTGCTCTGCCTGTACCTGCGGATATTCAATCTGCACATTTTTAATTTTCACCGTTGCCAGATTCGTAGTTCCCCGGGAATCCGTTCCCGGCGTCACCGCACCAATCAAAGCGCCTGCACTCGCCTTCGTCCGGACCACCGGCTGGCAGATCAGCAGGTTTTTAACACTCATATCCTGTGTTACCGTTCCAAACAGTCCACCCGTCCCATCTACTGCTGTGATTAAACTTCCTGCCGTTTTTCCTACCTGCAGACCATCGATCCGGTATGTATTTCCCTGATAGTCCAGTGGATACGGCAGGCTAAGCGGAAGATAGCTTCCCGCCTCCGTGGTATATGCCTGTGCCGTCGGGTTCGTCCGATCTGCATTCGTTTGATCCGTCACCCGGTAGGCAATCGAGATGGTTTCCGCATTCTGATTCAAAAAATTCGAGCCAAATGCCGTATGCAGCTTCGCCACATGTCCGCAGTAACCGCTCTCGTCCGCAGTGTTTTCTCCCGCTTTCCAGGTCAAATCGCTATTCTGCATCGCCGTAACCGTTTTGGATGTAGTCACCGCTCCCGTGTACAGCTGATCCGGATCCCAGCCTGAAACCCGCTCATCCAGATTTTCCAGATGGCGGAAGCTGCCGATCCCCACGCTTCGGTCCGTACTGATCGATGCAAAGAGGCTGCTGCCTGAATCTGTATTGCTCGTCTTAACCTGCGAAAGCGCTTCATTGTTGAAAACCTGCGCGTACACAAAGATATTTTCGCCCGGAATAAAGGAGGCAAAACCTCTTTCATCCTGCTGAAATGTCATATCCGTCTGTGCCGGCTGGTTGAAATCCATAAATTTGAATCCTGTACTTGTGCCCGTGCCGGCTGGCGCCGCTATGTCATCCAGAATGACCTGATACGTTCCATCCGAATCGCCCGAAGTTCCGGACACCTTCGCCACACGCGCCGAACGGCTGGTTTCCGGGGTATTGATCTCGATGTAGCCGGTTGTACCGCTCTTTTCTCCCTTTACAAACAGACTCAGCGAATGTTCATTTTTATTCGGATCCCCGATTTCCGCATATAAAATATCATCATTCACCAATTTCACGGTCGGTGCCTCGAATTCCTCCACCGGCAGTTCCGGAACTTCCAGATTTCCTGATGCGTAATATCCGATCGGCAGCTTCTGATCCTTATAATTGGAGTTAGCACCCGTAAACCGCTCCCGTTTTCCGGCATCAGACGCCGCCGCCAGAAGTGCCTCGCTTCCGATATCTGTCTGCACAAACTGATAATGATCCGAATACCACACCTCGCGGACCAGTCCTGCCTCCGGATCATAGAAAATAAGATAGCTCCCGTCTGCACGGACAGTCTCATCCATCGAGCCAAACGGAAGAAGGCGCTGCCGGATCTCCTCGGTCACATTCGCAGACACCAGCGCTGCCTCACCGCCAGACTCTTCTTGTTCCGATTCAGGCTGCCCTGCCTGTTTTTCCGGCACATAGAGAACCGCGTAGATATTTCCCTCTTTCTCCTCCGCCAGCACTGTATTTTCTACCGAAATTCCCAGCTTTGCCTGCTTTTGATCGTCTGAAAATTCCCCCTGTGCCTCCATATGGAGCAGACGCGGAATCGTTCCACTGGAGACCTCCAGTGTCAGATGATTCTGCGCCGCCAGAAAGATCTCCTTCGCCGTCTGATCCATCTCCAGACGGCGGAGCTTTCTTTGGTAATGAATCACCGCAACAAAAGAAAGACTGGCAAGAATACCGACAATCGCAATCACCATCAAAAATTCCGCCAGTGTAAACGCCGCCCTTCTCTTCTGTTTGTTCTGTCTCTTCTGCTCCATCTGTCCTCGTTCCTCTTTTAATTTTATTTCTGATCCAGGTTGACCGCACGCACGATCAGGTTAATCGGCTTTACCACCGCTTTCCGGGAAGTTCCCATCGTATCTTTTTTCCGGTAGATCGCCAGATTTTGAACCGTAAAGCACGCCGTCTCCTCCGAATAGGTATAGCCGTCAAATGCCGTATAATATTCATCCGAGATCGCCGCCTGCGTCAGCAGAGGTATCTTTTTATACGCATCATCGTAAGTATAATCCCCATACCATTTTTCAATGCCCGTGCCAGACCAGTCTGTCGCACTAAAGTGCAGCCACAGGTGGCTGTTCCCACTCCGCAAAAGAGGTGTTACCATTTCTCCTGTTTCGGAAGTCCCAGCAGAATTTTTCACTTCCAGCGCATTGGCAAATTCATCGGTCATCAGCTGCGCCGTGAGCGACAGCGCCTGCTCTGCATCTGCCTGATCCTGCGTCCTCTGGTAAACATTTTTTACCATCATCACGCCGCCTCCAAGCACCGTGCCGATCGTGCCGAGAATCACAATCGCCGCCAGCAGCTCCGTCAGCGTCATACCGTTCTTTGACCGAAGTTTTTTCTGACATACTGAAAAGAGCTTGCAGTGACCCTTGGATGCCGTCTGTTTCTGCTGCCTGCAATGCCTATTTCTGCATCTGCGGCATTCACTTCTCTCCTGTCCCATCTCTGTCTCCTCTATCGGTATCTGTAAAGCAGATCTTGTAAGTTTACCTCTTCCTCTTCTGCATCCGAATCAGCCTGGCTCATATACAGCACGATCGGATACTGTCCCGTCCGGTAATTCGTCTGTGTGCCTGTCTGGTAGGCATTTGACGCCAGGCTTTTCTTCATGCCGCCGGTTCCAGATGCTTCCAGCTCCAGAACATATCTGCCCGACGCCTGTTCCGCTGTCCGGTTGTTCTCCAGCTGATTGCGGCTGTCATAATAGCCCGCCATCTGCTCTTCGCCCTGCTGCAGCATCCTGCCGGACGCCAGAAATGCACTCAGAAACATCGTCATTCCCAGTGCAATCACAAGCACCGATATCAGTACCTCTGTCAGCGTCTCTCCCGCATTGGCACGCAGCTTTCTTCCAGCTGCCCATTCCATTCTACTTATCATCCTGCAGCAGCTCCTTCTCTATTGTTCCGTTCTGCCAGCGGATCGTCGTGATGATGGTCGTCGTCGTGATCGTATAGGAATCGTCGTCATCCGAATCTCCGTCATCGCCCGCTACTGTGACCGTCTCACTCTCGGAGCTATGTGCTGCTTCCAGCTCCAGCCGTTTCTCGCACCGCTCTTCCTTCTTGTCATCCGCCGTTACTGTATCTGAGATAACCGCCTTGATTTTATAATGATCCGTCATCCACAGGCGTACACTGGTCTTTAACGGACCAATCGTGTTCCCGCTCATTCCGGCTTTCTTCACTGACAGGGTAAAATCTTTGTACGCCATTTCTTCCTCCGATGCATTCTCCCCGTCTGCCAGCTTCCGATACTCATTATTTCTATAAATATCCACGATCAGTGAATCGAGAACCGCGCTATTCGCACTCTCTGGGCTTGACAAACCCGAATCCGTTCCATAGAACTTTTGCCACGTCGCCTCATTATCCGTGTTTTTCCGGCTGCCGACGTAGTAGCAGTAAAAATCATCCTCATCGTCTTCCTCGTCATCCCGGCTGTCATGCACGATCACTTCCTTGATCTTGACTATATTCTCCGTCTTCTGCAGCTCATCCCGCAGAAATGCCGCCGCCGAGTCCACCGCATACCTCTTCTGGTCCTCCCTCGGGAGGTGGCGGTTCTTTCCAGCCGACGCGGAAGCGGACGCCAGAATGATCGACGCGCCCACCCCGCAAAACACAAAAAACAGGAGCGCCGCCATCAAGCTGGCGCCATCCTGATTTTTCATACGCCTAAAAACCTGCCTCCAGATTTCCGGGCGTTTTTCACTGTTCTCTGCTTTTTTCATGCTTTATTCTCCCAGCGCCGCCTCTGCCGCTGTCTCAAGGTCCGAACGCTGCAGGTTCGACACATCCGCATTTGCCAGTCCCGACGGTGCCTGCGTCTCCTCCGGTTCCAGCTCCAGACCTTCCTCCGATTCCGCATCGTAGCGGGTCTCAAAATAGGTCAGCTGGAACGCCACCGCCACTGAGTGGATGCGGATATCCTCTAACTCTTCATTTTCCAGATCTTTATCATCCTGAATGCTCAGATCCTCGATCAGACAGCGGTACGGTCCTTCGACCACCTCATGAAGCATCGAAACAGCGTGATCAAACGAATCCGCCGTAAAAGAAATATTCATCGCGCGGCGGATCTCCATTCCGTCCACCTGCGGCTCTGAATACTGGAAAGTAAAATCATACGCATTCGCAAAAATACGGTTCAGCTCCTCCGTCTCCGTCTTGAAATGATTGTAGGCCGGAACCATCGGCGCATTCGATGTCTTGTTTTCCTCGATCTCTTCCTCCATCTGCCGGATCTGCATCGCTTTCATCTGCTCCAGCTGAATCTGGGCATCCAGCTCCGCCGTGTCCGCCGCCTCAATCCGCCTCTGCACCGGCAGGTAAAATCCGGCATAGTAGCCGCCCGCGATCAGGGCAAAGACTACAACCAGCAGCACTATTTTCTGTGTTTTTGTTAATACATATTTCCCTAACGAATTCATTTTTCTTTGCCCTCTTCTGGTTCGTTAAAAAATACAGCCATTGACACTCCCACCTGCTTCAAGGATGCCAGAGCTCTCTCTTCGCCATCTTTCTTCACTGTTTCCTCCAGCGAAGCGGTCACATAGCGCGCATTCGGATCCGCCTGTGCATCACGGACCAGCTGCGAAAAGAGTGTACCATTGGGAATGGTTCCTTCCAATGACATCTGATCCGAGGTGATCGAAACACTCGAAACTGCCGTCAGCGGGAAAATCTGTGATTTCAGGGAATCCAGCATCATCCGGCGGTCCGGAAGCTTACTCTCTTCCTCATTCAGATACCCATTTCCATAATGCGCGTACTCTGCCAGGACCTCACCGTACACCTCGTTGGATTTCTCCAATGTACGAAGCTCCTTCTCTGTCGCCGCATAAACCGCCTCTGCCCGGTCTGCCTCCTGCAGGGGAAGCATTACGCCAAATCTCGAAAATCCGTAGACAAAAACCATAAAAACGGCAAACGCGCCCAGCTCCGCCGCTATTTTCCCTTTTTTAGTCTGCTTCTGATACAGATTGATGCGCCGTTTTTTCGGATACTTCGGACCGCCAATCTGCATATTCGCGATTGATTTTAAATCAGCCACCGCTCTTCCTCCTTATGCAAGTAATACACCGTATGCCTGTGGGCTGTCGATCCACTCGTCTTCCTCATCCAAAGAGACCTCCGGCAGAAGCTCCGCCACACTCCGCACCGGCAGATCCAGCGTTTCTTTCAGCGCATCAATCAATTCCCCGTATCGTGCGCCTCCGCCGCAATAATAGAGGCTGTCGATCGTATTATTCACATTGTTGAAGCTATAAAAGTTCAAAACTCGCATGACCTGGACGGCGCGGGTCCGGTACTGCTCCTCCAGCACAGCCGCCATCTTTTCTTTGTCGGTCTCCTCGCGGTTTTCTTCCTCCACCTCAATTCCCAGTTCCTGCATCTTGTTCTTATCTCCCAAACGGATCTGCTCGATCTCCTCACAGCCCGGCTCCATGGTACGGGTAATATCATAGATCCCCTGGCGAAAGAAATGGATCCGCAATGCTTGGGTTCCCAGATCGAGAATCGCATAGTCTTTCACAGTTTCCGATTTTTCTGCCCCCTCTGCGTTCTCTTTTTCTTCCTTTTTATGAGGTTCTGCATTCAGCTTTGTCTCCAAAGCCTTCTTCTCATCCGCCATTCTCTCTTCTGTATATTCCAGAATCCATTCCAGTCCCAGCACGGCCGGAACCAGACCGACCAATTTCAAGTGTGCCATCTTGGCCAGTTTTTCAAATTGCTGCGACAGCTCTTTCGTACACGCCGCACCAATCAAATCCATTTTTTCCTGATCCGCATAGATCATCGCATAATCAAAGACGTACTTATCCATCTCGTTTCCGATATAATCATGGAACTCATATGGAAGATTCAGCCGGAGCTGTTCCTCCGTCATCAGCGGCAGCTCAAAGCGCCGCACATACGCATCCTCCTGCCGGATGACAAACACGACGTTCCGGCAGCGGATCGCATACTCCTTCAACAAATCCTTTATTAAATCCGCATATTGACGCATATCGTTCCGGTCGATCCCCTCGACCCGCTCGCTGATAAATTCGCGAAGCTCGCCATTTTCCGCATATGCAATCTTGATACGGTAATGTCCAATCTCAATTCCTAAACAATTCCTCATCTCTGCACTCCCTTTAAAAGAGCCCTGTATACCATTGTGTCCATATATCTCCATACAGCAGCATACAAAAACATGCCGCCGCAATCGCCGGTCCAAACGGAATTTTCTCCCTCCGACCGATGACAGAACCTGCAATTCCCAGCACACAGCTGAGAATCAGGAAAAATAATACCTCCCAGGCGGAACGCATATACAGTCCCGTCACAAAAAAAAGTTTTACATCGCCGCCCCCCAAGCTTTCTTTTCCGGTCAGGCGGTCAAACAGCAGGGAAAGTGCCAGCATACTGACAGCCAGTCCGGCACCGGTCAGAACTCCCCGCAGCATCTGTCTTCCCGGTTCCGGTAAGCCCAGCGCCGTGCCGAAAAAGATCAGGATTCCGGCTATCTGAAGCCGGTCCGGTATGATCCACGCATGCAGATCTGTGAGTGTCAGACATAAAAGCACCATCCAGAGCAGAATTCCCCGCAGTGCCAGCACCGAGACATCGTACCGGTACATAATCAGGCAGCATGCAATTCCTGAAACAAGTTCCGTCCAGAATGCCTCCGCCGGGATCTTCGCTCCGCAATAACGGCACCTGCCCCGCAGGCACAGCCGTGAAAAAAGCGGTACCAAATCCAGTACTCCCAGCACATGACCGCAGGCATCACAGTGGGATCTCCCTTTCAAAACGGACGTTCCGTTTAACATCCGCCCTGCCAGACAGTCTGTAAAACTTCCGAGCGCACAGCCCAGAATAAAAGTAATCATCAAAATGTAAATTGTTAAAAATGTGGTTTGATGCAGCATCAATGGAATATCTCCTGTCCGTACCCATGTTCTGTCTGTTTGTAAATCCCCAATATTTTATATCTTCCAAGATATGTAAAACGCTATCTTTATCTTAAAACGCCCAATTTCATTTCTTTTATTTGGCGCCAAATCCCGGCTTTGGACCAAATGGATTCTGGCTGGTTCCCCCAACTTCATTTCCCTCATAGAAAGGAGCGGTCTGAAGCGGAGACGTATTCGCATATGGATTAGCCGCCGGATTTCCGATGTAAACCAGAATATCTGTACACGGTGTCTTGGCTTCCATCGCCGTCTTCCGGTATTCCTGCCCCAGGTCATTTACCTTCTTTGTTCCACTTCCCTGTGCGTACTCAATGTGCGCGTTCTCTCCCTCTGCCTGACAGACAATCTTTCCCTCTTTTACATTGTATCGGTAATAGCGGTATTGCTTCTGCGGCTGGTTCTCGTAGCGTTCCAAGCTTTCCTTGCTTCCATACAGCATTGCCACGGCCGCCGCCTTCGCCGCACGGACATTCGCCTGATTGGCTGCGATGACCGCTTTTTTCCGCTGTGCCGTAAAAATCGGAATACTGATCGCCGCCAGGATCCCTACGATCGCTATCACCACCAGCAGCTCTGCCAGTGTAAAACCGTGTTGGTTCTTTTTCATTTGCTCACCCACTTTTTATCAAAATGACCTGCTGACTTTGTTTTGATTCGTGCGTTGCAGGTCACGCTTATGTATCTGACAATGAATGGATTTTTCAATCCTGAAAAATTTATGATGTGAACATCACTTTCATTCTAAACGTTACTGTTCACACACGTGTGCCCAGCAACGGGATTTTGCCGATGCTGCGCATTCCAAATCGGCAAAATCTGCTGCCAGAACTGTATCGTACGGAATTTTCAGTTCAGAAAATTCCTACCTGTGAACAGTTACTTCTAAACCTTCATGCGCCTGGCAGTCAGGTGTACCACCACAAATGAAAGCTCTGGCAGGCGCATTTAGCAAAAATGGATGGGAAAAACCCCATCCATTTTCTCCACGTATGTGGTTATTTATGAACACTAATTTTATTGTTTTCCAACATACAGTTTAATAATCGCACCATTGATTGCATCTTTATCAGTAGATGCTGTTCCATTTTTACTCGGCTCAATTGATACACTAAACAAATCGTACTTTTCTTTTCCATCAACATCATCAAGAGTTTTTTCTGTAGTAGCTTTTTTGTTTCCCGTTACTACAGTAGCCTGTCCTGTACTAATGTCATAATCATATTCAATTTTTGAAGCTGAATCTGCACTGTCTGTCAGATACTGAGCAACCGCTGCCGCCTTTGCTGCTCTCATATTTGCCTGATTCGTAGCCTTTCTAGCCTTGCTCAGCTGTGCCGTAAATACCGGAATCGAGATTGCAACCAGGATGCCCACGATTGCAACAACCACCAACAGCTCAGCCAGTGTGAAACCTTTTTTGTTCTCACGAACTTTCTTGATTAAGCCCTTCATAAAATCAATCTCCTTATTGTATAGTATTTTATTAATGAACAGAGAATTTCCTCTGCGCCATCCAGCCTCTGCCGTATCACATTTCACATGTGTGCAGTCAATTCTTACATCAGATCATACATTGTAAAGATAGGCAGATAAATCGACACTACAATGATACCCGCAAAAATCGCAAGCACAACCAGCATCGTCGGTTCCAGCAGTGCCAGAAGCCGCTGGATTCGGTAATCCGCCTCGTTGGTGTAATAATCGGCGACATTGTCCAGTGTCTCCTCGAGTTCACCGGTTTCTTCTCCGACGGAACACATATCGACCATCGTCGGCGGGAAATATCTCTTTCCCTGCAGACATTCCACCAAGCTGCGTCCCTGTTCGATCCCTGCCCGCATGGAGCGGACATCCTCGCTCAGAAGTGCATTGTCCATGACCTTCGCCGTCGTGTCAACCGCCTGGTTGATCGTGATACCCGCTGCCAGAAGCATCGACATCGTATTAGCAAACTGTGCTGCGCCGTTCATCTGGTTGATCACGCCCACAAGTGGAAGGGATAACGCGATCTTTGCTTTCTGAATCCGCCCCTGCGGCGTATTGCCGTAAACCTGCGAACCAATCTTCAAAAACGCCAGCACCGCCAGCATCAGCAGCCACCACTTCGCGAAGAAATGAGAAGTCGCGATCAGCATCCGCGTCATCAGCGGCAGCGTACCGCCCAGATCGGCAAATACATCTGCCAGTGTCGGGATAACCTTCGCCATGACGATAATCAGGACAACCACCGCAACCGCAACGACAAACAAAGGATAGGTCATCGCTCCCTTGATCTTCTCCGTCGTCTTGTAGGACTTTTCGTAAAACTTCTGAAGCCTGTCAAAGGATCGTTCCAGCGTACCAGACTGCTCGCCTGCCCGGATCGTCTCGATAAATATGAGCGGAAAACGGTCGCTATACTTTTCCAGCGCCGACGCAACGGTACTTCCTGCAGCTACTTCCTCTGCCGCAGCCCCCAGGATCTTCCGGATCCGCTTGTCCTCATTCTGATCTGCCAGCATACGCATCGCGTGTGCCACTGTCATGCCCGAATGAAGGGTGAGCGCAAACTGTGAACACAGGATCGCCAGCTTCTTCGTCTTGATCCGCCTGCTTCCGATCTCCATTTCCAGGAGACTGCCTTCATCAGATCTTTTCTTCTCTTTCTTTTGGCTGATGCTCAAAAGAATCGGATAGTTTTCCCGGATTCTGGAAGCGGCTGCCGCTTCACTCTCAGCCTGGAGCACTCCCCGGACTTCTTTTCCATCCCGTCCCAGCGCTTTATATGAAAAATTTGGCATCTCTCATACCTCCAGCCACAGGATTCAGCTGTACGCCATCCGTATGTACATCGCCATCTGCATCCTTTTTATCATTATTTTAACATCTTTGTTTGTTTTTGTAAATATGCCGTCAATCTTTTGGATATTTTATACGAAACACGCATCTAGATCGGCTTTTTTTTGCTATTTTCTCTATACGTGTTTTGTTTTTGCCAATCTATTTTTGTATATATTTTCACCAACACATCTGACTTTTCTTTCTTTTCCAGACTATTTCAGGTATATAGATCATCAGAGCGGAAATGGTACGTCCCGCCCTGACACTCCCAAAAGAATAGCTCCCGTTTCTTTTTATCTTCTCTCTTATTTCTCGTTTTCCTTATCCAGCATCTCTTCCATCGTATGCCATCCCAGCACCGCGCATTTGACACGCGCCGGCATATGGGAAACATCGACCAGGGCACCGGCTTCCTCGAGTTCTTCGATCTCGTTCTCGCCTGCCTCGCCCTTGATCATCCGCAGGAACAGATCCGCCAGATGGCGTGCTTCCTCTTCGGATTTTCCGATGATCAGATCCAGCATGATATCAGCGGATGCCTGGGAGATTGCGCAGCCGCTTCCCTCAAAAGCACCGTCTACCACCTGTCCATCTTCGACCTTCAGCTGAAGAATGATGTCATCTCCACAGCTCGGATTGACGCCCTCTAATACCAGATTGGCATCCGGCAGCTTTTCTTTATGTAACGGATGCAGATTGTGATCCGTCAGTATTTCATTGTAAAAGGTTCTATTCTCCATATCCCATTTTCCTCCGGATTTCTTTCAGGTTCTGGACAAAACGGTCGATGTCCTCCTCCGTATTGTAGAACGCAAAGCTGGCACGCGCTGTTGCAAACACACCCAGATGTTTTAAAAGCGGCTGGGCGCAATGGTGGCCTGCGCGCACATTGACATTTGCGGCATCCAGAATCGACGCGATATCGTGCGGATGTACGCCGTCCACGGTAAAGCTGATAATTCCGTTGTGCTCTTCCGGCTTATCACTTCCCTGGATATGAACGCCCGGAATCTGCTGCATCGCCGTCATTGCCCGTGTTGTCAGCAGCTCCTCACGCTTCCGCACCTCGTCAAATCCGACGTTCATCAGATAATCGATCGCCGCCTGTAAGCCGACCGCACCGCCGCCATTGACGGTACCGGCTTCGAATTTGTGCGGCAGTTCGGCAAAGACTGCGGATTCCCGGCTGACCGAATCGATCATCTCGCCGCCCGTCAGGAACGGCGGCATCGCATCCAGAAGGGTCTCTTTTCCGTACAGGACGCCGATTCCCATCGGTGCCATCAGCTTGTGACCGGAAAATACAAGGAAATCTGCATCCAGTGCCTGCACATCCACCGGAATATGCGGGGCGCTCTGTGCCGCATCGATGACGATGACACCGCCTTTTTCATGCACCAGTTTCGTCAGCTTCTCTACCGGATTTCTGCGGCCAAGGACATTGGAAATCTGCGGCATGGCTGCGATCTTTGTCTTTTCTGTCACCAGGGCTTCCATATCCTCATCCCGGTAGGAACCATCCGGCTGACATTCCAGATAAACGAGCTTCGCGCCTGTCTGTCTGGATACCATCTGCCACGGCAGGATATTGCTGTGGTGGTTATCAATGCTGATTAAGATCTCATCGCCTGCTTTCAGACTGGTTAAACCATAGCTGTACGCGATCAAATTCAGGCTCTCGGTGCTGTTGCGTGTAAACACGACCTCGCTCGTCTTTCCAGCATTGATAAATTCCCGCACGCGCTCTCTTGCCGCTTCATATGCCTCCGTCGCCTCGATTCCCAGCTCATAGAGCCCGCGGAGCGGATTGGCATTTTTCTTTGTATAGAAATCTTCCACTGCCTTTAATACCGCCTCCGGGCGCTGTGCCGTTGCCGCATTGTCCAGATATGCGATATCCGAACCCGCAAGCAGGGGAAAATCTTTCTTGTAATCTGTCATGTTCTGTTCCTTCTTATATATTTGTTTGTATACTTGCTGCAAAAACAAACCGCAGCCAACTTACAGTTTTTTCATTTTATTATCGCTTCTGGTTCATGAACTCCTGAACCTGCTTCTGTACTGCCTCGTCAGCTACCAGCTCATTCAGCGCGTCGATTCTCGCCCGCGCTACCATGCGCTCAGCTTCCTCTCTCGACAGTCCGCGGGAGCACAGATAAAACAGCGTTGCATCGTCCAGATCGCCCATCGAAGCGCCGTGATTTCCTTCGACATCTTCTTCCGCACACAGAATCAGCGGAATCGTCTGGTTTACGATGTCATCGCCGAGCAGCAGCACATCCTCGCGCTCAGTTCCCTTTGCCCCGGCGCATCCCGGCACGAAATCGATCGTTCCGCGGAACAGCTTGGAGGAACCGTCCTGCAAAACGCCAGAGACTTCCATCATACTCTCTGTCTTTTTGCCGCGATGGCGTACTGTATAGTTCATATCCAGCTTCTGGTTTACACTGGCGTAATAGCCGATCTTCGCGTCAAATGCGCTCTTTTTTCCTTCCAGCTCGGTCAGGCAGCCCGCGTAGACCTTGCCTGCGCCCAGCTCCAGTTTCAAAAGCTCAAATGTGGCATTTTCCCCGCAGGACGCACCGATATCACTCAGGCAGGTATATCCTGCGCCGAGAAGCTGCACTTCCTGAAGCTGTACCTTTGCATTCTTTTCCGCATGAACCTTTACCTGGAACGAGGATGTTCCCTGTGCGTCCTCCCCGGAGCGGAATACGATCAGCACGTTTAAGCGGCTGTTTTCCTTTGCATCCAGGCAGAGGCGGTTCTGGTAACTGCCGTTTTTGTAATCGACGCAGAGAACCGTCCATTCTGTATTTTCATTCTGAAGCACAGCTGCCGCTTCCGCTGTCAGCCGGTAGATACTTCCCGCACCGGCATTTTCTTCTGCAACAGCCGTTCCATTTACAGTGTCCGTTTTATTTGCGCCAGCCGTTCCGCATTCCGCCGCCATCGCATCGTACTCGCGTCCCATGCCGGTCTGGATCTCGTCCCACTCTTTTCCGGAGATTTCTTTTTCCCAGGTCACACCTGCTGCCAGGCGCTCCGGTTTTATCAAAACACTTTCCTCCGGCCACTCAATCTGTATCTGGCTTTCGTTCATTCCCAGCCGGTTCCAGGTTCGGGTCGGAAGAATGTTTACTATCATTTCTTTCTGTCCCATTGTTTCCTCCTGTCGTTACCATTCATGCACTTGCATGCCCCGCAGCAGAATCTGTTATTTCAAAATCCCCGCTGCAAACAGTAACCATCTATTATCCGATACTGCCTTTCATCTCAAGCTGAATCAGGTTGTTCATCTCAACCGCGTACTCAAGCGGCAGCTCCTTCGATACATCATCCGCAAATCCGCTGACGATCATTGCGCGCGCGTCCTCCTCGCTGATGCCGCGTGACATCAGATAGAAAACAGCCTCGTCGCTGATCCGTCCGATCTTTGCCTCATGGCCAACGTTCGCGTCGCGGGTCCGGATATCCATCGCCGGGACCGTATCGGAACGTGAAATATCATCCAGCATCAGAGACTGGCAGGAAACCGATGCCTTAGAACCGGATGCCTGTTTTCCAATCTGCACGCTGCTTCGGAACGTACTGATACCGCCGTCCTTGGAAATAGATTTCGTATTAATATAGGAAGAAGTCCGTTTGCCCGTGTGGACTACCTTCGCACCGGTATCGAGGTTCTGACCCTCTCCGGCAAAAGTAATGCCGGTAAATTCCATTCTTGAATCATCGCCCTTTAAAATACTCATCGGGTACAGATACGATACATGGGAACCAAAGGAACCCGATACCCACTCGATCGTGCCGCCCTCTTCCACAATCGCGCGCTTGGTGTTCAAATTGTACATATTTTTCGACCAGTTCTCGATCGTCGAATAGCGGAGTTTCGCATTTTTGCCGACGTACAGCTCAACACAGCCCGCATGCAGGTTTGCCACGTTATATTTCGGCGCAGAACAGCCCTCGATGAAGTGCAGATATGCACCCTCATCGACGATGATCAGCGTATGTTCAAACTGTCCGGCTCCCGGTGCATTGAGACGAAAATATGACTGAAGCGGGATCGTAACCGACACGCCCTTTGGCACGTACACAAAAGAGCCACCGGACCAGACTGCCCCGTGCAGTGCTGCAAATTTATGTTCCTGCGGTTTGACCAGATGCATAAAATGCGTCCGGATCATTTCCGCATATTCGCCGTGCATCGCACTCTCCAGATCGGTGTAGACAACGCCCTGCGCCGCTACCTCCGCGCGCACGTTATGATATACTAACTCTGAGTCATACTGGGCGCCCACGCCTGCCAGCGATTTCTGCTCCGCCTGCGGGATTCCCAGACGTTCAAAGGTATCTTTGATGTCCTTCGGAACCTCGGACCATTTAGCGCTCATCTTGGATTTCGGACGGACATAGGTTACGATGTTGTCCATATCCAAATCCTCGATATCCGGTCCCCAATTCGGAACCCGCAGGGAATTGTAAATCTGTAAGGACTGCAGACGGAACTGCTGCATCCATGCCGGGTCATTTTTCTCCTTAGAAATCTTCTCAACAATCTCCGGAGTCAGACCCGCTTTTACTTTATATGCGTCATTTTCTTTGTCTTTTATATCGTAGATGCTGCGATCAATGTCATCTACATACGTTTTTTCTTTCATGTTTGATGCCTCCATATTACCCGTGCTGATTCGTTATTACTGTCGCAGTATCCTGCGGCACTCTCGATTCCCAAAATGCCTGCCTGCGAACAGTAACGATTAGTTCTGGGCGTCTGTCACACCCGCCTCACGGATAAAGGATTCGTAGCCTTCCCGGTTGATCTTATCAACCAGAGAGCCGTCACCGGTTGCCACGATCTTTCCATCTACCATGATGTGTGTATAGTCAACATGCAGCGCATCGAGAATCCGGGTGCTGTGCGTAATGATGAGAAGCGCGCCGTTCTGGTTCTTCTGGTACTCTTCCACTCCCTTAGAAACCAGACGGACTGCATCAACATCCAGACCGGAGTCTGTCTCATCGAGGATTGCCAGGCTCGGATTTAAGAGCATCAGCTGTAAAATCTCAGATTTTTTCTTCTCACCGCCGGAAAAGCCCACGTTTAAGCTTCTCTGTGCATACGATTCATCCATCTGGAGAATGTCCATCGCTTTTTTAAGCTGTTTATGAAATTCCCAGATCTTTAAGTTCTTGCCGGTCTGCTGGCGCATCGCGCTCCGCAGGAAGCTTTCCAGCGAAAGTCCCGGCACCTCCAGCGGTTCCTGGAAGGACAGGAACATACCGGCTTTGGAACGCTTGTCCGTGGACTCATGTGTGATGTCCTCGCCCTTAAATAAGATCTGACCGCCCGTGATCTGATATCGCGGGTTTCCCATCAGGACGTTGCCGAGCGTCGATTTTCCAGCGCCATTCGGTCCCATCAGGACATGTACCTCCCCTGCACCGACGCTTAAATCAACGCCGTGCAGAATCTCTTTTTCTTCTATATTTGCCTTTATCTGATTTACTTCTAACACTTTTTCTGCCATAAAGCACTCCATTTCCGGGACCGGCTGAGACATTCATGCCCGGTCGCTACTGTTCACGCATACGTGCCCAGTCACGCTCGTTCTGTCTGATCTGTGACAGCCGCCTCGTCACGAAAGCGGTTGTCCTTCTTAACAAACCTCCATCTCTCTGGTTCCTTTTTTCTATAAGAAATCTGACTGTTCAGACGGCCAGATTACCCTATGGCTATTATAGGTATTTATTTCCGGATTGTAAACCCTCATTTTTCACAAAACAAGAAAGATTCTTATTATATTATTGAGACTTTTTCTCGTTTATTATTGAGTCAGCATCATCCACCCCCAATACACAACCCCTAATCCCCACGAACTCAGAATCCCATACAGGATCACCGGACCCGCGATTGTAAATATTTTGCATCCGACACCAAACACCTGTCCTTCCGCCTTGTATTCCAGCGCCGGGGATGCAACTGAATTGGCGAATCCGGTGATCGGAACCAGCACACCAGCTCCAAAAACACGAGCCAGCCTCTGGAATACATTTGCCCCTGTCAGGATAACGCTGAGCAGAATCAGTCCCAGCATCGTCCAGAGCGCCGCCGTTTTCTCCTCCATGCCTGTCTGAACCAGACAATTTGTGCTGATCTGCGCCGCCAGGCAGATCAGCCCGCCGGAAATACCCGCCATCAACACATTTTTCCATGTACTGTGGACGGGCGTAACCGATTTGACATATGCTTCATATTGATCTTTTCTGGCTTCCATGGTTTCTCCTCTCTTCTACTGTCTTCCAATTCCATGTAAGAAATAATACAGCGAACCCGCACATTTCCCCGCTGCAATCGCGAGAATCAGATATGGCAGCCCCACTGCCAGACGCAGGCGGCGGCTCAGCACCGGCAGGGCTTTCAATGTCTCTGCCAGCGACATGACGAGGCAGCCCACAAAAATACCACAGGAAAGTCCCGCAGCCGCTAGAAGCAGCTGTCCGGAGACATTTCCAAGCATCACCAGAAATCCAGCACCAGCTCCCGTTCTGCCACCGCCTTCTGCTGCCTTCTGCCACAACTCTGCCTCCGTCATTGCCGCTGGCCACGCTATTCTCAGAAAACTCCCGGTCAGCTGTTTCACCTTCTCTGTAAATAAATCCACCACATTTCCAAACAATCCTCCCAGCGCGATAATCGTCTCATACAAGAAGATTTTCCCCTTCGACGCCGTCGCCGTCTTTCCAATCAGGCGCGGATAAACGCCGATGACCACCAGAAAGGCGTAGACTCCCGCTGCCACCGTGCTTCCCGCCGCCAGCCCCGCCAGCAAAAGCAGCGCTTCTTTAAGAAACATCGATGTCATCCTCCTTCCGCTCCTCGTTCTGAATCAGCGTTTTATTGACATTTTCCTCATACAGGCGCATTTCTACCTCCAGCGGCGTCGGATCGAGACTGAATTTCCACGAAGTAAAATGATTAAAAAACAGCAAAATCCCCACCGGAAGCCCGATCGAATAACCGATCTCCAGCGCCGTTGTTCCGTCCGACGCCTGCCCCGTCGTGATCTCATATATTTTCCTGAATACATCCAGCACGTTTGCATCGTTGTTGAATGTCATGATCGCAAATGCCGCCCCGAAAAAGCAAATCAGGCAGACGAACAGCGTCTTGCACCACTGCCAGACAAGCGCCTGACGGTGCGGCGGCTGATAATGAATGACATAATCCGTCTCCCCCAGATTCTGCACCGATGTCCCCGGAATTTCCCGTTCAATCTGCTGGATAATCTCCATGACGTTTCCAACCAGACGGCTTTCGCGCTGTTTCCCGCCGCCGCGGATCCTCTTCACGATCATCGCACGGCAGCGGCTTTCCACGCTTTTTTCACTGCAATAAACTTCTCCCAGGCTTGCAAGCGGTACATTTTTCTCATGTACCTGCGTGATCTGGCTGAGTTTCAGATAGACCGTCTGTGTCATAATGCTGCCTTCTCCGTCTGTGCCTCCGGTCTCAAAAATGCCTCCGCGCTGTCCCCGGAATGCTGTACGAAGGTTCCGTCAATGTAGACGCTGTCCCGCCCCACTGCCATCAGACAGAGACAGAGCGCTGCCACAATCAGAATCATGCATCCAACCCAGATACAGATTCCCATCTTTTTTTTCATTGTCACTTTCACATTTCCCGTCATTTTTTTCCATCCTTCCTGTGTATTCTGGAAACTCCAAAAGTTCCTGTATCCAGTAGTATGGCTGTCTTTCAATGGAGTATGCACATTCATATATTCTGAATTATGAGCCTGTCTTTTTTCTCATGTTTCTTCCAGCTTTGCGCGCATCTGCCCTAATATTTTCCGCTCGATCCGCGACACCTGTACTTGTGAAATGCCGAGCTGCGCCGCGATCTGAGTCTGTGTCTGATCATAAAAATAGTGCCGCACAATGATCTCCCGCTGCCGTCCATTGAGCATTTTCAGTAAATCTCCCAAAAGCATCCGGTCAAGCAGAACCTCATTTTCCGCTGTCTCCCCAGCAATCCGGTCCTGAAGCAGAAGGCCAGTTTCTTCCCCGGCGATGGCTGGTGCAGAGAGCGATTCAACCGGACTGTCCGCCGCCATCGATGCGGCAGCTTCCTCACAGCTCACTCCAATCTGCGCCGCCAGCTCTTCCAGCGTCGGCTCCCGCCCAAGCGCCGTGCAGAGCGCTTCCCGCGCTGCCCGGAGCCGCTGGTTTTGCTCTTTGATGGAACGGCTGACCTTGATGATACCGTCATCCCGGAGAAAACGTTTGATCTCCCCCGCAATCATCGGCACCGCATACGTCGAAAAACGCACCTCATATGATAGGTCAAACTTATCAATCGCCTTCAACAGCCCGATACTTCCGATCTGAAATAAGTCCTCCGTCTCACACCCCCGCCCCGCAAAGCGGCGGACGATGCTCCATACAAGCCCCAGATTGTCTTTTACCAGCGCCTCCCGCGCCGTCTTATCGCCCTGGTGTGCCCGTTTGATCTGCTCGATGGTTTTATCCATAGAACTCCGCCGTTTCTTTTTCTTCCTGTTCTTTATTCATATATCCCCTTCCAATTCGCTTTTTCATCGTCACACACGTTCCGCAGCCCACCTTGGACTCCACCTCGACCTCATCCATAAACGCTTCCATAAACGAAAAGCCCATCCCCGAGCGCTCGCCGGTCGTGTCTGTCGTATACATCGGCTCCATCGCCTTTTCCACATCCAGGATTCCTTTTCCCTCATCCCGGACCGAAATTATCAGTTCTTCTCCCTCAATCCGCGCTTCTATGTAAATAATTCCGATTTCATCGCTATACCCATGAATCACCGCATTTGTCACCGCCTCCGAGACCGCCGTTTTCACATCCTCCAGCTCCTCCATCGTCGGATTCATCCGGCTCATAAAGACTGCCGCTGTGACACGGGCAAACTCCTCGTTCGATGAATGGCTGTCTATCTCCAGGTGCATCCACGTGCCATTCTTCTCTGCTTGTCTCTGTTCATTCTGTTTAAATTTTCTGTATTCTTCTGAATCTTTTATTTTTTTAAGTTTTCCTTTCACTTCCGTTTCTGATACAGATATATCATCCGCATACATATTCATCTCTCCTTTAATGTCTCCCATCCAGTGCCTCCTCTCTCGTCCGGTACGACTGCACCAAACGATACACGCCGCCGATCCGCAAAATCCGGCGCATCCGCTCGCCTGCCCCGTACACCGCCACCGTGCCGCTGCTGCCCTCCATCTGCTTATACCGGTTGAGAATTACACCGATCCCGGAACTATCCATAAATTCCGTCCCTGAAAAATCAAAAATAATCCGGTTAATATAATTTTCCGCCAGAAGCAGGTCTGTTTCATATTTGAGTGTCAGGCAGTTATGATGATCTACCTCCTTCGGCAGATGAATCACCAGCGCCGAATCGATCGCTTCGTATGTAAACATATTTCGTTCCATATCAGGATTCCCCCTTTTTCGATTTTTTATGCGGCCTTTTCCTATAGGCCTAAAAGAATGTGCCTTGGCACATTCGGGCGTCTCGCGCGGTCGCTTGCAGCATGTTTCTGCTTCGCGCGAGTGCGCATCCTCACGGAGCGTTTTTTGTTTCATAGGACATGATTTCCTAGGAAAGCAAAAAGCACCGTAAAGTTTTTATCTTTACAGTGCTTTTCTTCTTAATTATCTGTCGTATTATATTTGTACTTACTGCGCCGCCTGCGTCTCCGCTCCGCTGCCTGCTGCCGTTTCATCCGCCGCAGTCTCTCCCTGACTGATGATGGACTGACCTGGAACTGCAGCCTGCTGGTTATCCGGCGCAAGCTCGGCGAGCTGCTGTCTTGCCTTGTCCGCCTGCTCGGAATCCGCATACTGGGTCACAATCTGCGTAAACATTTCGACCGCCTTGTCTGTCTCGCCCTGTGCCCGGTAAATCATACCCATGCTGAAGATAACCTTCGGGTTTGCCGGACGGATCGCCAGACAGGTCTGGTAATCTGCCAGTGCTTCCGCCATACGGCCTGCCGACCACATCGTGTATGCCAGATCCTCCAGCGTCTGGTAGCCGTTTGTCTCGATGTCCTGCTTTACCCCGTTGGCAATGGAAACGACCGTCTCGTCCGTAAATAACGACGGATCAAAGCCCTCATAATAGGTAACCGCCTCTGCCAGGTTATTGTTGCGGTATGCCTGCAGCATTTTGACGAGCTTCGCATACTGGTTCAGAACGCTGTCATTGCTGTTGAGCATCGTATCCAGCTTGTTCTCCGCCTCTTCTTTGTCCTTTTTCGAGGTCTCAATGCTCTCATTTAAACTGTCAATCTCTTCATTTTTCTGATTGAGCTGCTCGTTGTACTGGAGCATTTCCTGCGTATGTGCATTATTTGCCTGCTTAATCTTGGCTGGCATCACCAGGAAAAAGATAACTGCCGCGCCCAAAAGCAGTCCAGCGCCGATATTGAGTACCGACTGCAGTCCCGTATTCTCCTTGTACGTCGGCGGCATAATGACATCATCATCCTGCATCTGGCGGTGGGAAAATGCGTTTTTCAACTTTCTCCGCTCGATATCCGCCTTGCCGGTATGTTCCTTAACAATCTCCATATACCAGTTCGCCTTGGGATTGTTTTTATCAATCTTGAGTACCTTATACAGGGATTTGCCCGCTTTCGTATAATCCTCATGACTAATATGCAAAAGAGCCAACAGAAGATGTGCTTTTACAAATCTCGGATTAGCTTCTACAACTCTTGTAAGCTGTAAGGTCGCCAGATCGTCGCTTCCGGTCTGCGCCTGCAGAAGCGCCTGATTATATTTCTGAATCGTCGCGCTCGCCTGATCCAAACGATCCTGCTTGCGCTGAATCTGGTCTAAATAATAATCAGCCCGGTTATCCTGCTCCCTAAAGTTCATGCTGATAACCCACTGCACCAGCGCCTCCGACACCTCACCCATCTCATAATAGATAAGTCCGAGAAGATTTCTGGCATCAATATGATACTTGTTCAGGTTCAGGCATTTTTTCAGATACTCGACCGCCCCTGTTAAATCCCGTCTCTTTGCCCGTTCCAGCCCGGCATTGTAAAAGCTGTTGGAAATCAGGCGAATTTTTCTTGTTCGATCCATCATGTCCGCCTATTCCTTCATATGTTTTAAAAGTTCCATCATAATATCCGACATATCTGTCAGGTCACTCTTCACGATCGCCTCGCCGACCTCCTCGACCTCCAGACTCGGTTTAAAATGTTCGATTTCTTCCTCGAAATTGATTGTCATTCCTTCGCCACTCATGTTTTTCCTCCAGAGTTTCTTCCTTTTATTACATGGATATACATTCCCGCTAATCTTACACCATTCTGGCGGTGCTGTCAAATCCAGTTCGGGAAATCTTTTTCTCCAGCTCTCCGATTAAATACAAAGAACCCACACAGAAGCAGGTATCCTCCGGACGTTTTTCCTGAACCAGTGTCTGATAAGCTGTTTTTACATCTGGTATACTTTGAACCTCACAGCCATCTGCCACCCGGTGTGCTGCTTTTTCCATCGCCTCCATCGGAAGTGCCCGCGATGTATATAAATGAGTCAGCACCAATCGATCCGGCTTCAGTTTCCGCATCAGTGTTTCCAGCATCGATTCATAATTTTTATCTGAAACGGCTGCAAACAGCAGAAAAATCCGACCATCTTTCCCGGACTCTTCTCTTCTGCGCGCTGCCACCTCTGCCGCCGCGCCCACAAACGCACGGATTCCGCCCTCATTGTGAGCGCCATCCAGATAAACTCCGTCCTGGATCTCCTCCATGCGTCCGTGCCATACCGCATTCCGGATGCCCGCTGCCGCTGTCTCCCCGTCCACTGCAAGAAGCCGTGCCGCCTGGTAAGCGATGCAGGCGTTGACCGCCTGATATTCCGCTTCGAAGGGAATAAACAGACGCTGGCTTTTCTCTTTTATCATCAGGCTCATCCCGCCATGTCCCCGCCGAAGATCCGTATACACTGCCGGGCTGATCGGATATGCCGGACAGGAAAGTTCCGCCGCCCGATTTCTGATAACTGCCGAAGCCGCCGCATCCGTATCATCGTACACCACCGGCATATTTTTTTTCAGGATTCCCGCCTTTTCGCCCGCGATCTGTGTCACCGTGCCGCCCAGGTATTCCATATGGTCAAGGCTGATTGAAGTGATGACCGTAAGCGCTGGATGCTCGATGCAGTTCGTTGCATCCAGCCGTCCGCCGAGCCCCGTTTCCAGAATCACATACTCCGGCTTTTTCCGGCGCACCATCCACATGAACATCAAAAACAGATATTCAAAATACGTCGGACGCCCCAGTCCTTCCTGCTCAAAATGAACATATGATGCCTTAACCGCCTCAAATGCCTCCAGGAACAGTGCATCGTCTGCTTCCTGTCCATCAAAAGAAAAACGCTCCGTCACGCGCACCAGATGAGGAGACGTAAACCGCGCCGTCCGCTTCCCGGCTTTCTGCAAAACCGCATCGAGAAACGAGCAGACCGACCCTTTCCCATTCGTTCCGGCCACATGTACGATTCTTTCCTCCTGCGGCAATGCATTCAGGTATGAAAGCATCCTGCGAAGCCCCTCCGCCGTATGTTTTTCACTGGTAAATTTCGGTATCTCATTCAGATATGCATCTGCCGCTTCTACCGTCCATTCTTCTTGTTTCATGGCATGAAATATCCTTTCCTGGCAAACGGAAGCGGCAGTACGAACTCTGCCGTCTGCCGCCTTGTCTTTTGTATGTTATTATTTTATATCATTTGCGGAGATCGTGCAAGTGGTTATATGGAATAAAGACTGTACCTTCTTGTGTAATAGTAACTGTTCACAGGCAATGGAGAATTCCAAGGTATTTCCTATTATGCAAGAAACCCCTCTTGATAATCAAGAGGGGTTCCACTCATCAGCTCCCTGCCGGACTTGAACCGGCGACCTACGCATTACGAATGCGTCGCTCTACCAACTGAGCCAAGGAAGCATTTTAATTTGAAAAATGCTCTGGAAAACCCAAAGCAACTTTCGATGACCTGTCCGGGAATCGAACCCGGGTTTACGCCGTGAGAGG
>UMIC01023106.1_pt1 | contig 61785 bp, 62 predicted proteins | sample 1965681 | NCBI WGS metagenome assembly UMIC01 (sample SAMEA4836114, study PRJEB28245) | human gut metagenome | biome: gut microbiome; material: fecal sample | place: Denmark | collected 2008
TTGTTCCAACAAAAATCGGAATTTCCTATTATATAAAAAAATAAGAGGCTCTTTCGCAGCCTCCATAAAAAGCAAAACAGAGGATGTTTTATTCACCCTCCGTTTTCCCGTCGATTTCATTCAATTTGATTGCCCCGTCAATGACGCCCTCGACGATAGGCAGGTATTTTTCCGGGCAGAGCTGCAACTTGTGGCTTGTCCACTGGCGCTGTTCGCTGTCCTCCCTGATTAAGCCGGGATTTAAATAGCGTTCCGCTGGCAACTTGCACAGCCGGATAAGCTGCATAACAACCGGCATACTCGGTATAGTGCCGCATAGTTCAATGTTGGCAAGATAGCGCGGGTCAATTCCCACCCGTTCCGCCAATTCCCTGCGGGACATTCCAGCGGCTTCCCGTGCCTGCTGCACGTCCGCCCCGAAACTTTCAAAACCGGGACAATCTTTTACATTCGACATATCATATCACCCAGTTACATTCTATTGTTCATAGAGTGCGTCGGGAATGATTTGATATGCGTTTTATCTTCATTTTATAATTCTTCCCAGTGCTATTTTTGTAAAGTGTGTTCTTATAATTTATGAACCAACGGGAGCATATTTGAGCTGTTGAGAGTGGAAGAAAACTTTTGAGATTGATATACTTAAAAATCGAAAAGGGGTACAAAATTTTTCCGTATCCCTTTTCTAAATAAAATAGGTTAGCATTTTCTAACCAAGAAACGGAGGAACAATTTATGAATCAACAATCTTCTAAATTGCAGGCAAAAGACCTGATTACCATAGGTATTTTTACTGCAATCTACTTTGTAGTCTTTTTGGCTTGCGCTATGTTAGGGTTTATTCCAGTTTTCCTGCTGGCTATGACATTCTATGGCCCAATCATTACCGGGATTCCTTTCATGCTCTACTTAACCAAAATCAAAAAATTTGGTATGGTAACAATTACAGCGATTATCTGCGGGATTCTCATGTTTGTATTTGGCATGGGATATTTTACAATGTTTACCGCACTGATCTTTGGCCTTGCGGCTGATTTCATTTTGAAAGCCGGGAACTATACCAGCAAAAAGAATACGACATTAGCCTACGCTGTTTATAGCATTTGGTTTATTGGCAATTACATACCGCTTTATCTGACGAGGGAATCCTATTTCGCAGATTTAGTGTCTGGCTATGGACAGGAATATGTTGATACGCTTCGCGCCTATACACCTGGCTGGATGTTCCTTGTTTTACTGGCGGCCTGCTTCATCGGCGGATTGATCGGAGCCGCATTGGGAAAAGCTGTTCTGAAAAAGCATTTTGTCCGGGCAGGTATCGTTTAAGTGTCTGCTGGTCTGATTTCAGGCAACGAAAATACAGTACGCTTTACACTTGACCCACGCACAAAATTGGCTCTTGTAGCCACAGTATGCACCATTATGATAAGTGGCAGGGTTGGTGGAATTATGACCGTCATTCATCCTGTGCTGGCGTTGGTTCCATTTGCCCTGCAGCTTTTGTCTGGCCGTGTAAAAGCTGCTGTTTCTTATCTCTTAGCTTATGCCGCCGCATATAGTATGATTTCTTTCGTTATGCCTGTAACAAGTGGAATGATAAGTATTCTGATCGGAGCAACCGCTGGCATTATTTACCGAATGATGCCGAGCCTGATCACTGGATATTTTGTGGTAAGTACAACAAAGGTCAGCGAGTTTAACGCAGCTATGGAACGTATGCACATTTCCAGTAAAATAACGATTCCTATGTCAGTTATGTTCCGTTTCTTTCCGACCATTAAAGAGGAAAGCGCAGCAATCAAGGACGCTATGCACATGAGAGGAATCAATTCTTTGCGTAATCCTATGGAAATGTTGGAGTATCGTATGGTTCCCCTTTTAATGTCAGTTGTAAAAATCGGGGAAGAATTATCTATTTCCGCACTGACAAGAGGACTAAGCGGAGATACAAAACGCACAAATATTTGTGAGATCGGTTTTCATCTTTCTGACCTGTTGTGTTTTCTGTTATGTATTGCCTGCTGGATATGCTTTGTGCTTCATGTAGGGGGTATGATATGATTCAACTTGAAAACGTGACCTTTACTTACAATGGAAGTGAGGATAAAGGAAACCTGAAAAATATCAGTCTTTCCATCCGGCAGGGAGAAGTCATACTTCTCTGCGGAGAATCCGGCTGTGGAAAGACTACGCTGACACGATTGATAAACGGGCTTATTCCGTGGTATTATGAGGGAGAATTAAATGGGATTGTAAAGGTGGACGGTAAGGAAATCCGGGAGCAGCCATTACATATTTTGAGCCGGAAAATCGGTTCTGTCTTTCAGAATCCCCGCAGCCAGTTTTTTAATGTTGATACCACCAGCGAGATTGCGTTTAGTTGTGAAAATCAGGGACTTCCAGAAGATGAAATCCGTGAGCGAATCCATCAGACGGTTTCTTTGTTTCAGATTGAAAATCTGATCGACCGGAATATTTTTCATTTATCAGGTGGTGAAAAACAAAAAATCGCCTGTGCGTCTGTATCTGCCGGGGAACCTGAAATTTTTGTTTTGGACGAACCATCTTCCAATTTGGATGTAGCGGCGATTGAGGACTTAAAGCATATCATTTCATGCTGGAAATCTGCCGGAAAGACTGTCATTATCGCAGAACACCGGCTCTATTATCTTATGGAATTGGCTGACCGCATTATTTATATGCAAAACGGTGAGATACGCCGTGAATGGACAACGGCTGAATTTTTAGGACTCTCCCAAAGGGAAGTAGAAAATTTAGGGCTGCGGCCCGCCAGCTTAAAACAGATTTATGAATTGCATATAGAAAAATCCTCTGGTTCCGGCTTCTATCAATTAAAGCAGATGGATTTTGCATATAAAGGGGAACAGCAATCGTTACATATTCCTGCGGTAAATTTTACAAAAGGGACAGCGATTGCAGTCATTGGTAAAAATGGCGCGGGAAAGAGTACCTTTCTCCGCTGTCTGTGCGGTTTAGAAAAAAGATGTTCCGGGGAAGTGCAGGACAATGGAAAATCGTACTCTTTGCGTAAATGGGCGAAAAACTGTTATCTTGTTATGCAGGATGTCAACCACCAGCTATTTACAGAGAGTGTGTTTGATGAAATTGTTTTGGGAACTGATAATACAGACACGAATAAAGTAGAACAGGTTATGGAACGCCTTGACCTCATTTCGTTTCGTGAAAGACATCCTATGTCATTATCTGGTGGGCAAAAACAACGGGTAGCCATAGCTGGTGCTATTTTTTCTGGTAAGAAAATGCTTCTATTAGACGAGCCTACAAGTGGCTTGGACTTCCGGCATATGGAGCAGGTGGCGGAACTTATGCAGCAGCTTAAACAACAAGGAAAAACGCTGTTGATCGTGACACATGACCCGGAATTTATTCTAAAGACCTGTGACAATATTATCCGTATAGAGGACGGAACAATCGCAGAGCAATACAGCCTTGATACTGCTGAAATGGGAAAGCTGTTAGATTTTTTCCACTTATATTAGTGATAGAAAATAAGTTAGAAAGTAAGGTGACGGAATGGGTGAAACGAAAAAAAAGCCGTATTATAAATCAGATACTTGCGAAGTGAGCCGTATGGAAAATGAAACCGGCGACGGGATTTCTACAGCCTTTCGGGTGTTCCCCGGTATTTATCTGCTTCATTCTGATTTTCATATGCAGGAGTGTCCTACGGTTAAAAGTGAGGACGCTGATATTCTTTGGCTGGATTTTTGCAGGGAGGGCCGTGTAGAATGGGAAATTTCCAAAGATAAATACGTTTATCTGGAATCAGGAAACTATGTGATTGATATTCGGGCAGGACGTAAATTTACCCTCCACTTTCCAATGGGACATTACCACGGAATCAGCCTGCGTATTCACATGAAAGAAGCAAATCAGGCATTGGCAGACTTTATAAAGGGTGTAAATATTGATATTTATACCATCAGGGATAAGTTTCTTTCAGAGGGGCAGCCCTTTATTACAAAAGGAAATGAAATCATCCATCATATTTTCGAGGAAATTGAGCAAGTACCGTGGGATAGCAGCGGCGAATACTACAAGATCAAAGTATTGGAAATCCTGTTTCAGTTAAAAAACATGGAACGCCCCAAAGAACAGATCGAGAGGCCCTACTTTGTGAAACAGCAGGTTGAAATTGTGAAAGAAATACGCGATTTTATTACCGCTTCTCCAGAACAGCATTATACGATGGAGGAATTGTCCAAACGGTTTGAAATACCTGTTTCCAGCCTGAAACGCTGTTTTAAGGGCGTATATGGAACAGCAATCTATTCTTTCATGCGTTCTTACCGTATGGATATGGCAGGTCATTTGCTGGCGGAAACCGGCGAAACCGTAGCTGCGATTGCGGCTGAAGTGGGTTATACAAATTGCAGTAAATTTTCAGAAGCATTTAAGGAGGCCACGGGAATGACGCCGATTGATTATCGTAAATTCAAAAGCCATCGGGAGTAGGTTTGAGCCGTAGAGAGTGGATGAAAAAAACAAATGCCAGTACAATAAGTGGTAGGTTAGAAATAGCTAATCTATCACTTATTTTTTTGATTGCGAGGTGTTCAAAATGAAAACTTCTGACAGTAGAACAAAGTTGCTGACAGAACGCCCAATACCTCTTATGATTTCCCTTTGTGTTCCTGCGGTAATCGGTATGCTGGTAGTTGGGCTGTACTCTTTTATGGATGGAGTATTTGTAGGACAAATGGTAGGTACAGCCGGTGTAGGCGCGGTATCTGTTTCCTACCCGTTCACTTTGATTAACAACGGGCTTGCGATTATGGTAGGCGTCGGCTCCGCTTCGGTATTATCACGGGCTATCGGGAAAAAAGACCAGGCCACCGTTGACAAAATCATGGGTAACTTGATTATGATGATTGCTGTCTGCTCCCTGATTATTACTGTGATCGGAACGGTATTTACCCGTCAGATTTTGCTTCTTTCCGGCGCTTCCGGGGAAACTCTGTCCCTTGCGGTAAAGTATCTTAGAATTGTCTTTTTAGGCTCTGTATTTGTAAACTTTTCACAGGCGGCAAATATGGTAATGCGCGGTGAGGGCTTATTGAAACGCGCCATGACAATTATGGGAATCGGCGCAGTTTTGAATATTGTCCTTGACCCTATTTTGATTTCCCTGCTGAATCCATTGGGAATGGGAATTGAAGCGGCAGCTTATGCAACAATCTTCTCCCAATTTGTTCAGGCAGCAATCACACTTTGGTATTTCGTGAAAAAGAGCAAAAATGTCCGTATCTGTAAAATCCGGTTTGAGCGTACTCTGGTGCCAGAGATTGTCGGCGTGGGAATTTCTGCTATGTTAATGCAGGTTACAACCTTGCTTCAGCAAACAGTTCTCTATAACGTAGCCGCTAACTATGGCGGTGATACATGGCAAACCTTATTAGGTGTTGCCCTGCGTATTCAGTCTTTTGCCTTTATTCCTGTTTGGGGAATCAGCCAGGGATTCCAGCCCGCCGCCGGGACAAATTATGGAGCAAAACAATATGACCGGGTAAAAACGCTCGCAAAAGTTTTTATGATTGGCGCGACGTTAGTTTCACTCCTGTTCTATATTCCCATTGAACTTGCGCCGAAAGCTGTTATGTCTTTGTTTATTACTGACCCGGCGATTGTAGATCAGGGAGTGGCAAATTTCCGTATCTTCTTTAGTTCTTATATTTTGCAAGGCTCCATGATTGTGATTATCACGCTGTTGCAGGCATTGGGACGGGCGAAAAAAGCCAGTATCATGTCGCTTCTTCGGCAGATTGTTCTTTTTATCCCATGCGTCATGATTTTGCCTATGATTGCTGATATGGGTATCAGAGGCGTTTGGGCGGCTCCCGCAGTAGTGGATGTCATTATTTTTATTATCTGCGCCGGAATTGCGGTTATTGAATTTCGCAGAATGTCCCTATTGAAAAAGGAGGTGTGCTGAAATGGAACAGAAAAAACAATCTTTTATGCAGGCATTGGATGAATTTATACGCCCTAATCGTCAAGGCTATCTATTTTCTGTACTTACCAGCATTTTAGGCGTGGCTTGTAGTATTGTTCCCTATATTTGCGCTGGCCAGATTATAACGGAACTGATTCAGGGCCAAACATCTGTGCAGAAAATTTTACCGTGGGTATTATTGGCGCTTGCAGGATATTTCCTAAAGGTATGCTTTTCAAACCTATCAACTTCTCTGTCGCACAAAGCTACATTTTCTACATTGGAGGCTTTAAGAAAAGCTATGGTAGAAAAATGGCAGCGCGTCCCTATGGGATATTTTCAAAATAATACTCTGGGAAGTTTGAAAACATCCTTTGTTGATCGTATCGACAGTATGGAGCCAATTTTAGCTCATATGTTCCCGGAAATGACAGCAAACCTTTTGGTTCCTGTCGCTATTTTAATCTATCTGTTTTTGTTGGATTGGCGTATGGCCTTAATTTCTTTAATTGTTCTTCCCATAGGTTTTGCTTTACAGATGGGATGTATGAAAGGATTTGCAGAGAAGTATAAAGAACAGATACGAATTACAAAGAAATTAAATACAACACTTGTTGAATATGTCAATGGAATTGAAGTTATAAAAGCCTTTAATCAGTCGGCTACATCTTATCAAAAATTTACTGACGCTGTAAATGAAAACGCCGCATTTTATGTAAATTGGATGCACGACACGCAAAAATATATGGCAAGTAGCCGCGCTGTTATGCCTACGGTTCTCGCTACGGTTCTTCCCTTTGGCGTGCTTTTCTACTTGCAGGGTTCTCTATCTGCGTCTGCCTTTGTTATGATTATGATTCTATCATTGGGAATTATAAAACCGTTATTGGCCGTTGTAGATTATACGGATAATTTTGCTATGTTAGGTACGATTGCCGGGGAAGTCCGCACAATATTGGACGCGCCGGAGCTGATACGCCCAGCACAGGAAATCAAGATAACAGATACAGCAATTTCTTTGGAAAATGTTCGGTTCCATTATAATGCAAATACAGAAGTTTTACATGGAATTGATTTGAACATTATGCCAGGAACAGTAACTGCGTTAGTCGGAGCGTCGGGCAGCGGGAAATCGACGATTGCCAAACTGATTGCAGGTTATTGGGATGTTACGGACGGTTCTATTAAGTTAGGGAATATTGATCTGCGAAATATTCCTGCGGAGCAGTTGACAAATCTTATTGCTTACGTTTCGCAAGACAATTTTCTCTTTGACGATACCATCCGCGAAAATATCCGAATGGGAAATCCCAAAGCCACAGATCAGCAAGTCGAACAAATGGCGAAAGCGGCAGGATGTGATGAATTTATCCGTGAGCTGCCTGCTGGTTACGATACAAAGGTTGGAGAAAGCGGCGGCCAGCTTTCTGGCGGAGAACGCCAAAGAATTGCGATTGCCCGCGCTATGATGAAAAATGCGCCAATTATTATTCTCGATGAGGCGACCGCTTACGCTGACGTTGAGAATGAAGCAATTATGCAGGAAGCGATTGCAAAGTTGATTACAGGAAAAACCTTGCTTGTTATTGCACATCGTTTGTCTACAATTACGGACGCAGACAATATTGTAGTTGTTGAAAATGGTAAAATTGCGGCCCAGGGCCAACATTCTTATCTCTTAAAAAATTGTGACTTGTACCGCAAGATGTGGGCGGCCAATCAGGAAGCCGCAGATGAAAAGGAGGCGGTATTATGATTCGGACATTAAGAAAAATATGGGCTTTCTCTGGTTCCAAAAAAGGCGTGTTGGCAAAGGCTCTTATCGCAAGTATATTAAATGCTGTTTTTGAATCGCTGCAATTCGGAGCTATTATGATTGCGCTTCAAACGATTTTAGGAAATCAGATTGTTAGCCATCCTGTTTTCGTAATTTCTGGCATTATGCTGATTAGCATTTTAGGAAAAGCTGCCACTGGCTTTTTCAGTAATCAGGGCATGACAGAAGCGGGTTACTATATGTGCGCTGAAAAAAGAACACATATTGCAGATTTGATGAAATATGTACCTATGGGCTATTTTAATAAAACAAGCATGGGGAACATTACCGCTGTACTTACTTCTGTCATGGGAGATATTGAAAATACGGCTCCTCGTTCCTTGATTCTGATGTTTGGCGGCTTTATTCAGGCTGTTATTGTATCTGCTGCATTACTATTTTTTGATGTGCGAATTGGTCTGGTAATGCTTATTGGGATTGTATGTTTCTTGTTTGCTACTTCTCTCTATAATAAGCGTGTAGGTAAAAATGCCCCTCAAAAACAAAAAGCGCAGACAGAACTTGTAAAAAATACAATGGAGTTTTTAGGCGGAATCAGTGTTATTAAATCCTTTGGGCTAAAGGGCCGTAATTCTAATATTATGCGTTCTGTTGAAAACAGTACAAAGGAAAACCTGAATCTGGAATATGCGATTATCCCTTTTACCATGTTTCAGGAAATGATTCTTTATGTGTTTGATATAGCAATTATCGCATTGGCAATCAGTTTTTATTTTTCTGGCACAATGGCTTTAGCAGACTGTTTGTTAATGATTGTTGCTGCGTTTATGGTATATGCTTCTCTGCTCTCGGCTGGAAATATGGTTGCAGCATTGGGCCTGATGGATGTCGCTATGGAGCAAGTAGAAGCCCTTGATAACACGCCGCGTATGGACTTTAATGGAAAAGAAATCTCGGTAAAAAATACAGATATTACTCTCTCTGATGTTTCCTTTTCCTATGACAAGAGCGAAACTTTACAACATATATCGTTCCGTATTCCAGCCAAAAGTTTTACAGCGATTGTAGGGCCATCCGGCAGCGGAAAGTCAACCCTTTGCCACTTGATTTCCCGATTTTGGGATGTGAACCACGGCAGCATTAAGTTAGGCGGAATTGACATCCGTGATTATACTCTGGATAGTTTGCTGGCGAATATAAGCATGGTCTTTCAAAATGTTTATTTGTTTCAGGATTCTGTAATAAATAATATCCGCTTCGGAAAACCAAACGCTACAATGGAGGAAGTAGAAGCGGCTGCGAAAGCGGCTTGTTGTCACGATTTTATTATGTCTTTCCCCAATGGATATGAAACAATCATTGGTGAGGGCGGCTCTACTTTATCTGGTGGAGAGCGTCAGAGAATCTCGATTGCCAGAGCTATTTTGAAAAATGCGCCTGTGATTATCCTCGATGAAGCGACTTCCAGCATTGATCCAGAAAATGAGCGACAGCTTCAAATGGCGATTGAGGCATTAACAAAAGAAAAGACAGTGATTATAATTGCACACCGTTTGAAAACGATTCGTGGTGCCGATCAGATTATTGTGCTGGACAAGGGAAAGATCGTTCAGACTGGTACGCACAAAGAATTGCTTGCACAGTCGGGAATTTACTCTGATTTTATCGCAATTCGGCAAAAAGCAATCGGTTGGAAACTGACTTAACTATGAAAACGAAAAATGAAAAACTACGAATAGCCTTACTTAATGCCGGTAAAAATGAATTTTTGGCACATGGATATAGAGCTGTTTCTATCCGAAACATAGCAACAAAGGCAGGGGCCACAACAGGGGCTATCTATGTATATTTTGAAAATAAGTAAGGTCTATTTCATGCTTTAGTAAAAGATACCGCCCAAGAGTTATTGGCATTTTGGAAACAAATGGCTGCCCGAAGTACACGGATTGTAAGAAATGGTTATGTATATCAAATCCCCTGTGAGGATAAGGTATGGCTGGAAGAATTTCTTTATAAAAATCAGACAGCTATTCATCTATTGCTGGATTGTTCTGCGGGAACGGCTTATGAAAATTTCTCGCATAGTCTTATTGCATTAGAAACGGCAAACAATGAACTAGCCATTCTTTTGGATGAGGCGACCGCGTCGCTTGATCCAGAAAATGAAGTTTTGGTTCAAAAGGCAATCGCAAAGTTGATTGAAGGAAAGACGGTCATTATGATTGCTCATCGGCTGCGGACTGTAGTAGATGCCGACCAGATATTTGTTCTGGAAAAGAATTACAGCCAGGAGAAACATTTCAGGTAGTTGGCCTTAATGACGACTATTGGAATTATTTCATGGGTGGCGAACTTTCGGCGGAAGATTTAACCCTTTTGAAGTCTGGCGAGGCGTGCATTGTAAGAAACCCGCTGGCATTTAGTTACGGGGAAACTGAATTGGAAAGAACAAGTTTTGTGGCTGGTGATACAATTTCCGTGGCTGGCAGCTTGCACAGCCGGATAAGCTGCATAACAACCGGCACACTCGGTATAGTGCCGCACAGTTCGATGTTGGCAAGATAGCGAGGGTCAATCCCCACCCGTTCCGCCAATTCCCTGCGGGACATTCCTACGACCTCCCGTGCCTGCTGCACGTCCGCCCCAAAATTTTCAAAACCGGGACAGTCTTTTACATTCGGCATATCATATCACCCAGTTACATTCTATTGTTCATAGAGTGCGCCGGGAATGATTTGATATGCGTTTTAGTTTCATTTTATAATTCAGTTATTACCATATGACGTGGGCAACAGGTATCATCGAAGAATTGATTTTTAAAAGCAAACTAAAAACAGTAAGTGAAACTTATTATATAATAAGCATAAGTTATATATAAGCAAATAGAACTAACACATTTTTCTTGCATTTCTAAATTGGATATGGTATAGTGAATGAGGTAAGCTAATAAGATTAACATACCGAAAGGACTTTTCTATGCCACGGGATAAAACTAATACACACCATAAATTACTTCCATGTATTAAAAAAGAATTTTTAGAGCATGGATATGAAAAAGCATCCTTACAAAATATTGCAAGATGTGCTGGAATTACCGCAGCAGGTTTGTACCGACATTTCCCAAGTAAAGAAGCAATGTTTACTGCTATGGTAGAGCCAACAACGAGTGATTTTTTGAAAATATGCAATGATTCTATGGAGGAAACTTATTCTCGACTTAGTGATAATGATTTCCTTCAAAATTTCAATGAATTTCGGACAGAGAAAAACAGAGAAACGATCAACTATATGTATGACAACTACGACGTTTTCCGACTGCTACTTGCCTGCTCTAAAGGAACGCCTTATGAATCATTTCAAGAGAAACTTGTAGAAATTGAAATGAAAGGTGTTATAGATTTATTTCATGTACTTGATAAACGAGGACTTTCACATAAGATAGTGACAGATAATGAACTTCATATTCTATGTACAACCTTTGTTACTGCCCTTTGCGAAACGATCAAACATGAATATTCACGGGAACAGGCATTGAAACATTTAGATTTTATAGGACAAATGCTTTATCCCGGTATGAAAGAAGTCCTTGGATTCTAAAAAGTAAATATAAGTAAAAATGAAATTTTAGGGCGTTTTCGTCCTAAAATTTTTCAGTTTCATGGGTTAGTTAATGCTAACTATTTTGATTAACTTAAACAGGAGGGATTGATTTGAAAAAAAAGAGCGTCATGTCTCAACTTTTTGCCTTTACAAACGGATGTAGAGGAAAAACAGCTCTCTCAATTATTTTAGCTGTAATTGGGGTACTGTGTGGTATGGCTCCTTACTTTGCACTCGCAGATATTCTAACAGAGATGATTCAAAATATTTTAACAGTGCAGCATATTTTCTACTATGTAGGAATTGCCATATTGGGCGAAACTTTAAAAATGGTTCTTAGTACACTTTCTTCTTTGGAAGCCCATAAAATTACCTATCACATTTTGGAGAATATCCGTTGTAAATTAGCAGAAAAGATGATGCGCGTTCCAATGGGTGTTATGGTTGATACTCCTTCTGGAAAGTTAAAAGCGATGGTTGTTGATACTGTTGAAAAATTAGAACAGCCATTGGCTCATATGCTGCCGGAGATCACTGCGAATGTTTTTACCCCCATTTGTATTATTATTGTTCTGTTCGCTTTGGACTGGCGTATGGCGTTAGCGTGTATGCTTGTGATTCCCGTAGGCTTTGTTCTTTTGATGGGACAAATGAAAGACTACAAAAACAGAGCAGATCGTTATATCACAGCTTGTAGTGGTATGGACAGTGCTGTGGTGGAATATATCAACGGAATACAGGTGATAAAGGCTTTTAGCCAAACGGGGACATCGTTCAAAAAATTTTCGGACGCAATCAAGTATTATCATGATACGACCTTAGATTGGTGGAAAAATACATGGCTGTATTCTGCACTTGGCCTGACAGTCATACCTGCCACGTTGATAGGAGGAATCCCTATCGGAGCCTACCTGCTTATGCAGGGAAGTATCAGCTTTTCCATCTATATCACTTGCCTGATTTTATCATTAGGGATTGCCGGGCCGCTCATACAAGCGACCTATTATGCGGATAGTTTTGCTGTAATTAACGCGAGTATCAGACAAGTCGGAGAGTTTCTTGAAGCGCCGGAACTGAAACGACCATTGGAAAAAGTCAAGCTCACAGATGAAGGATTCCGATTTGAAGGCGTTTCTTTCGGATATGGAGAGCAGGAAATCCTTCATAATATAACTTTTACGCCTGTGCGCGGAGGAAAGACGGCAATAGTAGGGCCGTCCGGCTCTGGAAAATCCACAATTACGAAACTGATGGCTGGATTTTGGGATGCGACCACTGGAAAGATTTTTTATGGCGGTCAAGAGATTCGTAATATCCCGTCAGATCAGTTGATGGAACATATTAGTTTTGTATCGCAAGATAATTTTCTGTTCAATGTGAGTATCAAAGAAAATATCAGAATGGGAAATCCGAATGCTACCGATGAAGAAGTCATTGAAGTGGCAAAGGCAGCCAGGTGTGACGAGTTTATTCGTAAATTGGAACAAGGCTATGATACTTTAGCTGGTGATGCCGGAGGAAAATTATCTGGTGGAGAACGGCAGCGTATTACGATTGCCCGTGCGATGTTGAAATCGGCAGATGTCGTCATTTTAGACGAGGCCAGCGCTTATGCTGACCCTGAAAATGAAGTCTACATTGAAGAAGCAATACAAGAGTTAGTGAAAAATAAAACGCTCATTGTGGTAGCTCACCGGCTGGCTACGATTGAAAATTCGGATAAGATTGTGGTTGTCGATCAGGGAAAAATTGTGGCAGAGGGTACACAAACGGAGTTGATGAAAAGCAGTCCGCTATATCAGCGTTTATGGAAGGAAACTCTTGCGGGGGCTGAACAGGAAGGAGGGGATAACAATGATTAAAACAGTCAAGCGGATTCTGCTTATGGCTGGAGATCATTGTCATAAAGTGACAGCCGGAATTGGCATTAGTCTTTTGTATTCCATCTTTTCTGCTATGGACTTGTTTGCAATTCTTTATATTGCTTTTTCAGTCGATGAACTTACTATGCAAAAAATAGTGGTTACTGTCGGCATTTTGCTTGTTGGTCTTATCGGAAAAATCGTTTGCAAGTATCAGATTTCAAAACGTATTTCCGGCTCAAGTTACGATGTGTTTTATGAAAGACGACTGGAAGCAGGAGAACGATTAAAAAAAGCCCCCATGGGGTATTACAGTGAAAAGAATCTTGGAGAAATCCAGATGACCCTAACAACAGATATGAACGCTTTAGAATCTTCGGCCATGTCGGTTGTAGAAAATATTTTAGGGAGCCTAATTTATGCGGCGATTTGTACACTGGTTTTGCTCCTTTTCAACTGGAAGATAGGGCTTATTACATTAGCCGGTCTTGCTATTGGGATGATTCTTCTTAATGTCATTCAAAATGGTGCCGATAAAGCAATGCCAATGCGCTTTCATGCACAGGAGGAAATGACAGAAAGAACGCTGGAATTTGTTCAAGGCAACATGGTTATGCGACTTTTTGGAACAGGGCAAGATGGCCTAAACCGAGTAAAGGAGGCTTTTCAGAAAAAGCAAAAAGCTGATATTCACTTAGAAAATTCTGCAATCTGGCCGATCAACTTTTATAAATATGTTTTTCGGTTGGCGAGCTGCGGGGTGGTTCTGATTGCGGCGTTGCTTTATGCACAGCAGGAGATGTCTTTTCCCATCTGTGTGATGTTTCTTTTTGCTGCGTTTCTGGTTTATTCACAGATGGACGGCCTTGCATCCAATATCGCTTTGTTACGAATCGTTGATACTTCTCTTGAGCAAGTGGAATCCGTACTGCATATTCCAAAAATGCCCGGTAATGAAGCCGTAAATAAAATACAGAATTACGACATTGAACTTCAAAATATATCTTTCGGGTATGATAAGCGTCCTATTATTCAAGACGTTTCTTTGAAAATTCCTGAACGAAGTGTAACTGCTATTGTAGGGCCATCTGGCTCTGGTAAAACAACTTTGTGCAATCTGATTGCAAGGTTTTGGGATGTTCAAAAAGGGGCTATTCTGATTGGTGGCAAAAATGTGAAAGATATTGAACCTGATGAATTGATGAAGTTGATGAGTATCGTATTTCAGAATGTTTATCTGTTTCACGATACCATCGAAAACAATATAAAATTTGGCAGACCTGACGCCACACATGAGGCAGTCGTTGAAGCTGCGCGTAGAGCGTGCTGCCATGATTTTATTGAAAAGCTGCCAAATGCGTATCAGACAGTGATTGGCGAAGGCGGCTCGACACTTTCCGGCGGAGAAAAACAGCGTATATCTATTGCCCGTGCTATTTTGAAAGACGCGCCTATTGTCATTTTAGATGAGGCAACTTCGAGCGTTGATCCAGAGAACCAGCACATATTATTAACAGCTATCAATGAATTAACAAAAGGAAAAACTTTGATTATTATTGCTCATAGACTTTCTACAATTAGAAATGCCGACCAAATTGTCGTCTTGGATGGAGGGCGCATTGTACAGCAAGGAACCCACAAAACATTGATTCAACAGGATGGGGTTTACCGCAGGTTTGTTCAAATACGGAAAACAACATTCTCTTGGAAATTATAAACACAAAGGAGGATAAGTATTATGGAAAACAACAAACTCAAAGTCAAAGATTTAGTAAACATTGGAATTTTTTCAGCATTGTATATGGCTATTGCAATGGTTGTAATGATTCCAGTTGGAATTGCCCCTATTCTCTGGCTACTCTGGCCGGGAATTGCAGGTCTGTTCGGAGGTGTATTTTTTACCCTGTTGCTTACAAAAGTACCCAAAATGGGAGCTTCTTTACTTCTCGCTCTTATTAGCGGCATCCTGTTTTTTGCTACCGGAGAGTGTACATGGGTAATTATCGTCACCTTTGCCATCGCCGGACTTCTTGCTGAAGTCATGCGAAAAGTACTTGGATATAAGTCCTTTAAGGGAATTGCTCTTGCCGGTGGTTTTTGCGCGATAGGCTTTATTGGCTCCCCTCTCCCTATGTGGTTATTCCAGGAATCATACATGAAATCCATTGAAGAGATGGGGATGGGAGCAAAGTATGTTGAGGGCTTACAGTCCATGATTTCTGCGGGTTCCTTTATCGGTATGCTGGCAGTCGCCTTTATTGGAGGTTTGCTCGGCACATTGATTGGTCACAAGATGTTAAAAAAGCACTTTGAAAAGGCAGGCATTGTTTAATGGGAACAACGAAAAAGGGAATCTTAGTCCTTGATCCAAGGACTAAGATTCTCCTACTACTTGGTATTAACATCTATGTCTTTACAAACAGCTATGTTGTGGCAGAAATGCTCGTTATGGCAGCTTTGGTGGTTCTCTTGTTGTTATGCGGCGTTTACAAAACAGCATTGAAAAGCACAATTACATATATTGTCTTGCTTGCAATCAAGTATTTCCTTCTGCCATTCTGCCCTGAGATCATCTTGACCTCGCTGAATATCGTTGTTATAACTTTTCGCAAGTTGCTTCCTTGTGTCACTTTAGCGTCTTTACTGGTTAAGACCACTCCAATCAGACTACTTATGCACGCATTACAGAAGTGGCATTTACCGCAGACGGTAATTATTCCTTTGGCGATTACTGTCCGCTATTTCCCGACTTTGCGTGAGGAACAGCAAGCTATTAGCGATGCAATGAAGCTAAGAAATGTGCGGGGGATTCTTCAAAAGTTAGAATTTATCTATGTACCACTGATGTTATCAGCCTCGACAACGGCAGATGAATTAAGTCAGGCTATTACAGCACGCGGAATAGATAACCCCTGTGCCAAGACCTGTGCTGTTCCGATACGGTTCCATGTGCAGGACTATGTACTTTGTCTTGCCGCTGTCATTCTTGTTATTATTGCTTTTGTGTTACTTTAGGAGGGAGGGATTTTATGATAACATTTGAAGGACTGTCATTTTCTTATGGCAATATGAATGAAGAACAGCTAAAGTCTCTTAATTTACAAATAGAGAGAGGCGAGTTTGTTCTTCTTTGTGGTAGAAGTGCTTGTGGTAAAACAACGGCAACGAAATGTATCAATGGATTGATTCCGCACTTTTCAGAGGGAAAATACTCTGGTGCTGTTTTTGTCAAAGGGAAGGATGTAGCAAACACTCCAATCTATAAAATATCGGAGGATGTAGGCTCTGTTTTTCAGAATCCCAAGACGCAGTTTTTTAATCTGGATTCTAACAGCGAACTGGTCTTTGGTATGGAAAATTTAGGTGTGCCACCTGAAAAAATCAATGTGCGTATGAAAGAGGTAACTCATGATCTTGGCATAGAAAATTTGCTGGGCAGAAGTGTTTTTGACCTTTCAGGTGGAGAAAAACAGATTCTTGCCCTTGCTTCTATCTATGCAGTAAACCCAGATATTTATGTTCTTGATGAACCGACAGCAAATATTGACAAAGAGGGCATCGACCGTCTACACGAAATTCTTGCCAAGTTGAAACAGATGGGGAAAACGATTGTTATTTCAGAACATCGGCTATATTTTCTGATGGATTTGGTGGATAAGGCTGTTTATATCGAACATGGTACTATCCAAAGGATATATACCGGAAATGAGTTTCGCGCATTAGATGATAATGAACGAATCCGGCTCGGATTGCGTTGTTTTACTTTAGATAGTCAGAAAAAGAAAGTACCTACGCAGTCCAAGGATGGTGTTTTGAAAATCTCCAATCTATCTATCAGTTACGGTCAAAACTTTATCATTAAGGATGCTTCTTTTACCGCAAATCGTGGAGATATTATTGCAGTCACAGGACACAACGGAAGCGGAAAATCGGCTTTCCTGCGTGTGCTATGTGGGCTTGTAAAGGAGAAGTCCGGAAAGATTGTATTTGAAGATAAAGCGTATTCCTACAAGGGGCGCAGAGCATTGTGTTATATGACAATGCAGGATGTCGTCCATCAACTGTTTGCCGACAGTGTATGGGAGGAATTTTCTCTCTTAAGCAAAAATGTTGACGAACAAAGTATTACAGATATTTTAAGGCGTTTAGATCTACTGGACTACAAAGAAAAACATCCTATGACGCTTTCAGGTGGACAAAAACAACGCCTCGCGCTTGCGGTGGCTACTTTAGCAAACAAGGATATTGTAATTTTTGACGAACCTACCAGCGGCTTAGACTATGGGAATATGCTTAAAGTTAGTGAGCTTATAAGGGAGCTATCCATAGGAAAAATTGTTTTTGTTGCAACGCATGACCGTGAATTAGTGGAATTGCTGTGCAACCGGCAGATAGAAATATCTGATGAAACAATTTCTGTCTATGATCTTATTTCCGCTTAATAGTAGGAGGTATTGATGAAACTTCATGCGTCCGGGGAGGACTATCTGGAAGCAATATTGATTCTTCAAAACAAACAAGGTATGGTTCGCTCCGTAGATATAGCCCGGCACATGAATGTATCAAAGCCCAGCGTGTGCCATGCGGTAGGAATTTTACGCGAGGGCGGTTTCCTGACAATGGACGAAGAACATTATTTGCATTTAACGGATATTGGCCGGGAAGTGGCTGAAATTATCTATGAGCGCCATTGTTTCTTTACGGAGCAGCTTATAGCCGCAGGCGTTGACCCCAAAATTGCGGAAGCCGACGCCTGCCGGATAGAACACGTTATCAGTAGCGAATCTTTTGAACGGCTGAAAGAGGCAGCCGTTCAAGAGTAATCGAATAGCACGAACTACTCTGTCCCTGCCAACGGGGAAAGAAAAAAAACCGTTGCAGGGACAGGGGCTTTCGTGCGCTTAAAATGGATTTCTTAATCTGCGGCGGTTTTGAGAAAATCAAGGCCGCCGTTTTCTATACCCTCATAGGAATGACGCCCTGACGCTGACGAGATCGGCGGCATAGGAGGAAGCCGCTATGTTCTGGAAAGCGTATCGACAAAATAAGACGGGATTTTCACCGTCAAAAAAAGCCCGCCCCCGGCCAGGGGAAAATACGGCCAGCAGTATGAATTATACTGTGTAAATAAATTTCATAATACTTCCGTTTTCGCCCGGTGGGTTTATGACCTGCCGGGCGAAATTTGTTGTTTCCTGCGGTCTGCCCCACGGCCTAAAAATTTTTCCGAAAAATTTTCAAAAAGGAGGCGTTTAGCGGGACAAAACCAAAGCATTTTTCGCTCTATGCGCGGAAAGGGAGAAAACCACCAAAATCCCCCAAGGAAAGGGGGTGAAAAGATGGAAGCTACCTACCGCAAATCCGAGGAGTGGGGCCAGTTTGACCGTTATTGTAAGCTGGTTCTATACCACGAAGCCATAGACTACTTGCGGGAATTGCAACGCCTCCGTAACAATGAAGTGTCTCTGGAAGTGTTGTCACCTGCACAGTGGGACAAGCTCTCAATGACAGACTACTATCCAAGTGATAGCTATGTATTTAGTTCTCATGGGTACGAGCTGCATATCAGTGACGAGCTTGTAGCTGATGCTTTTGGTGAGTTACCCCAGCAAGAGCAGAGTATTTTAATTCTGCACTTTGTTTTGGGAATGACCGACAGAGAGATCAGTGGGCTTGTGGGAATGTCTAAAAGCGCCGTACAGCGCCATAAGGCAAAAAGTCTCAAAGAACTGCGAATTAAGTTAATTGCGTTAATGCCGGAGGGAGGTTGACGCGGATGAGGCAGCCAAGCTATAAGGGCTATGTCCCCTTGCCTGACGCTATAATTGACGCGGCCTGCGCGGGTGACGCCGAAGCCATTGACCGTGTGCTACGGCACTATGATGGATACATAAATAAATTGTGTATTCGCAAGGTTATTGGCAGCGACAGAAGGATGCACTACGTTGTGGACGAATATATGAAGCGTCGGTTGCAGATTGAGCTAATCCATTCTATTGTTGGCATAGGCTGACGAACCCGGCCTCGGAAGCAGAACTGTCTTTATTCTTCCTTTCCACGTTCTGTAAATCCCCGGAGGCAGCGGTGAACCTTGAAAAAGAAAGCGCGGCAGGATAATGGCGGCGCAGCATAGGACAACGGACACGTTCTGTATCTGCTGTGTCGCTGGGTGCGCCATGACCCCTACCCTATGGGCGAGCGAGAACCACTTACACGAGAGCTGGCAGCTCATAATCAACAGCAGGTATGATAATGATACTCCCTTACAGCCACAGTCCGAGCGTTAGAAGCATCGCAGGCGATGGGTAGGGCCGCGTGAGAACCACGCAGGGGTGAGATTCCCGTGGAGCTGGGCCGCCTTTTGAAATCTGGAGAGAGCCAGCGACCAGACGGAAGATACGCTTACAAATATACGGACACCTTTGGGGAACAGAAGTTTGTTTACTCATGGAAGTTAGTACCCACAGACAAAATCCCTGCCGGGAAGCGGGCGGATATTTCACTCCGCGAGAAAATCAAGCAGATACAGAAAGACCTTGACGACGGGATAGACACCATCGGCAAGAAAATGACGGTCTGCCAGCTTTATGCCAAGTACATCCGGCAGCGGGGAACCCAAAAGAGCCGCCAGCAGCTAATGAAACTTTTAGAAGAAGATAAACTGGGGGCGGCCAGCATTGACAGCATGAAGCTGTCCGACGCGAAAGAATGGGCGTTGCATATGCAGGAAAAGGGCGTTGCCTACACGACCATCTGCAATAGCAAGCGTTCCCTGAAAACCATCTTCTATATGGCGATTCAGGACGATTGCCTCCGCAAAAATCCCTTTGACTTCCAGATCAATGAAGTAATCAACGACGATACCGAGCCAAAGGTTCCTCTGACCCCCGCACAGGAAAAAGAACTCCTGAAATTCATACAGGATGATACCGTCTATTCCAAGTATTATGACGAGGTGGTTATCCTGCTGGAAACAGGACTTCGGATTTCTGAACTCTGCGGCCTGACCCCTGCTGATCTGAATTTTGAAAAGCGTTCTATCAATGTAGACCACCAGCTTTTGAGAAGCACGGAGGACGGCTACTATATCGAAACGCCCAAGACAGACAGCGGATTTCGTCAAGTGCCAATGAGCGCAGCAGCTTGTGAGGCGTTCCAGCGCGTGTTGAAGAACCGCAGGAGCGGCAAGGCAATACAGGTGGATGGGTATAGTGATTTCCTATTCCTGAACCGGGACGGCCTACCGAAAGTAGCGGTACATTATGACGCCATGTTTAAGTGTCTTGCCAAGAAGTATAACAAGTGTCACAAGGAGCCGTTGCCGTCAGTAATGACGCCCCACACCATGCGGCACACGTTCTGCACCAGAATGGCAAATGCCGGAATGAACCCAAAAGCACTACAATATATCATGGGCCATTCCAACATCATTATGACGCTGAACTATTACGCTCACGCCACATTCCATTCCGCACAGGAGGAAATGGACAGGCTGGAAGCCAAGACGGAAATCAACGTGGTGAACACGGAGAAAACCGAAGCTGCCGCTTAGTAGCAGACAGGTATTTTACTACTTCTTCTACTACTTTTGACCGGGAAAACACGAGGGGTTATAAAAGTATTTGTGAGGTTCTTCCGATATGAAAAGTGCCGGAAAAGCCCGAAGTTACGGGCTATACCGGCATTTAAGACCTTCTAAAGAGATAATCGAAAATCTATTAAACTATTAAGTGCTAATAATTCGCTATTTGTAGCTCCGATAAATTCTACAAAATCAACTCGTCCATTTTTCGTATTTAATGTCTGAAATTTTGTATCTGGTATTGTTATAAAACCTGTTATATTTGAAACCTGTCTTGAATCAATACCCGTTGTTGTCCTGTATACAAATATTCAAATGGATTAAATATTTCTCCACTTTCAAAAGTAAGCCGTGCGATTTGTTGTAACAATCCACATATACATTTAATTTCTTGTTCTTCATCTACACAACTATCCTTCTTTAATTTAAATGTAAATTCCATTCCATAACCGCTCCACTCTTTATCATCGCTTTCTTTGTCATAAAGTTCTGATAATCCATACGTTACGAAATGCCAATAATCTCCACTATCATATACACTAATCCCATCTAGTGGATCTGATCCACCAAAACGCCATTTAATTAAAGATACATAATGTTTTGGATTATCCTGACCTGGATATATTCTTTTTGCTTCTTCATCAATTGCGTCCCATCCAGAAACATTTATTATCTCGCTTTCTCTTTTCACATTCTTGCTATTTTTCTTAAACTTATCAAACAATCAGATGACACATCTCCATTCTTCTATAAATTACACTTCCTTGTACTGATTACTATTATCCTCATAATAATTCAACGCACACTTATATAATTCACAACATCGTATTTCGTCACCATAACTTAAGCAATCACCTGCATAATTTAATGTATAAAATGGTTCTTCATTATTTATTTTATCAGGCAATAGCTTCCATAAGTCATACATCTTTTCGCTAAATCCAACAATGTCACTTTCTTCATAAACAGTTTTTAATTCACTCATCAACTGACCACCAAATTTTATAATATCAAAAGATAATTCGTTCATTAACTGATACAAATGCAACATAGCATCTTTGTAATCTCTACCTTCTAAGTCAAGCAAAATCTCATCTTCTGGAGTGCAACAGAACAGATTATCAAGAGCTTCTCTATATTCATCGTATTTTTCGTATCCAATACTATATAGCAATGAATATACAAATAATTCTTCCATGCTTCCTCCCCCCTCTGCGATAGCCTAATTATACCATGGAATCATTATATAAATCATCCTTTTGCATACAACTTGTCGCAAAAACAAAGCCCAAAAGAGATATTTCCCTTTGGGCCTGTACATTTATCGGCTATTCATTTTCCATTTCATTTTTCCTCATGATCACAAGACTTTTTTCTCTACTTTTTCAAATGCTGAAGTCTCTCACGGATACTTGTTTTAACATGCATATTTTTTTCTAATCAATCCAATAATACATCTTCGTTAACAGTTCTATATTGTTACAACCGTATGTATCGTACTCTTGCTCATTCCAAATTTTTTCGCAGTCTGCCGGACAGTCGCTTTATTTTCAATAATATAATATGCGATTTCCACCGCCCGCTCTTCAATATAATCCTTCATAGAAAACCCATGCATAGTTTGTTTTTACAATTTATGCAGGGATGTGGTGATGTATGTCTGATGTTCTTATGAGTTATTTATAACAATTAATTAATTCTTGCATATTTAATACTTTCTTTTTTATTCCAATTTCCTGTGCAATTTGTGTACTAAGCGGTGGCTTTACATATGCTTCCTGCAATTCATTTCTCTGATAAAAAATGTCTTCTTTCTTTCCGTCTGCAATCACATTTTTATGAGCCATTACAATTACTCTTTCGAAATTTTCAGCCACATATTCCATATCATGTGAAATAGTTATAACGGCCTTTCCTTTGCTTTGCAGATAATCCATAACTTTTCGGAGTTGAGCACACCCCCATAAATCCTGTCCTGCTGTTGGCTCATCCAAAATCACATAATCCGGACTAACCGCCACCACAACTGCAATTGTAAGAAATTTTCGTATAGGAAGTGGAATATCAAATGGATGCATTTCTAAATACGGTCTAATTCCTGTTACATCTATTGCTTCCTCTCTTTTACGCTTTATTTCTTCCTCCGTTAACTTCCAATAGCGTAGTACATATTCTATTTCTTTTATTACATTATCATTAAATATCTGATCATTTGGATTTTGAAATACATATCCTACATGTGGTGCTGTCTGTGCTGTAGTCTGGTCTTTTGTATTAATACCATCAATGATAATTTTACCCGATGTAGGTTTATATATATTATTCATTAATTTTACGGTCGTAGATTTACCCGCTCCATTTTGGCCAATAATAGCAACTCTTTCTCCTTTTTCAATTTTCATCGAAACATTTTCGACTGCAGTTACTGTACTTCCAGGATATGTATAGCTTATATTTTTTACTTCAATCGCCATCTTCTCTATCCCTCCCTTTCTTTCAAGAGCTCTATTGCTTCTTTTTTATTAATCGGAATATTACGAAGTGGCATTACCTCTTTTTCCATATTTACAGCTAAACTTACTGTCTGTGGTATACGCACGCCTTTTTCTCTGAGTATCGGATTTGCAAGGACCTCTCTTGTATCACCCTGAGCAATAATTCGTCCTTCTGCCATTGCAATAATTTCATCACAGTATTCAGCAAGCAAATCCACTTTATGTTCCGCAATAATAACTGTTTTTCCTTGGTTTTTTAATGCAGAAATAATCTCAAATACATCATTTGTACTGCTAGGATCAAGCTGACTGGTCGGTTCATCAATAACAATAATATCTGAATTTAATGCTAATATCGATGCAAATGCTACTCTTTGGCATTGCCCCCCTGATAATGCCAACGGATTTTTCTGAAGTAACGCTTCTACGTTTACCATCTTGGAAATTTCAAGAATTCTTTGAATCATCTCCTCTGTTTCTACTCCAAGATTTTCCAGTCCCATTCCGATTTCTTCGAAAACAGTCTCCTTAATCCCACTTACCTGTGCAAATGGATCTTGGAACACGTACCCAATTTGAACACTTAGTTCTTCATCTTCCCACTCTCTCGTGCTCTTTCCATTTACAATCACATCACCTTTTAATATTCCACCATAAAATTTTGGACATAATCCTCTCATCAGATTGCAAAATGTTGTTTTTCCTCCTGCATTAGGACCTATAATTCCGTAACATTTTCCACTTTCTAATTTACAATTCAAGTGCTTTACAGCCGCTTTATTAGTTAATGGATACGCATATGAAACATCTTTAAATTCTATACATACACTCATTGTTTCCACCTCCTACAAGTACTTTTTGCATATAAATGTTCCTGCAATACATATGACAATTGCTAACACCGCTATCAGTTTCTCAATGAGCTTTGCCGGAGCAATTCTGCGAAGTGCTGTGTGTTTTCCATTTGCTGCAAAAGCCCTCGCATCCATTGCCAATGTCTTGTCTTCAATTCCTGTCATAGAACTTATAATAACTGGAAACAATACTGGTAAAATGGATTTCACTTTCACAATAAAACTTCCTTCCGTTTCAATTCCTCTTGCTCTCTGACTTTCTCTGACATTATTCAATTTATCTTTAATCGATGTAATTCCCGAAAATGTAGACAGTACCATAAATGTTGCTGCCGGAGACATTCCTTTTTGTTCCAGACAATAACATAAATCTCTCATTTCCGTTGTCATAAAAAATATCAAAAAGATTCCAAGAAATCCTTCTATCATAAAAATCAAATCCAAACAACTAATCAAAGCTGCTATCGGAACTGCTTTTCCAAAAAGATAGAACGCTGCTGGTCCAGGATCGCCCAAGTGTACATATAATCTAACAATAACCGTAAACAAACAACCCACCACAAACATAATCCCTATTGTAGCAAAATATTTTTTACATATCGGAGTGGTCATTGCAATAATACTTGCAATCAAAAAAATTACCAGTCCCACCTGCCATTTAAAAACAAATAAAGACATAAATCCTAATGCAAGGCAAAATATCATTTTGGTGACTGGATGAAATCTATACCACCAGTTTTCCTGCTTTTGATCATGTCGGAAACTATCTATAAATTCTTGATTTGTCATATTTATTCCTCCCCAAAATCAATATCCTCTTCACTATATTGTTTTCGTGTTACATATTTTCCATAAGGAAGTTTTATTAAAAATCTATCAGGTAATGATCGAATAATCAAATATACCAGAAGCAGGCAGACAACCTTGTCAATACAATCAAACAGTAACTGACCAATAGCCATAGCAAAATACTTTGGTACTCCTGCATTATAAAGTGGTATTCCTACAAAAACACTGGCAAGATTTCCCCAAAAATCTCCACCCATTGCCAGAAAAATAATACTTCCACTTAACCATCCACCAATAAATCCATAGATCGGTGTGCACAGCAATGTTTTCGGAAGACTTGTAAAAATTTTTCTTTTCGTTAAATATCCAGAAACAACACCAAATCCAATATTTAAAGGCATCATCACTATCATTACTGGGTTTTTAATTACATTTACCAAGTTTGACAATAATCCTACAATAGCCCCCGGCCCCGGACCACAAATAGCGCCTACCAAAATTGTTCCAATGGAATCTCCCAGAATCAGCATTGTTGTCGAATATAATACTGTATATGCCAACATATTAATTGCCACTGCAAGTGGAATTAATAACTTTGTCATATTATCCATCCGTTTCTTATTCTTTTTTTTGGCTCTCATACATTCATCCCCTTGTTCATCCTAATCAATTTTTTCATATTCATCCAAAGTTTCTTTCATAATTTCAATATATAATTTTTTGTCTAAATCCATAGCGACTCTTGTGTCTTTTGGATGCCCCAAAGGTGTATACATTGTCAAAGGTACAACCCTTCCTCTGCAAATATCACTTTTAGTTTCTATAAAAATATTATGCCGTTCATATGTAAAAATTTCTGGTTTTGCAAGTCCTAATGTTGCAATTGCCGGTCCATAATAAATCGGTTCTCCTGGCTTATGTGACATTCCACTCATAGCAAATGCTGTTGTATATGGCCCATTCGCCCCATGCACGATCTGACCAATCTCGGAATTTTCCAATGCTGATTTCAACTCGACATTATATCCATACATTTCCATTCGAATACCACTTTGAAAAACTGCTCTTGCAGCCTCCGGATCTGTTGCCATATTCGCTTCAACAACTGCAGAGACATCTCCAAAATCATAACTTCCACCTACAAATACCACTTTTTTGATAAGTTCACATATATCTGGATATTTAAAAATTGCCAATGCTAAATTAGTCATAGGACCATAACATAAAACAACTAAATTTCCCTCTGCTTCTTTCGCTTCTTTATAAATACGATCCCAAGCCGGTATTTCATCCATTGGCTGCCCTTTTGGAAATGGCAATCCACATTTACCATCGGGGAGAAAATGCGTCTGTGCCGGTTTTTTCTTTTTCAAAACACATCTTTCACTTCCCTTAGATACGCCACACGACAACCCAGCCATCTCTACGAAACCCGGTACATTTTTGAATGCATCTTCAGGATTATTATTCTTTCCTCCGCATACTGTGACAGCTTTTACATCTAAATAACGTTTTGCCAATACCAGTCCCCAAAAACTATCTATCTGACCATCTGTATCTATTAATACTGGATCTTTAAACATTTTTTTCTTCCTCCTTCTCATATTTTTTACATGCATCAAGCATTAATTCAATAAAGCGTTCTCTGTCCGAAGATATACCCACAGCCACATTTGGCTCTTTTCCATCTACCCCATAACAGTCAGCAACAGTACTTCCCATGGTAAATTCACCAGTCAGATCAATCTCAACATGCATTTCTTTTAATTCAAAAATAGTCGGATCAATCAAATATGCAATCGTACATGCATCATGTCCCGGCACCCCACACCAACCTATCATTTCAAAACCTCTACCGAAAAAATCTGCAAAATCTGCAATTAAAGTTCCTACCCGTCCTGTTTCACGAAACTTTTCCTTTTCATCAAATCCAATAGTCGTATAATTAGTGACATCCAATCCCATCATGACGATTGGAATCCCGGAAGTATAAACAATATCTGCTGCATAAGAATCAACCATAATATTAAATTCAGAAGCTCCACGTCCACTGCATCCACTGACAATCGAGCCGCCCATAAGCACGATTTTATCTATTTTTTCAATTAAATGCGGATAACATAAAATCAATGTTGCAACATTTGTAAGCGGACCTGTCGGTACAATCACAACCGGGGCTTCACTTTTTTCTAATTGCTGTGCCATAAATTCAACTGCACTCATTTCCTGCAGTGGTGCTACAGGTTCAGGCAATTCTGGTCCATCTAAGCCACTGTCTCCATGTGCAATCCCTGCTGTATAAATCGAAGTTAAAAGAGGTGCTTTTCGACCTTGTGCAATTGGAATGTCTCTTCTTCCTAAGAACTCACATATACTTCTCGCATTCTTTGTTGTCTTTTCTATGGTTTGATTTCCACACGCTGAAGTAATCCCTAATACATTCAATTTTTCAGATGATAAAGCCAAAATAATAGCCATCGCATCATCATGTCCTGGATCACAATCCATAAGTACTGGTATTTTTTTCACCTTTTTTACCTCCTATCATTAATAATTCTCTTTTGAAAATCCCTTAAAAAAGTATCTAAATCTTCCTTTACTATATTTGCCGTAATCTATAGCTTCTACCGGACAATAATTCAAACAGGCCATGCACACATAACAGTCTTCCTTTATCCAGACCGGTTTCCCATCCTGGATTTCAATTGCCTTTGCCGGACATTTCCGCTCACATAATCCACAGCCAATACAGTCATCTGAAACGTGGTAAGCTGCTGTTTTTCTCCATTCACGATTAAATACCGGAGCCATCTCATATGTACGTGTTTTTGCATCTTCCCCCATCTTCACGTCAAATTCTTCTTCTTTTTTTGCTATTTTTTCTTTTATAAAATCTAGTCTTTTCCTTGCTTCTTCTAATTTCACCATAGAGCTTTCCTTTGTATCTATGATGTGATCTGTGATAGGGTAATTATCCGGCATTACAATTCCATAACCGCTCTTTAAAGGAATAATCTCTGAAAAATGCTGAAGTGCCATTCCGGCAACATTACTGAATGTACAGACCGCAAATGAAAAAGCTGTTTCTGGTACTTTTATTTTCTGGGCAAATTGTAGCATAACTTCCGGTGCTGCCCATGCATATATTGGAAATGTAAAGCCTACATATTCTTCATCTTCTAAATGAATCTGATCAATGTCCGCCCCTATAATATCTACAGCTTTTGTACCGATATAATCTGCAATCTCTTCTGCAATTGCTTTTGAGTTTCCTGTCCCTGAAAAATAATAAATCATTACATCCTCCTTATCTTTTTGTTAAATACTTTATAATCTAAAGTATTTATCTAAAAAATATTGCATAATTTCTAACAATCTTATAAAATATAACCAGATAAAATTATGCAAATAGCAGAAAATATATTTTAGTATCTAAAGTGATTATAGCACATATGCACTACTTGTCAATTATCTAAATAGATTTTATAATATTTTTTGCACAAAGAAGGGATACTTACATGGAAAACAAACTCAATCTTACAAGACAGGTCATTTTAGCAACACGCAATGCAACTTTAGCTTACCACAATTATATGTACACTGATCGTGAATATGTAAAAGGCCACAAGCTTTATCTTCGTGAAATGCATTTTTTACTTTTTGTAGGAATATCAAAAGAATTGACGATGAGTGAAATTGCTGAAAAAATGAATATAACTCAAGGTGCTGCTACTCAAATTGCCGGACGACTCTTAAAGAAAAAACTCATTCAGAAAAAGAGAAATCCAGAAGACAAACGTTACTTTATTATTTCTCTTTCACCTGATGGAGAAAATGTATATCAGCAATACTTAGAATATGACAAAATCCGGAATAAAGAAATTGCAGATTGCTTAGAACGACATTTCACTGAAAAAGATATTGAACTAATCCTTCGTTATGAAAATTTAATTCAGGATATATGCGCCGGAAAGCTTGACTAATATCAGTATGTAAATATATTTCAAATTCTAAAAGAGTGTAACCAGTAATTCCCATCTCCTTGCTGATTACACTCTTTAAAGATTCTTTTATTTCGTCATTACCTTCGTTAAATATCGCTGTTTTTGAAAAGCTTCAATAATCCGGTTCACGGCTTTTTCCAACACACTTCGGCTGACTCCTGCATAGTCTATTTTTTTACAAACTGTAAAAGAGCTTAAAATTCTATATTTTATTAGAATTTTAAAATTTAATGACCTATTACTGCAAATTATAATCCATATGAAATTGAAAGCGACCACTTTCTTAGAAAAATACGCCTTTCACAAATATCTCGATTCCGATACCAGTCAGAATCACTCCACCTAAGACATCTGCTTTTCCGGCCAGCTTTGTTCCTAATGTCTTTCCAAGATATAAACCTGTCTCACATATCGCAAATGTCACAACTGCAATGATAATGGAACAGACCAGCGCCATAACAAATCCATAATCTGCAATAGTAAATCCTACAGATAATGCATCAATGGATGTTGCAATTCCCTGCAGCATCAATACTGCGAAACTTAATTTTTTTACTTCTTCAATTTCTTCTTCGCCTTTTACTGATTCCCATATCATGCTTCCGCCAATATAAAGCAATAGTATTAATGCGATCCAAGGGATACATTTCTGAAACTGACCAAATAGCTGCACAATTGTATGTACGCAAATCCAACCCACCATAGGCATCAGAAACTGAAAAAATGCATACACTCCTGCAATATAGGCCATACGAGATTTCTTCATCTTTTTTTCATTCATTCCATTCGCAAGTGACACAGAAAATGCATCCATTGCCAACCCCACTCCCAAAAGAGCGCTGTTCATAAAAAGCAAAAAATTCCAATCCATCGTTCATTTCCTCCTATATAAAAACCAGGTACAGCTGTCTGCCATACCTGGTCAATACTTCCATATAAAGAGAGTCCGCGTATAAGCTTTACAGCCATACGTGAGTCTCACAAATTAAAACAAGCCAGATCTAAAAGATCAGTATGTTGACTTGTTGCGTTCAGAATCCGTTTTCATCTGATATACGCCTGCTACTCCCTCACAAATCATAATCTTTTACAAGGAGATACGATAACATAATTGATAATTTTTGTCAATAAGCGTGTCGTTTATTGACAGAATTTATTTTCTGATATTTTCTGATGCTTTATTTTCTGAAGACATTTATGAAGCTATCCCTTTTTTCCATATACGAACTTCAAAGCCAGTGATTCTTTCGGGCATGATGCCACACATTTTCCACATCGAATGCACTCTGCAGATTTGGGATTCTTCACTGGATCTACATCCATCGGACATATGTTATGACATTTTCCACAGGAGACGCAAGCTTTTTTTAACCGGTATGATAACGACAAACACTGCCAGCAACACATATTTTACATAAGTAAGCCATTTCCATAATTTTTTCTTTGGAAATGGAAAGAACCACTGACTGCCTGGATGGCTCCAATCGGACAGGCAAGTCTTGCAGCCGGACAGGAATAACAGTTCATTCCGGGATTGCAGAACTGTTTCCATCTTCCTTTATAAATCTGACCTGATACGAAATTTCCAATATATGTATTCGAGCAGCCAAATGCCGCTACTTGAACAATTTTTCGTTTCATTTCCTGATTAATCTTCATATCACTTATCCTAGCCCAATACATTCCAGGCAGATATTCACCGCCTTGTTAAATATGATAGCTGTTTCTCCCCGGCTAACACCATATATAATCATAACCGCCGCCACGCAGAGACCTAATACCTGCACTGCAATCTTGTTATTTCTGCTCATTCAAATAATCCTCTACATGCTGTTTGTATTCTTCTACCTTCGCACCTACAACAGCTTCTCCTACAACTTTTCCGTTTTTATCAATAAATACTGTTGTCGGAACGCCTGCCAATTTATTAATGAACTGGTCAAATGCTCCCGGTGCAATAACATTTTCATAAGTTACACCCGTTTTTTCCACAATCTGCTGTGCCAGTGCATATTCGTCAGAATCTACAGTTTCTACATCTACGATTGCTCCAAGCATCTGTACGTTGTCAGTCATTTCCTCATTCCACTTTGCAAGTTCCGGCATCTCATCGATACAAGGATTGCAGAATGTTCCCCAGAAATTCACGACTGTTAAATCTGCCTGTGAAAAGATATCATTGGTGACTGTATTGCCTTCCAGATCTGTCGTAGAAAATACATTTACAGCAGACGGAAATGAAGCATTATTTCCCATAGTTGTAACAATCGAATTCACTTGTCTCTTCTCCTTATTCTTGGAACCACATGCGACCATACTAACACAGAGCGCAGTAATCAGCAGTATGGAACATAATTTTTTCATTTTACAAATTCCCTTCTTTAATCAATCGGCTCTATCTCTGAAGATTCCGAGAATAATAACAAAAAAGAAAATTAGTCTGTTAAGAAATCTTTTCATCTCCGCAAAGATTTCTTGCAAAGCGTACTATAAAAACGCTCATATCTCATATTGAGGTCTGAGCGTTTTTACTATTCATCTGCTATATCATCTACTATACCTTTTACTGTGCTTTAAATTTCGTACCTACCGGAACTCCTTCGATAATATCATAGAGTGCTGCCGGGTTCTTTCCATTCGTAATAATGGTGTCGATTCCCTGCGAAGTTGCAAGTGCTGCTGCCTGGAGTTTTGTACGCATTCCTCCTGTTCCGCGTCTGGATCCCGCACCTCCGGCAAGCTTGTACACTTCGTCGTCAATCTTATCAATCTCTTCAATCAGCTTTGCATCTGGATGAAGTCTTGGATCACAATTGTAGAATCCATCAATATCTGAAAAAATCACTAATTTGCTTGCGCGGCACAGAACCGCTACTACAGAAGAGAGCATATCGTTGTCTCCAAAAAGTCGGTCATTAGATTCAATCTCCGTATAGCTTACAGAGTCATTTTCATTTACAATTGGAATGGCTCCCATCTCTAAAAGTGCGTCAAATGTATTGATCAGATTGTCTTTTTTCTCTTCCTGTTCAATATCTTCAGCATTCAGAAGAATCTGACCGATCGTCTTATCGTAATCTCCGAAGAACTTATCATACAGGAACATGATACTGCACTGTCCAACTGCTGCGGCTGCCTGTTTGTGGCGCATACTTGTCGGCTGAGTCTTCATTTTTAATTTATTTCTTCCAACTGCAATTGCACCGGAAGATACAAGGATCACTTCATATCCCATATTCTGGATATCTGACAGCACACATGCCAGTCTGTCAAAACAACGAAGGTCACTCTTTCCAAGCTCATTTGTAAGTGTTGATGTACCAACTTTAACAACAATTCTGTTCTGATAAGGTTTCATAATAAAAATCCTCGCTCTCTCTTGCATTTCATCTGCGTTTAGTTTACCATAGAGCTACAGATTACAAAAGCGTATCTTTCTCATATGTATCATGAGTTTTTCTCATGTATTGATATTTATACAAGATTAGTCAAAACACTGTATAATGCGCGTCCATGAAGCAGATTCTCGAAGGCACGCTCACGCTACAGCAAATCTATACTTCGCGACGCATCATTATGATAAAGATACCGTCCTGACTTTTTCAAATTGAAAGGAACCCATATGGACGTCAACATACAAAAATACCAGGCCTTTCTTAAGGCTGTTGAATATGGCAGTTTCACAAAAGCTGCCGAAGCACTCTCCTACTCCCAGTCCGGGATCAGCCGGATGATTGGAGATCTGGAACAGGAATGGAATATAATTCTTCTGGAACGCGGCAGGGGTGGTGTCCGTCTGACTTCTGATGGACTGAGACTTCTTCCTTACGCGCAGAATGTCTGCGCCGAATACAAAAAGCTGCAGATGCAGGTGGATGAGCTCCATGGCCTGCAGTCTGGTCTGATTCGAATTGGTACATTTTCCAGTGTTGCCACACATTGGCTGCCGAATATAATCCAACAGTTTCAGAAAGATTTTCCGAATATTGATTTTGAACTTCTACTCGGTGATTACGCCGAAATTGAAAATTGGATTGTTTCCGGCCGGGTGGACTGTGGATTTTTACGCCTCCCGACAATAAATCCTGAACTGGAAACTATTTTTTTAGAAGCTGACCCGCTGATGGCTGTTATACCTGAAGATCATCCACTGGCAGACTGTAAAAAATTCCCGGTTCAAGAACTAGTATCTGCTCCATTTCTCCTTCTTTCCAGAGGAGCCAATTCTGATGCCACAGACATCTTTAGTAATTGTGGGTTGAATCCGAAGGTACATATTATGACATGGGATGATTACGCAATTATGTCCATGGTCGAAAAGGGGCTTGGCATCAGTGTGCTTCCACAACTGATTCTGCAACGAATCCCTTATCACATTCTTACAAAGGAATTAGATGTTCCGGCTTACCGCCGTGTAGGGCTGGCTCTTAGAAGCAAGAAAACCGCTTCCCTTGCGGTAAAGCGGTTTCTCGAATATCTGCAGTACAGATAATTATTTTTCCATATTTTTAAAGCTGATAAAATGATAACTCTCTAAAATCTGAAAATATTTCACAATTCTTGGATACAGCGGCTCTGCTGCTTCTCCAAAATGTTCTTTCTGAAGGGCGGCCAGTTCCATCACTGTCCGCTCCCCGTCGATCAACGGCCACAGATAACTTCCCTGCACATCCAGATGAACTTTCGTCGTCTGTGGTCTGCGGAAATATGTCTGTGCGATCCGATTGAAAAAGCCTTCATTCTTCACTTCTAATACAACCCGTTCCCGACGGTCTATATGCCAGCCGAGTTTTTCCGGTCTCACCGGAATCAGGTCAAGATAATTGATCTGCTGCTTATTTTTCTTATTCTTTTTCATTATTTCTCTTTACTCTTTTTCCAAAGAGAGAATTTCAGAAGGCATAAGATCATGATAACCATCAGTACAACTCCACCGATGTTACCAAAGTTTACACTTTCCCCGATACTTACGTTAATTCCAAATACTGCGAAGATTGCAAGCAGGATTCCTACAAGTCCTTCTCCTGCGATCATACCTGCACAATACAGTGTTCCGTCTGTTGTCTGCTTTGTCTTTGTCTCCTCGTCAACATTTTTACGACGATCCATGAACATACGAACAACACCACCGATCATGATGGATGCATTCAGGTAGATTGGAAGATAAAGACCGATTGCAAATGGCATAACCGGTACTCTTAAGATCTCAAGTGCAATTGCTAAGAATACTCCGATAAATACCAGGTTCCATGGAAGGTTTCCACCCATGATTCCCTCTACGATCATCTTCATCAGTGTTGCCTGTGGTGCAGGTACTTCTGCTCCACCGTATCCCCAGGCTGCATTCAGAAGATACAGAACTCCACCAATTGCAAGGCCGGATACAACAACTCCGATAATTTCACCCATCTGCTGTTTCTTAGGTGTTGCACCAAGCAGGTATCCTGTCTTCAGATCCTGTGATGTATCACCGGCGATAGCTGCTACGATACAGATAACTGATCCGATTGCAATAGCTGCTGTCATACCGTCGATTCCTGTCTTACCGCTTGCTTTGATTGACATTGTAGCAATCAGAAGTGTAGCGATAGCCATACCGGAAACCGGGTTGTTAGAACTTCCCACAAGACCTACCATACGGGAGGATACAGTTGCAAAGAAGAAACCAAATACTACGATAATTGCTGCTCCAAGTAATGTTACCGGAATTGCAGGCACTACCCAGATGATAAGAATCATAGCTACGATTCCGAACAGGATCATCTGCATTGGAAGATCCTGAGCTGTACGAGCTGTATTGGTATTCTTTCCACCTTTCATGCTCTTAATAGAGTCACGGAATGTTGTAATGATCAGTGGCAGAGATTTGATCAGGGAGATCATTCCTCCTGTAGCGATTGCTCCTGCACCGATATATTTTACATATGTACTCCAGATTTTTGCTGCTCCGCCAGCTGCATAAAGATCAGCAATTGTTTTTCCTACATCTGCCGGATAAAGCCATGTATCTGGTCCGAACAGACAAATCAGAGGAATGATTACCATCCAGCCGATTATAGATCCTACAAACATGTAGGAAGCGATCTGTGGTCCTACGATATAACCAACACCGATAAGTGCCGGATATACTTCCATACCAATCTCACCTTTGAATGACTTAAATGCAAATGATACGTCAGACGGAAGTACTTTCAGTCCGTCTACAACGAATTTAAATGCTGCCGCAAGTCCCATACCGGAGAATACTGTTGAAGCATTGGCTCCTCCTTCTTCTCCTGCCAGAAGTACGTCTGCACAAGCAGTTCCCTCTGGGTAAAGCAGTGTCTCATGCTCTTTTACGATCAGCGCATTACGAAGTGGTACCATGAAGAGTACTCCAAGGACTCCACCACAAAGTGCGATCAGTGTAATCTCTACAAGACTTGGCATATCGCACAGGCCCTCTTCTGCCCAAAGGAACAGAGCCGGCATTGTAAAGATGGCTCCTGCTGCCAGAGACTCTCCGGCGGAACCGATTGTCTGAACCATGTTGCTTTCCAGAATGGAATTACGCTTCATGATCACGCGGATCACTCCCATAGAGATAACTGCTGCCGGAATAGACGCAGATACAGTCATACCTACACGAAGTCCTAAATATGCGTTTGCTGCACCAAAAATTACAGCCAGAAGCATTCCCATTACAATGGAAGTTACCGTAAGCTCCGGCATAACCCTATCGGCCGGGATATACGGTTTAAACTCATTCTTTTCGTTCATTTCCCTCTCACCTTTCTTCTTGAGTTTACACGCCCTTCCATGAACGTGCTTTCTTTATTATACCTAAATAATGCATATAACTCAAGCTTATATTACACTTCTACTTGTGCAATTTTATACATATATTAGTATAATTTTCCAATTATTCTATTAAAAGTGCAAAAAAAGCACCGATGAATCATATGTTATCTGATTAATCAGTGCTTTCTTGTTAATTGTCTAATGACATTAATCATTGATTGATGTATTTTATTCTTTCGTTATATTTATTTTCAATCTCCGATAGATTCATTTTATTCTTAATTATCTGTTTTCTGGATACAGTTATCTACCAGCCAGTCTTTTACCAGATCTGTGAGCATTGCTTCTTTTAAAGTATCTTTTGAATATGCCTCTTCCATGGCGTCACCATCTTCGAATCCATATGTCTTAGCATACTCTTTTAACATCTTCTTATATGTCTTGTCATCTAATTTAATCTTCTCTTTGTCTGCAATAGCCTCAGCAATCATGGTCTGCTTCTCAGACTCCTGAGCTGCCTCTTCCACTTTCTGCTCAAAACTCTCTACTGTATACTGACCAGAAGATGTAATGTAAGTCTCATAATCAGTTCCCTGACTCTCTGCGTAAGACTTGTAAGAATCAATCAGAGAATTCTTCATCTCGTCAATCTTCTCCTGCTGTTTCTTAGAGTACTTCTGAACAGTTGTGTTATCTACGACTGCCTGCCATGCCTCTGATTTCAAAGTACTATCATAGTCTTCCTGCTTCTGATCTTCCAGTGTCTTTTTGATCTCTTTCTTATATTCTTTTACAGTCTTAGAACTTTTAGAATTATTCGCAACCCACTCGTCTGTCAGTTCCGGTACATTCTGCTCTGAGATAGAATTTACAGTAATCGTAAACTGACATGCTTTTCCTGCAAGATCTGTTGACTTATAATCGTCTGGGAATTTTCCGTCCCATACAAACGTCTCTCCCACATTATGTCCGATAATGCTGTCTTCAAATCCATCGATCATCTTTCCAGAACCCAGTTCCAGTGAATAGCTATCAGAAGAGCCTCCGTCAAATGCTTCTCCATCAATGGTTCCTGCAAATGCGATATCTACAGTATCTCCCTTCTGTGCTGCGCGGTCTGTCACTTCTGTTGTCGTTGCAGAGCTTGTAAGCTGAGACTGAATATACTGTTCTACATCGTCATCTGTCACTTTTTCCGGTTTAGCTACTGCGCTTACTTCTACGCCTTTATACTGTGTGATCTTCAGATTGTCTGTCTCTAATCCTTTACTTGCCTGGCATCCTACAAGAATCATGGAAGCTGCAAGTGTTGCACAGAAAAGTGCTGCTAATCTCTTCTTCATCTTCTTACCCCTTTAAAACTTCGTTTTATAATTTAAAATTACTTTTCACGCTCGAAAAAACGCTATTTCTAGTTATAACACATTTCCCAAATGTTGCAAATACTTTTCACATATATTTCATAATTGCACGCGCAGTAACTGACGTTTTTCCTTGCACTTCCACTTAAAGAATGATACAATGGGATTTGTGTAAATGACATTAGATAAATATAGGAGGGTTACTCGTGAGTACATTATCGATTGTTTTACTGGTAATTTTAGTCGTACTGATAATCGCTTGTGTTGTGCTGTATTTTCTGGGTAAGAAAGCCGAAAAAAAACAGGCTGAACAGCAGGAGCAGTTAGATGCTGTTGCACAGACAGTATCTATGCTGATCATCGATAAGGGCAAGATGAAGTTAAAAGATTCTGGTCTTCCACAGATTGTCATCGACAATACTCCAAAGTATCTCCGCCGTTCTAAAGTTCCGGTTGTCAAGGCGAAAGTTGGACCGAGAATTATGACACTGATGTGTGATGCTCAGATTTATCCGCTCATTCCTGTTAAAAAAGAAGTAAAAGCAACAGTAAGCGGTATCTACATTACCGGCGTTAAGGGCGTGCGTGGTGCACTGGAGACACCAGAGAAGAAAAAAGGATTTTTTGCCAGATTTAAAAAAGATAAAAAATAAAGCATAGAAAATAAAATCCAAAAAAAGAGGCTGTTTTTCACAGCCCCTTTTTTATATTCATTTTTTTATCCTTCTTATTCATTCGCTTCTATCAGAATGCGGATATCGCAGTCTGCGGCCTTGTCTCCATTAATATCCAGAGAATATCTGACTTGAAGTTCGATGCGCTCCTCTTCAATCTGTATATCCATACCTTTCGTATATGTGCCAAGAAGCAGATCTCCGTATGGAGTCTGATATGGAGTCACATTAATCTTATCGGTCTCAAATACCATATGCGAATTAGTAATTCCGCTTTTTGTAATATCTAAAAGCTTTCCTTCATCAATTTTGATCCGATTCTTGATCGTCCCCGGAATTCCCTCTACGACCTCATCATAAACTATGTAATGTTTCCCATTTTTCAGATAATAGGTGGCAGGAGTTGTCACCTCTATGGAGTTTGCCTCATTACTGTTCTCCTCCTGCACCATCATCACGCTGTCATCATAATGAAGTCCGGATATTGTAACTAATACATTTTTCGTCATAAATCTTTATCTTTCCTCATTCTCGAAGTCCGGCGGACATCATCACTTCTATTCCTGCCGGCTTTACAGAGAAAGCTTCTTGGAAATCTCGTACTGATATTCAGGGATTCCTTTCTGCATTCCAAGTGCTTCCTCAATATCAAAATCTACATATTCACCGTGTCTGTAACCTACGATACGGTTTGTCTTTCCTTCTAAGAGAAGATCTACTGCCATGGATCCCATGATAGATGCATATACACGGTCTTTACATGTCGGGCTTCCACCACGCTGCATATGTCCGAGGATAGTTGCTCTTGTCTCCATGCCCGTTCTTTCTTCGATTGTCTTTGCAAGATTCACAGAATCACCAACACCTTCTGCATTGATGATAATGTAGTTCTTCTTACCTCTTTTTTTAGACTCTTTTATATCATCGATAATATCATCAATATCATATCCTTCTTCCTCAGGAAGGAGAATACGTTCAGCTCCATTTGCAATACCGCACCACAGAGCCAGGTATCCTGCATCACGTCCCATAACTTCAATAATAGAACATCTGCTGTGTGAAGTAGATGTATCACGGACTTTATCAATTGCCTCCATAGCTGTATTTACCGCTGTGTCAAATCCGATCGTATACTCTGTACAATCAATATCAAGATCGATGGTTCCCGGAACTCCAATCGTATTCACTCCAAGATATGCAAGTTTCTGCGCTCCACGGAAAGATCCGTCTCCTCCAATTACTACCAGACCGTCAATTCCATACTTTTTACAGATAGCTGCTGCTTTCTGCTGACCTTCTTCTGTAATCATCTCTTTACAACGGGCCGTCTGAAGAATTGTACCTCCACGCTGAATAATGTCTGATACATCTCCTGCGTCCAGATCGATGATTTCCTCATTGAGAAGTCCCTTATAACCTTTTCTGATGCCTCGTACTTTCACACCTTTTCCAAGTGCAGTTCTGACAACAGCACGAATTGCCGCGTTCATTCCCGGAGCATCTCCTCCACTTGTCAATACACCTATTGTACGAATGATTCTTTCTGCCATGATTCTTCTCCTCCATCGTAGAGTTGCTTTTCACCTCTTTGATCAGCAACATATTTATTTCGTTATTTATTTAACCCTTCACGCTACATTGTATATGAATTGCCTTAGCTTTTCAATGGTTTTTCCACCACTTTTACGCAAGATTCACCAAAATAATTCATAAGCCTGCTTAGTAATCCAGGTTCTATATTCACATTTCGGTTAGATGGAAGGCGTTTTACCGCCCGCTCTGCCTTACAATATACTATCACTTCATCATTTCCATCGGAAGATGCAAGCATATCATATAGCATCTTCTCTCCCTGAAGAAATGTTTCTTTATCCGGATACTGGATCCAGAGTTCCTGTTTCTTCTGTCCAAATGGAATGACTTTCTCACAGATCAGTTTGCTGGAGGCTTCATCCTCTTCTGACACCCGTCCCTTAACAAAGACAACATTTTCCTCTTCCAGATATTGATGATAGCGCTCATAATCTCTTGGAAATACAACGACTTCTACTGATCCCATAATATCTTCGATCGTCAGGAAACACATGGTCTTATTATTCTTCGTGTATTTGATTGTCTTGCTCGCAATGATTCCTCCAATGATCTCTGTTGCGCCATCACTGACTCTTGAAAATCCCAATTCCTCATCAAACTGGAAATCCTGTGTCGTTTTGGAAATGCCTTTTCTCCACTGCTCCTCGTACTCTTCCATCGGATGTCCGCTTAAGTAGATTCCAAGCACTTCTTTTTCGAAAGCAAGTTTCGTAGACTTCTCGTATTCACCTACATTTGGCAGTGGAATATCGAACTCGGATTTCTGTTCTTCTCCTACAATGTCAAAAAGAGACATCTGACCTGTCATGGAATTTTTCTTCTCCCGGTTCACCTGGTCGAGAATCTGTACATAGATGACCATGAATTGCTTTCTTGTTCCTCCAAGTTCGTCAAATGCACCGGATTTGATAAAGTTCTCAATCGTTCTCTTATTGATATCTTTTCCTGACATCCGCTCAATGAAATCTTTCAGATTCTTAAACTCTCCGTTTGCTTTCCGCTCTGCAACGATTTCTTTGATGACTGGTCTGCCGATGCTCTTGATCGCTGCCAGTCCGTATCGGATGCTTCCGTTATCTGCAGAAAAGCTGCTGTAACCATGGTTAATGTCCGGCGGCAGAATCTTGATCCCCATCTGGCGGCAACTGTAAATGTACTCGGCTACCTTTCCTGGATTATCAATGACTGAGGTCATAAGAGCTGCCATATACTCTACTGGATAATAATATTTGAGCCATGCTGTCTGATAAGAAACGACCGCATATGCTGCCGCATGGGATTTGTTAAACGCATACTTGGCGAAATCTGTCATTTCATCATAAATCTTATTGGCAGTCTTCTCGTCAATACCATTTGCAATACAGCCTGGTACACCTTCCTCCGGATTTCCGTACACAAAATTCTGGCGTTCCTTTGCCATGACATCGGCTTTCTTCTTAGACATAGCGCGGCGCACAAGGTCGCTTCGTCCAAGGGTATATCCTGCCAGATCACGCACAATCTGCATCACCTGCTCCTGATAGACGATACAGCCATAAGTTGGCGACAGGATCGGCTCTAGCTGTGGGCAGTCATAGGTGATCAGCTCCGGATGTTCTTTTCCTTTAATATACTGAGGGATAAAATCCATCGGCCCCGGACGATACAGGGAAATTCCGGCGATAATATCTTCCAGGCTCTGCGGTTTCAGCTCTTTCATAAAGTTCTTCATTCCTGCACTCTCTAACTGGAACACACCGTCTGTCTTTCCCGTTCCAATAGAATCCAGTACTGCTTTATCGTCAAAATTAATCTTGTTAATGTTGATCTCTTTTCCGGAACTGTAGCTTGCAAGCTTCTCTGCATCCCGGATCACCGTCAAGGTGCGAAGCCCCAGAAAGTCCATTTTCAAAAGTCCCAGCTCTTCCAGCGTGGTCGCTACGAACTGAGTCGTTACAGATCCATCTGATCCAAGTGACAGCGGCACATATTCTTCTACCGGCTTCTGGCTGATAACAACTCCGGCTGCATGCATGGAAGTATGTCTTGGAAGTCCTTCCAGACGCATGGACATGTCAATCAGTTCTTTTACCTGTGGGTCTTCCTCATAGGACTTGCGAAGTTCTGAGCTGGTCTTGAGTGCCTTATCCAAAGTAATATTCAGCTCCTTCGGAATAAGCTTCGCTATATTATCTACAAATGCATACGGCAGATCCATCACACGTCCTACATCCCGAATCACACCTCTGGCAGCCAGTGTACCAAATGTGACGATCTGAACGACTCGGTCTGCGCCGTACTTTCTTCCTACATAGTCGATCACTTCCTGACGCCTCTCGTAACAGAAATCCACGTCAATATCGGGCATGGACACACGCTCCGGATTCAGGAAACGTTCGAACAGAAGCTGGTATTTAATCGGGTCAATACTTGTAATCTCCAGACAATACGCCACAATACTTCCGGCACCGGAACCACGTCCCGGTCCGACCATAATCTTCTGTGACCTTGCATAGTGAATGAAATCCCACACAATCAGGAAATAATCGACATAGCCCATCTTGTGAATAACTGACAGTTCATAGTCCAGTCTGTCTTTCAAATCCTGTGAAGGATTCGAGTAACGTCTTTCCAGCCCTTCGTAACACAATTTGTTCAAATATTCCCAGGAGGAAAGTCCATCCGGAACATCGTATTTTGGAAGTTTGGTCACACCAAATTCGATTTCCACGTCACAACGGTCTGCAATCTTCTGTGTGTTCTCAAGAGCCTGCAATGCATATGGGAACAGCTTCTTCATTTCCTCTTCTGACTTGATATAATACTGTCCGCCCTCATAGCGCATACGATCCTCGTCTGCCAGCTTCTTACCTGTCTGGATACAGAGCAGAATATCGTGTGCCCGCGCATCTTCTGCATAAGTATAATGTATATCGTTCGTTGCTACCAGTTCAATTCCCGTCTCCTGTGACATGCGCATCAATGCCTGATTGACCGTCTGCTGCTCCGGAATTCCATGATCCTGCAGCTCCAGGAAAAAATTCCCTTTTCCAAATATTTCCTCATACCTAAGAGCTGCTGCTCTTCCTTCACTGTACATGCCTCTTGTGATATTTTTCTGAACCTCACCTGCCAGGCACGCGCTAAGCGCAATGATTCCTTCGTGAAATTCCCTCAAAAGCTCCAGATCCACACGTGGTTTATAATAATATCCTTCTGTGTAACCACGGGATACAATTTTCATCAAATTGTGGTATCCTTCATCATTTTCTGCCAGAAGAACCAGATGATAATATCTGTCATCTCCGCTTCCTACAGCCTCTTTGTCAAACCTGGATCCTGGTGCCACATAGACTTCACAGCCAAGGATCGGCTTGATTCCCTGAGCACGGGCAGCACGGTAAAAGTCGATCACGCCGAACATACAGCCATGATCAGTAATTGCCACGCTGTTCATTCCAAGCTCTTTGACCCGCGCCACACACTCTTTAATTTTATTGGAGCCGTCCAGCAGACTGTACTCTGTATGAACATGTAAATGTGCAAAGCTCATATATTTTTCTCCCTTATTTTCCTTATCTTCGCATGTAATAAAGAATGTGCCTCGGCACATTCTTGCTGCTCTGATACAGATAGAAAAGAAAGCGCTGACAGACTTTTTCGCCCGCCAACGCTAATATTCTCATCAATACTTCATTCTCTCTTCTGATCTTAGCCGTTAATCATATAGGAAATCAGCCTGTCGATGTCTTCTTTTTCATGTGCGACGATTTCCATTTCCGGAATCTCCCCATTTGAAAAGATGGTCGCGAGTGATACATACTGGGATAATTTTGATTTTAAATTCAGTCTGTCTCCCTCACCAGTAACAAGCTCAACTTTTCCTTTACAACCGTCAATTGCTTTAAAAAATCCTTCAATATCTGTAATATTCTGTACTTTCATGCGCTCGCGCTCCTTTCAAAATTTATCACGCCCCCATTATACCTTATTTGTGCAGAAATTCAATAGATTTTTCTGTAATAATGACTTTGTTTTCCTTTAAAAGACGTCCTACTGCACGTTTAAATGCATTTTTGCTCAGTCCCAGTTCATTTTTAATTTTTTCCGGATCTGCCTTGTCTGTAAATGGCAGTTTTCCCCCGTGCTCTTCCATCCGTTTTACGATCAGCTCTGCATCTGCATCCATCTGGATAAATGCTTTCTCACGCACACTTAAGTCCAGCTTTCCATCTTCACGTACCTTTATAACTCTTGCATGGACTTTATCCCCAACCTGAAGATGTCCGCCGTACGCTTCACGCTTCGGGATCAGTGCAGAATACTTATTGTCTACTGCTACAAAAACTCCAAAGTTATCGCTTCTCTCATAGACGATTCCTTCTACATGATCGTCTTTCTTATACGGAGAGTCTGTCTCTAATTTTTCATAAACCTTCATAGTCGCACATAATCTCTCGGACTTGTCCACATAAAGCGCAACCAGCACCTGATCTCCTTTTTTCACCTTAGCAGTCTGCTCTTTGAATGGAAGTAGCAGGTCTTTCGGCAGTCCCCAGTCGAGAAATGCTCCAATCTTTCCGGTATCTTTCACTGTCAGAACAGCCAGTTCACCCAATGTGATCTTTGGTTCTGCTGTTGTTGCAATCAATCTGTCGCTGGAATCCTTGTAAAGAAATACTTCCACCGGATCTCCAATCTCAATTTCTTTTGGTACTTCTTTCTTTGGAAGCAGTACACGTTCCTCGCTTGTTCCAAGATATATTCCAAAATCAACTGTCTTTACAACTGTCAGCATTCTTCGTTTTCCGAGTTCTTCGATTAACTTCATCTGTCTTATCCTTTCTCTCTCTACAAACATCTATCATCAGCCCATTTTATGTAAATGCCCCTACACCCATGCAAGTTCTACTGCTGCATACAATTCTCCTTCTGTCGTACACAGTTCCACAACTGTCCGGCCATCTCTGTCACCTGTCCTGGGAACAATCATATCCCCCAGCACTGCTGATTTCTTATATTCCACCCGCACCTGACGGATTACTCTCTCTTGATCCAACATTTCCATAGCCATCTGTACATACTGGCAATTATTTACATGTTCATTCGTATCAATATGGTATCTGCGCACCGGAAACGACTCCAGACTCATACATTCTTCCGGCAGTGCAATTTTTCTGGATTCATAGTCCATCTCCAGCGGTTCACACTGTCCATAAGCATCCAGTTCTTCCTGATCTGGTCTTACCGGACGCCCCTTTTCCACATCCATATATACCCAGACTGACTGTGCGTACGCAGCCTTTTCTCCATTCTCATCTGTCATACAGAAATTGCGCTCTGCAAGCATTCCCTTGAACTTTGAAGCCCATGTGCTGACCTGGATCTTATCATTCATTTTCGGATAATGATCGATCACGATCTGCCAGTAAGTCAGAATCCACGCTTTTTTCTTTTTTGAAAGTACGTCCAGACCGACTCCGATATCTTCTGACTGAAATGTACTGCAATCTTGAAAATAATTGATGATCGATGGAACTGTAATCTTTCTTGTGTGGTCGATCTCGCTGAAGCGGACGCGGCCGTCAATCATATATTTATACTCCTTCTTTGGCACTTGCAACGTAACTCCTTTCCACTGTAATGACACACTGATATCTTGGATCTACAATCTGTAAAACTCCCATAATCGCAGACCGGATATGATCCTGTTTTTTCTGATCATATTCAAATGGTACGACCAGATCAAAAATCAGATTGATCTGATCCGTTCCGGGAACCATTCGAAAGTCATGGATACTAAGCTTAGGATCCATCGCCCGCAGCACCTTCTCGACTTTCTCCTTTGCCTCCAGCACATGCTTGTCTTTTGTCTCTACAGGATCCATATGTATTACGAGCATAACCCCAAGCTGTTCTAATGCTTCTCGCTCCACCCGGTCGATAATCTCATGGGATGTCTCAATGTTCACATCATTCGGGACCTCCGCATGAATGGATGCCATGCTCCTTCCTGGTCCGTAATTATGTACGATCAAATCATGGCTTCCAAGAATCCCGTCATATTTCTCCACAAAATCACTGATCTGCTTATAGACCTGTGGGTCTACCGGTGCCCCGATCAATGGCTCCAGCGTATCTTTTGCGATTCCGATACCGGCCCACATAACGACTAACGATACACCAAGTCCTACATATCCGTCAATATTAATTCCTGTAAAATAAAAAAATAATACTGAAGCGATAGTCGCCCCCGTTGTAATCACATCTCCCATGGAATCTGCTGCAGTCGCCATCATGACCTGGGAATTGATACGTTTTCCAAGATTTTTATTAAACACTCCCATCCACAGCTTCACTGCCACTGACAGAAATAATATGAGCATAGATACCGCCTGGAAATGTAACTCTTCCGGTTCCCTGATCTTCGCAATAGCGCTTTTAAAAAATGTGAATCCAACTTCCATTACAAGAAAGGCCACGATCAGCGCCGCAATATATTCAATTCTTCCATGTCCGAACGGGTGCTCCTTATCTGCCGGTTTTCCTGCCATCTTCACACCGATCAGACTGATGATTGAAGAACCTGCATCAGACAGGTTGTTAAATGCATCTGCCATAACAGAAATACTGTGAAGCAGATAGCCAATCAGCCATTTTGCCGCAAATAGCAATATATTACAAAAGATGCCTGTCACGCTTGCCAGCACTCCATATGCTGTACGCACAGACACCTTACTCGTATTCTCATAATCTTTTACAAAATGTCGTACAAGAAACTCTGTCATCTCATACTCTCCTAATCTCCGAAAAAAAACCATTTCATCTTAAGTTCTTTATTATCCGTAAGCAGTTGATATTCCTCATCGGTAAGCACCCCTTTAAGGTCTTCTTTCCCTTCATCACTCACCACCGCACAAGTCTTGTCCAGAAAACAGAGATTTGGATATAACACACACCACCAGTTATGTCCGGCCGCCTCACCCAATGTGATTCTCAGCGCCTCATACTCGCCTTGTGGAAATGTCATATCTCCGTATTTTTTTTCTGGGAAGCAGCACTTCGTCACGTGCGCATCTGCCTGATAATCCATGCCTTCCTGCTCAAGCACCTCGTCAGCCACCAGGATCAGATCATTTAAGTGAGACTCTGCCCATTTCTTCGTTGCCTGTGCAGAATTTTTATGAATGCCTGGATTCATCTGCTCCGCCTGATCCATTGTCACTGCGTGATCCATCTGGTTTGTGGTACCTGGCATCTCAGATGTCATATAGGCAATCACTGCGTCCCGGACTTTCAGCTTCACCCGCTGGTCTTTTTCACTGTCACTGTTGGCCAGCACATGAAAACGAAAGACTTCATCTGCAATCCCCCGCTGCGTCTCGCAGATTTTCTTATCCACCAAAGCCACACGCCATGCAGTAAAACTCCACATCCATCCAACTGCTATACAAATACCAAGTATACCACAAATCAGATTCTTTGTCCCGATTTTATTTCTCAACAGATCCCATAACTTTCGCATATCTATGTACCTCCTGCAATCACTCAAACATTTAAATTGAATTTATACAGAAAGTATGGACAGATATCCGTAGATTATACAGGTATCTGCTAATTATTCTTCGTTCTGATCTTGTCCGTCACCGCAGATACCTGATTATCAATATGCTGACATGTAACTGCTGTTGCTTCTACTTTTTCTCTTCTCTTGATATGGTACACGATCTCTTCGTGTTCCTGGGTCAATTGCTCGTGCACATCTGGGTTCTTCAAATATTCTACACGGTAGCGGTACATCTGTTCTCTTAATTTATTCAGCAGATGGATCAGTTTCTGATTATCCGTTGCCATATAGATCACGTCATGGAATCGCACATCTGCCTCTGCTACCTCTGTGATGTCTTTACTTCTTTTCAGGACTTTTTTAAAATTCTCTCCTGCCTGTTCCAATTCTTCCAACTCTTCCTGAGTGATCTTCTCACATGCGAGCTGCACTGCCAGTTCTTCCAGTGCTTTTCTGACTTCCAGCACATCTCGCAGACTTTTCTCCGTAATGTCCGCCACTTCCGCACCTTTTCTCGGAATCATAATGACCAGACCTTCCAACTCCAGCTTACGGATTGCCTCACGGATCGGGGTACGGCTCACGCCCAGTTTATTTGCAAGCTGGATTTCCATCAATCTTTCACCCGGTTTAAACTCTCCTCGAAGGATTGCCTGTCTGAGTGTATTGAATACCACATCCCTGAGCGGAAGGTATTCATTTTCATTGACTTTCAAATTTTGCTCCATGCTTTCTACTTCCTCCTTGCCTGGTGTATACTCGTTACATATACCTGTTTTGCCAGTTTCTGTTCCTTTATCTTCTGTGCCGCACGTCTCGCTGACTGTCTGTCTTCAAATAAGCCAAATACGGTCGGACCACTTCCGCTCATCATAGCGTTCATGGCTCCGCCTTCTTTCATGACATTTTTAATCTGTTCAATGACCGGATAGACAGGAATCGTCACCTGCTCCAGTACATTTCCCATACACTCTGCCACTTTATGGATATTCTTTCTCGCAAGTCCGTTTAAAATACCATCGATATCCGGGTGTTCTGTAATTTCCAATGCATCCAGTTTTTCATAGACCATCTTCGTCGATACACTGATCGGTGGTTTTGCCAGCAACACAAAACACTTTGGACAGGCCAAAAGAGGTGTCAGCTTCTCACCGATTCCCTCTGCCAGAACTGTCCCACGCATCAGACAGTATGGTACATCTGCGCCAAGCTTTACCCCCCGTTCTTCAAGCTCAGTCATGCTAAGCCCCAGTCCGAACATCTTATTGACTCCAAAAAGAACTGCTGCCGCATCTGCGCTTCCGCCGGCCATACCTGCTGATACCGGAATTTTCTTGTCCATGGAAATGTGCACTCCTTCGGTAATGTTAAACTCATCGATCAGCATCTTTGCTGCCCGGCATGCAAGATTATTCTCATCTACCGGAAGATAAAAAAGATTCGTCTCTGCCTTTACTCCCGGCTGCTTTGTCTTCGTTATCACGATCTGATCATACAGATATACTGTCTGCATAACCATACGGACATCGTGATATCCGTTCTCCCTGCGGCCAAGCACATCCAATCCAAGATTGATCTTTCCAAGTGCCTTTAATTCCATCTTATCCATAACTTTTTCTCCTCGTATCCAGCCCCGTCTTGTATACAATATACCTACAGTATACTGGCATTTTCCTTAAAAATCAATAGTTTGTCGCCACATTTCAACTGTTCCGACTCCATATGATTGATGTCCATAATCCCTTCCTTTGTCGTGCCGTAGTATTTCGCCAGATTCCACAGTTCATCGCCTTCTTTTACGATATATCCAATGATTCCCGGTCTTTGTTCCAACACTTTATAATCTATCTCTTTCTCTTCTACTGAATCTATGTTACGAAATGTCACTTTCCCACGAAGGAAACTCCGAAATGCCAGCACCGCCTTTACTTCTATCTCTCCATTTCCAAGGAGACTGATGCCAAGCTGTTCCAGAGACGGCATCATATCCAATGTCATATCCTCCTGGACTTCATTGCTTTCCAACAGCCAGGAAAATGGTATCATCCCCTGCCACAGGGCAAATGGTATCTGATCGTCCGGTCTGACATACATAAAACGGATATGGAGTACTCCTTCTATCTGAATACCTGTGTCTTGAACCGTCATCTGCTCGACTTGAATTCTCGCATCACTATAGCAGATCTGTAAAATGTCATCTTTAATCTCAGGCAGTGACAACCGCTCTGCGATTTTACATTTGGAATGATTCTGCATCAGAACATTTTCCACCTTGCACTGCGTATACGCTGGAACACAACATGTTTTCAGTGAATATAAATCGTCTAATATCTGTATCTTTTCCTCCGTGCACAAAAAGAACCGCATAGAAAGTGTTGCCTCGATGCCAAGAAGACGCATTTCTCCGTCCTCGTCCATAGCCGGCTCTAAAAGTGCATCTGTAAGAATCGGATAAATCTGATGGTACATACCTTCCTCTGCACCAAAGCACTCTACCTGTCCCTCATACGGAACATTTTCACAGATCCAGTCTGTCTTTCCATCCACTGATTCATAAAGACAAAACACAAGAAGTTCTCCCTGAAGTTTTAATGTATCTGCCTCCAGCCTTGTATCCAGACGGCGGCTGAGTACTTCTTTCCACAAAATGTTTCCGATACTTTCTTTTGTTCCGGAGATTGTCAGCTGCTCTTTGATGCGGTATGTATCTTTTTTCACAGTGTGAAGAGTCAGGATCTGCTTCTCCTGGTATTTTGTATAAATCTGCTCCCCACTCTCAATCCCGGTCGTCACTTCTTCACTTACCTGACTGTCCGAACTCATGGTTACTTCCGCCATCGCTTTCACATTGATTTTCCGGGAATGGATCAGATTGACAGTCAGCTCTGTCTGCGCTGCTTTCAAAAATAACGTTTCTTCCAAAGTCTCGTCTACATAATACATTTCCTCAAAGGGAATTTTCCCTTCCAGAGAAGATAAGGTATTGTCACTGTTATCTGCAACATATAAAACTTGAAAAGCAAGCCGCCCGGTGATCCGGATATAATTCTCCACAAGCTTCAGGTCGATTTCCTCCATAACCGCATCGCCCTCTATAATCTCCCGGATATCAGCTTTCGTGTCTGGCACATTATAATCCTCATCTACATAGAACTGGTCCGTAAAAGTTTTCCCCTGTCGGTAAATATTCAGCATCTTTTTTTCACAATTCACACACATGTCCCCCTTATTGTTTGTTTTATTATAATGTTGCATCAAAAACCCCAACTATGGCTGGCACATTACTTTTACTCAAATATCACATCTTTCTCTCTATATTCTGTTTTCATCACCACATACGGATATGTCTTCTTTTCTTTTGTCTTCTCGCCCTTTGCCGGACCGAGAAGTGTTGTCTGGATCCTGACAGCATCTGATGTTTCATAGCATGCGTTGACCTCTACACTGTACCCCGTTTTTTCTTTTTCTCCATACCCTCGCGCCATGTAAAGATACCCCTGATCTGCATAAGTCAGACGAAATGGAGTATCCCGTGCCTTTTCGATATCTTCTTTCAGTTCCTCTGGTACGTCTTCTGGTGCTACTACTGTAAATTCAATATCCTGTATCTTTTTTGTATCTTCCTTTTTAATACTGCACCCAGCCAGTGCCAGAATAAAAATCCCTGCAATTATGTAAAAATGTTTTCGATTCATGATGCTCTCTTTCTTCTTGAAAAACCTTTTATAACATCATACACACCAAGTCTAGGAAAAATTCCAAAATTGTTGTATACTTAATAAAATGCCATGTCCAAGAATGCCTCGGCTTGACTTTGTATAAGCAGGCATTAAGTTTACTACTTCAACATGGTTTTAAAAGGAGATTACAAAAATATGATAAATAACGAACGCCTATCCGGCATTTTGCTTCACCCGACTTCTCTGCCTTCCCCTTACGGGATTGGGGATCTTGGAGATGAAGCATATGCCTTTATCGATTTTCTGGCACGGGCAGGTCAGCATCTCTGGCAGGTACTGCCACTGACCCACACAGGTTTCGGAGACTCTCCGTACCAGAGTTTTTCTGCTTTTGCAGGTCAGCCTCTTCTCATTGATCCAAGACATTTGATCCGTCTTGGACTGATCGGTGGCTGGGAACTTACCGATTGCCCGATTGCAGACCCAAGTCACGTAGATTATGGACAGGTCATTCCGTGGAAGGAGAAAGTTCTGGCCCTTGCCTACAGCCGTTTTCCACAGAAACGCCATGAAATTCCAGGCATAGACCAGTCTTTCCAGGAATTTTGTGAAAGCAGCCGCTACTGGCTGGATGACTATGCTTTGTTTATGGCATGTAAGAAATTACACCATGGCGCTGACTGGCTTCACTGGCCGGATGAATATCGGTGTCCGACTTTGGAATTTAAAGCCGGCCTTTTTAAATCCATGCACGAAGATATAGAATACTATCGTTTCATTCAATTCTTATTCTTTGACGAGTGGAAACGAATCAAAAAATATGCAAATGACCACGGTATCCGCATCATCGGTGATATCCCGATTTTTGTATCTATGGACAGCGCCGATGTGTGGGCGAACCAGCATCTGTTCCAGCTGGACTCCAAAGGGTATCCGACTCGCGTAGCCGGAGTACCGCCGGATTATTTTTCAGCCACCGGACAGTTATGGGGGAATCCATTGTACAACTGGGAAGCTCATGAGGCGGAACATTTTTCCTGGTGGATATCCCGTATCCGTGCACAGCTTCACAACCTGGATATTCTGCGTGTAGATCACTTCCGCGGATTTGAAGCTTTCTGGTCCATTCCTTACGGCGAACCGACCGCTGTGAATGGCGAATGGGTAAAAGCTCCGGGCCATGCATTATTTTCCGCAGTCCGTGATGCTTTTGAGGGAAACCTTCCAATTATTGCAGAAGATCTGGGCGTTATCACCCCGGAAGTGGAAGCTTTGCGAGATGAATTTGGGCTCCCAGGCATGAAGGTTCTGCAGTTTGCATTTGACTCTCTGGATGAAGGAAGCTACCTGCCACACCGCTACACATCTCCAGTCTGCGTATGTTACACCGGAACTCATGATAACGACACGACTCGCAGCTGGTATCAGACACTGCGCCCGGAATGCCGTGACAAAGTACGCCGCTACACACACTGCAGCAATGATACACATTTTCCATTGGATCTTATTGGAACCGCACTTGCAAGTGTTGCTGCATATGCAATCTTTCCTCTTCAGGATGTTCTGTGTGTCGGTGCAGAAGGACGAATGAACACACCAGGTATCGGCGCCGGGAACTGGAGCTGGCGTTATCAGCAATCCGCGCTCAAAGGCGAACTTGCCGATGAACTTCGTGGCATGACTATTTTATATGGAAGATATTAGTTGGAGGAACTTGACATATGTTACGATTTATACTCGTTGCAATATTTTTATTGTTATATTTTCTGCTCGGGATTCCTGTACTCGGAATTCTCTGGCTTATTGGCAAAGTGAATAAACGCTCAGCCGATCTCGCAGCACTACGTATCGTTCAATGGGGATTTAAAGTGATCCTGAAAATTTCCGGTGTCGAAGTGACCGTCATCGGAGAAGACCGTGTTCCTGATGAACCGGTTCTCTACGTGGGCAACCACAGAAGTTATTTTGACATTTTGCTGACTTATTCCCGCTGCAGGGATCTGACCGGATTCGTTGCCAAAAAGGAAATGTTAAATTACCCGTTCCTTCGCACCTGGATGAAACGGGTATACTGCCTGTTTTTGGATCGCGACAATATAAGAGAAGGTCTTAAAACCATCCTGACTGCGATCGATCAGGTGAAAAATGGAATTTCTGTTTTTATTTTCCCAGAAGGGACACGCAACAAAGGAGACGAATTAAGTCTTCTTCCATTCCATGCCGGTTCCTTTAAAATTGCAGAAAAGAGCGGATGTCCGATCGTACCTGTTGCACTGAATAACACCATTAATATTTTCGAGGGACATTTGCCATATATCAGAAAAACACACGTTGTTTTGGAGTACTGCTCCCCTATATATATGAATGAAATGGAAAAAGAAGACCGCAAGAAGATCGATGTTTACTGCCAGAAAATCATAAAGGACACGATTGAGAAAAATCATACCCTTGTATAAAGGTACCATTATGATATATAATACACAAGATATCATGAAATGTACGATACGAAGCAATCCGTGGTATCATCAATTATGAAAACAAAGCTTACGATTCAGTCATGAAAGGAGCTCACTATGAACAAACAAGATTTAACACTGCTGACTGATTTATATGAACTGACAATGATGCAGGGTTATTATAAAAAAGGGCAACATGAGACGGTTGTATTCGATGTGTTTTACCGTCACAATCCCTGCGGCAATGGTTATTCCGTCTGCGCGGGACTTGACCAGGTCATTGACTACATTAAGAACCTGCATTTCACCTACGAAGATGTGGACTACTTACGAAGTCTTCACATTTTTGATGATGATTTTCTTCAGTATTTAAGTGGTTTTCACTTTACAGGAGATATCTATGCGATTCCGGAAGGAAGCGTAGTATTCCCAAAAGAGCCACTGCTTAAGGTCATTGCTCCGATCATGGAAGCTCAGCTTGTCGAGACGACTATCCTGAATCTGATCAATCACCAGTCTCTCATCGCTACGAAGACTTCCCGTGTTGTCTATGCCGCCGACGGAGACGGAATCATGGAGTTCGGACTGCGCCGTGCACAGGGACCGGATGCCGGACTTTACGGAGCACGTGCCGCTATGATCGGCGGATGTGTCGGTACGTCAAATGTACTGGCAGGTCAGCTTTTTGATGTCCCTGTTATGGGAACTCACGCACATAGCTGGATCATGACATTCCCGGACGAATACACTGCATTTAAATATTACGCAGAGCTATATCCGGACAACTGTACACTTCTGGTAGACACTTATGACACATTAAAATCTGGCGTACCAAATGCCATCCGTGTCTTCCAGGAATTTAAAGACGCAGGAAAACCATTAAAAAAATACGGAATCCGTCTGGACAGCGGAGACCTTGCATATCTTTCCAAAAAAGCACGTAAAATGTTAGATGAAGCCGGATTCCCGGACGCTTCCATCTGCGCTTCCAATGATCTTGACGAATATCTGCTCCATGATCTGAAGGCACAGGGTGCAGCAATCAACTCCTGGGGGGTTGGTACTCATCTGATCACGTCCAAGGACTGCCCGTCATTTGGCGGTGTATACAAATTGTCTGCAATCAAGAATGAAAACGGAGAATTTATCCCGAAGATCAAGATTTCTGAAAATACAGAGAAGATCACCAATCCAGGAAACAAGATAATCTATCGTGTCTATGAAAAAGAGACCGGCAAGATCAAAGCTGATCTGATCTGCTTCGCTGATGAAACATTTGACGAAAGTCAGGATCTTCTTCTCTTTGACCCGCTGGAGACATGGAAGAAAACAAAGCTTGCAGGCGGCACTTATATCATGCGTGAAATGCTTGTTCCGATCTTCAAAAACGGAGAATGTATTTACACTTCCCCTTCTGTCACGGAGATTGCAGAATATTGTAAACAGGAAAAAGACTCCCTGTGGGACGAGACAAAACGTCTCTTCTATCCACACCGGGTTTATGTAGATTTATCCCAGAGATTATATGATGTAAAGAAAGCCTTACTCGATCAGGCGCACAAACCAGAATAAAAGGAGAGCATTCATTATGAAAATTATAGTATTAGCAGGCGGCTTAAGTCCGGAGCGTGACGTCTCACTGACTTCCGGTGCCGGCATCTGCAAAACACTGTTGGAAAACGGACACCATGCTTATCTTCTTGACCTGTACTTCGGTCTTGAAAATGCGCCTGCGAATCTGGAAGATGTATTTACCCTTCCGGGCGCAGGTCTTGAGATTGCAAAAAATATCAGCACAAAAGAACCTGACCTTGAAGCCCTTAAGAAATCTCGCCCGGATCAGTCCGACTGCATGTTTGGACCAAATGTCATTGAACTGTGCCGTATGGCAGACATTACATTTGTCGCTCTGCACGGCTCTGTCGGAGAAAATGGTAAGCTTCAGGCTGCTTTTGATCTTCTTGGAATCAAATATACAGGCTGCAACTCTTTTGGCTGTGCCCTGTCTATGAACAAACTAGTAACAAAACAGATTTATAAAATGAGTGGTGTACCGACTCCTCGTGGAACACATCTGACAAAAGAGACAAAGGATCTTCCTTTATCCGAACTTGGATATTATCTCCCACTGGTCGTAAAACCATGTGAAAATGGTTCCAGTATCGGAGTTTACATCTGTCATACAGAAGAAGAATATAACAATGCAGTTCGTGAATCATTTGAAAAGAACCCAGATGAAGAACTGGTCATTGAGCCTTACATCAAAGGCCGTGAGTTTGCCAGCGCTGTCATTGCCGGAAAAGCACTCCCATTAGTTGAGATCATTCCGAAAGATGGTGTCTTCAACTATGAGAATAAATATCAGGCTGGCGGAGCACAGGAAATCTGTCCACCGGTATCTATTGATGAAGAAACTCAGCAGCGCATGATGCGTGCCGGAGAAGAAGCATTTGCCGCACTCCGTATGGATGTGTATGCACGTGCTGACTTTATCATTGATGACGAAGACGGCGAATTCTACAGTCTGGAAATGAATGCACTTCCAGGAATGACTGCCGCAAGTCTGCTTCCGAAGGCCGCAAAAGCCGCAGGCATCGAGTACAACGAATTATGCGAACGCATCATTGAAGAATCTATGAATGCGCGTTACAGATAAGAGGAAATCCATTATGAAAAACCTTACTTTAAGAAATATTACTAAGGCCTGCCACGGAGAGTACCGGGGGCCTGAAAATCTTTTGGACAAAGAAGTTGCCGGTGTTACAATTGACAGCCGGAAAGTTGAAAAAGACTATCTGTTCATTGCCATTGACGGTGAACGCGTCAACGCTCACAAATTCATTCCGGATACCATTGAAAAAGGCGCAATGTGCGTGATTTCCCATGAAGATCTTGGCGAGACAGATTTTCCATATATCCTGGTAGAGTCTACTGGCCAGGCACTTCTTGATACTGCAAAGCTTTATCGTGATTCTTTCGATATTAAGGTTGTCGGAATCACAGGAAGTGTCGGAAAGACAAGCACAAAGGAAATGATTGCTTCTGTACTGTCTCAGAAATACTGTGTACATAAAACACTTGGAAACTTCAACAATGAATGGGGGCTTCCAATTACAATTTTTGAAATGAATGAAAAGCATCAGGTCGCTGTTCTGGAAATGGGTGTCAACCACTTTGGTGAGATGCGTCGTCTTTCTAGCGTAGCTAGCCCGGATATCTGTGTGATCACGAATATCGGTATCGCACATCTGGAATTTTTCAAAACAAGAGAAGGGATTCTTCAGGAAAAATCTCAGATGATCCAGGATATGAAGACCGGTGGTTCTATTCTTCTGAACGGAGACGATGATCTGCTCCGTGATATGGGACCGGTCAAAGGCGTAGATCCTGAATTTTTCGGTCTTGGAAAGAACTGCCAGTTCTATGCAACTGACGTAGAACCACTTGGACTTCGCGGTTCTTCCTGTACGATTCATCTTCCGTCCGGCGAAAGCTTTGACTGCATCGTTCCACTTCCTGGTGCTCACATGGTACAAAACGCTCTTGCCGGAACTGCTGTCGGCTATCAACTTGGACTTACACCAGCAGAAATCAAAGCCGGAATTGAAGGACTGCCTTCAATCCCCGGAAGAAATAATATCATTCAGACAGATAAAATCATCATCTTAGATGACTGCTATAATGCAAATCCAGTTTCCATGCAAGCTTCCTTAGATGTTCTGAATATGGCAATCGGACGAAAAGTCGCTGTTCTTGGCGACATGGGCGAACTGGGCGAGACCGGAAAAGAACTCCACTACGAAACCGGTGCACATGCAGGTGATATAGGCATCGACCTTGTATGCGGAATTGGCGAGCTTTCCAAAGAGCTTGTAGCCGGAGCTTCTGAACATGGCTGCGAAGCAAAATGGTTCCCTGCAAAAGCAGACTTTCTTGCAGAGATGAAACATCTGATTCAACCAGGTGACAATATCCTTGTGAAAGCTTCACATGGTATGCAGTTCCCTGAAATCGTAGATGAATTACAAAAATTTTAGGAGTATAAAACTATGAACTACCAGCTTCTGGCACTGGATCTGGATGGGACACTGACCAATTCCAGAAAAGAGATCACACCATCGACCAGAGATGCTCTGATCGACATTCAGAAAAACGGAAAAAAAGTTGTATTAGCCAGTGGACGTCCTTCTCAGGGCGTCCTTCCTCTGGCAGAGGAACTTCACCTTGGAGACTATGGAAGTTATATTCTCTCCTACAACGGTGGTCGTATCACAGACTGCCGATCCGGTGAGATCATTTACAGCAAATATCTTCCAAATGATGTTGCGGCTCCGCTTCTTGAAATCGTGAAAAAATATCCGGGGATTGACATTCTTGCCTACACCGATACCGAGCTGATTTCAGGTGGAGATACGAATGAATACAGCGAAAAAGAATCTTTCATCAATCATATGCCGATTACAAAAGTGGATGATTTCGTCTCTTACGTCACTAAAAATAATAACAATAAATTTCTGATTACCGGAGAACCGGAACTGATTCAGGAAGTAAAAGCTGAAGCTGAAAAACAATTTCACTCTTATCTGTCTATTTACTGCTCAGATCCGTTCTTTCTCGAAATTATGCCCCAGGGTATTGACAAAGCTCACTCCCTTACAAAGCTGCTCACCAGCATCGGACTTTCTACCGATGCCATGATCTGTTGTGGGGACGGATACAATGATCTGACTATGATTGAGACTGCCGGACTTGGAGTTGCCATGGCAAATGCTCAGCCACTGGTGAAAGAATCTGCAGATTACATCACAAAATCCAACGATGAAGACGGTGTGTTACACGTAATCAATGAATTTATGAGATAGGAAAAGAGGTCACAAATGAGAGGTACTAATAAGTCTTGGTTTGCCAAGGGTATGCGGGACGCAATTCCCATTGCCCTTGGCTATCTTGCAGTTTCATTTACCCTTGGTATTGCTGCGAAAAATGCCGGGTTCACACCCTTTCAGGCATTTCTCGTAAGTTTTACTAATAATGCATCAGCCGGTGAATTTGCCGGATTTACGCTGATTGCCGCAGGTGGCGGCTATCTGGAGGTCGCGATTCTGATATTGATCACAAATGCCCGTTATCTTCTGATGTCTTGCGCATTAAGTCAGAAACTTCCACCAGACACACCGATGATCCAGCGTCTGCTTCTAAGTTATGATGTCACTGATGAGTTATTTGGAATCTCCGTGGCCGTACCGGGTAAATTGAATCCATACTATTCTTTTGGTGCATATACTGTAGCACTTCCCGGCTGGGCTTTCGGAACACTTTTTGGAACTTTGATGGGATCTATTCTACCGGCTAATATCGTCAGTGCATTAAGTGTCGGTCTTTACGGCATGTTCTTGGCAATCATTATCCCGCCTGCAAGAAAAAATAAGATTCTTGCGGGAGTTGTCTTGATTTCCATGGGAGCAAGCTTTGCATTTACAAAACTTCCAGTCGTCCACACACTTTCTACCGGAACAAGAACGATTCTGCTTACGATTCTCATTGCCGGAGGTGCTGCAATCCTGTTCCCAATCAATGAGGAGGAGGACGATACAAAAAGCACTGAATCTAGTGTGTTAAATAACAATGAAAGGCAGGCAAGTCATGAGTCATAATATTTATATCTATATCCTAGTCATGGCCGGAGTATCTTATCTGATCCGTATGTTGCCTCTGACCTTGATTCGAAAAGAAATTAAAAATAAAACGATTCGGTCATTTCTATACTATGTACCATACGTCACACTGGCAGTTATGACCTTCCCGGCAATCCTGTCCGCGACCGGAAGTGTCTGGTCTGCATGGGCAGCTCTGATCGTTGCCGCAGCACTTGCATGGTTTGGGAAAAGCCTGCTGCAAGTATCCGTATGCGCATGCATGGTGGTGTTCCTGTTAGAATTGTTTTTGTAAAATGGAAAAATTATATTAAATTAAAGCAGAAAAAGTCCTGTTCTATGACACGGGTAAAATTCTATGTCTGCTGCGCCGCTTATCTATGTCTTTCTATGTAAACTCGCCTTACGGCTCAGACAGTACATAGAAAGACATGCTATGCTCGCAGACATAACGAATTTTACCCTATCGTCATAGAACAGGACTTTTTCTGTTTGAAATATGACATTATACATTTTTCTTGTTTATTTTTGTATCTTTTCATTCTACAATCTACGAATAAGTGATTTGTCTGGAATATCTGCTTTTTTATATTTTTCTCATATTTTTATTTTGTATCTTGCAGACAAGCGTCTGAACTGGAACGTTTTTCTGTATGTCTGTTGTCTATCTCTGGCTGGAATGCTTTGATGGCCTGTGCTACTTCTTTACTAAGTATGAGCATGCAGATCAGGTTCGGGATTGCCATGAGCGCATTTGCTATATCCGAAAAGCTCCATACAAGATTAAGTGTCTGTGTGCAGCCAAGATATACAACCAAAGAAAAGAGCACTCCGTAAAACATGTTATATTTGTGTGTTCCAAGTAAATATTCAAATGCTTTTTCTCCATGATATTCCCATCCGAGGATTGTGGAAAATGCAAATAATGTGATTCCGATTGTTACAAGCCAGCACTGTGATCACAATTCCAGTGATCCATGTCGGGATATGAAATGTTGCATGCAGTGCACCTGAAATAGAATTTCCCTGTGTCATATTTCCAATACCAAATGAAGCAATCACTGCAAAGAGTGCAAATACCCATGCAAGAGCAGAACCTAATGTCTTATTCTTTATACAGCGTATATTGCATCATCTTGTGATTCTTCGCTCTTCCAATCATCGTCAATCCATATTCCTGTGCCAGTTTTACAGCTTCTGCCGTCGGAGTCTTTTTGCTTGCCACAAGCGGAATTCCTGCCCGGATTACCTTCGTGATCATATCGATTGGGAGACGTCCGGTCGTAAAGACTGCACATTCATGAAAATCATAGTCATGCATAAGTGCATAACCAATCGCTTTGTCCAGTGCATTATGACGTCCGATATCCTCACAGGAATACACAATCTTTCCCTTATATGCAAGAAAGCAACTGTGTGTTGACCATGTCGCCTCATGCAATGGCATATCCTGATGAAAGGCTTCGTCGAATGCATACATAAGTTCCAGACTAACTTCTACCGGCTCCAGATGCTGCAATTCTTTTTCCACTGCAAATCCACTATATATGGTCTTATTATCCGTACAACAAGTCGGTGTATCCATAACCTCTGCGCTCAGATTATCATTAACCAATCCACAATGTTCTGAACCAAGCTGTACTCTCGCCCTGGTCCCATGCTCACAGATATAAAGGTATTCCACTTCCTCTGATGAATGAATCATGCCTTCGCTGACCATTCGTCCCAGTACCAGCCCCGGCAAATCCTTCGGTGTACACACTAATTTCATCGTCAGCACATCATTAATATACACGTCCATACGATGCTCCGATAAAAGCATCTCTGACTTTTCTACAGCATTCCCGTCCGGATCAATATATAATCCTGTAACTGGATAAATCGCTTCTGCTTCCTCATATTGATTATTTATCTTCATACCACTTCGTCCTTTTCATACAACATATATTTGACACACACACATATCAGTGTTAATATACTTATATAAAAGGTACTGCCAATGGCGATTTACCTGATTATTGTAAATAAAAAATAACCGTATTAGTTTCTCAGGCTAACAGGCGGTTATTTTTTTGTGGTCTTATTATTACACCCAATCGTATATCCAAGACCAAATGAGGTTAAGCAGAGACTAAGTACTGCAATCAAGTCAGCCATTGTCAGCATAAGTATGTTCTCCTTTCCATATTAGTTCATCGTTAGAATCATCTATGTAATCAGAGCTATAGACTCCCTGTAAAAAATAAACCGCCAAACACACCAGTGCTGACAGCACCTTACATTTATTGTATCAATTCTATGCTTTTCATGCAATACTTTTGTATATTTTCAAGATATATTATTTGTCTAAAAATAAACAAATCATTTTTTATATCTTTTCTAACACCGCCCTCGGTGTCTCTAGCTGTTCAAACTCCTCTTTTCGGATATCCAGTTCCGGCACCTCTTTGATGTACCACCGTGCCTGAAGCGCAGTCATTCCCATAATATCTGCTGCCTCCAGTTCATGGCTCCCGCCATCTCCGATGTACAAACATTCTCCGGCTCTCACGCCAAGCCCTTCCATACACTTTAGGAATATTCCCGGATTTGGCTTTTTCATTCCCAGTTCATAAGACAGACATGTCTCATCAAAATATGGAAATAACTGGCTTTCCCGGATCAATACCGCTTCCTCAGAATAACAGTTACTAATCAGTCCGATTTTAATCTTTTTTTCTTTTAATGCCTGAAGCATCGGAATAATTTCCGGGTGAAGATGACAAAAACAGTCTGCTTTTGCTGCCTTTCTTCCGGAAATAATAGTCTGGAATGTCTCCTCGCTGTATTTTCCGGTCTGTCTCAATATCTGCTCAATTGTCTCTTCCAATGTCTGCTTTCCAATGGTCCGGTCATTCTCACTCGGAATCCAAAGTGCATCAAATAACATCGGATCTATGCCGGCATCTGCTGCCATCTGCGCCCGGAAATATACCGGTCCGCCATACTGTGTAATCAAGGTCTCATACATATCAAAAATAACTGCTTTTATCATAAATATCTCCTTTTTAGTTAAATTACTCTTAGGCGTTTGCGAAACGCCAAAAGCCGCATAAATACGGCAT
>UMIC01034218.1_pt1 | contig 60570 bp, 59 predicted proteins | sample 1965681 | NCBI WGS metagenome assembly UMIC01 (sample SAMEA4836114, study PRJEB28245) | human gut metagenome | biome: gut microbiome; material: fecal sample | place: Denmark | collected 2008
GCGCCGAGGGCTTGATACCCTTGGCGACATCGACGACCTTGTTCGGGTAGAAGTACAGGCCCACCACTGCGTAGTTCGATTTCGGGTGCGCCGGTTTCTCTTCGATCGACAGGCAGTTGCCCGCCGCATCGAACTCCGCCACGCCGTAGCGCTGGGGATCCTCGACACGGTAGCCGAAGACCGTAGCCTTGCCATCCTCCTCGGCCGTGCGGACTGCCTCGCGAAGAAGGCCCGTGAAACCCGAGCCGTGGAAGATATTGTCCCCCAGAACCAGACACACGGAGTCATTGCCGATGAAATCCGCGCCGATAAGGAATGCCTGTGCAAGACCGTCCGGGGACGGCTGCTCGGCATACGTGATACGAACCCCGTAGTCGGAGCCGTCGCCCAGCAAACGGCGGAAACCGCCCAGATCCTCTGGCGTAGAGATCAGGAGAATGTCGCGGATGCCAGCCAGCAGCAAGGCCGATAAGGGGTAGTAGACCATCGGCTTGTCGTAAACAGGCAACAGCTGCTTGCTGACACCCTTCGTGATCGGGTACAACCGTGTACCGCTGCCACCTGCCAAGATTATGCCTTTCATATGTTTGTTTGGTTAATATGCGTTTTCATCCTGCCGCAGGGCATTCCATACCGTCATGAAGATGATGCGGATGTCGAGCAGCAGCGACCAGTTTTCCAGGTACCAGATGTCGCGGCGTACGCGGCCTTCCATCTGGCTCAGGGAGTGGGTCTCGCCGCGGTATCCCGTCACCTGGGCCCATCCCGTGATGCCGGGTTTGATCAGGTGGCGAACCATATATTTGTTGATGAGTTTCGAGTATTGCTCGGTGTGCTGGAGCATGTGCGGCCGCGGCCCCACGATGGACATGTCGCCCCTGAGCACGTTGATGAACTGGGGCAGCTCGTCGATGCTCGACCGGCGCAGGAAATCCCCGAACCGGGTCTTGCGCGGGTCGTCCCGGGTCGCCTGCACCCTGTCGGCGTCGGCGTTGACGCGCATCGAACGGAATTTGATGCACCTGAACGTCTGGCCGTTCTCCCCGCTGCGCTCCTGCAGGAAGAGCACCGGGCCGCGCGAGGTCAGTTTGGTGCCTATGGCCACGAAAATATAGATGAAGGGGAACAGCGTGCAGAGGAACAGGCTTGAGACGCTGACGTCGAATGCCCGTTTGATAAACCGGTTCGACGCCTGCCGCAACGGCTCCTCGCGGATGTAGAGGATCGGTACGTTGCCCAGCAGTTCGAGGTTCATCGTGCGCTTCATGTAGTTGCGCAGGTTGGGCACGTAGAAGAAGCGGACGAAATTGTTTTCGCAGAAATCCATGATCGGGAATATCTCTTCCGCGTAACGATCCGTCGAGAGGCAGCAGTACACTTCGTTTACCGGGTGTGCCTCCAGCCACGGCAGCGCCTCGTCCACGCTTCCCAGGCAGGGGGTGTTGTCCGGCAGGGTGTGGTCGTCGTGGTTGCTGAAATAACCGAGTACGCGGTAGCCCGTGCTGGTGTTGTCGACCATTTCGTGGTATACCTCCTGTGCATTGTCCTTGCTCCCGACGATGATCACGCGGCGGGCGTTGCGCCCGTGTCCGCGCGTGACCTTGACCACGATGCGGCAGGTGTAGCGCCACAGCATCAGCAGTACGGTGAGCACGATGTAGAACGTCCCCATCAGGTGCACCGGCAGCAGCCCGTAGCTCCATACGGTCTGGATGAGCACGAAGAACCCCAGGTGGCAGAGTACGACGTAGAATACGCGGCGGATGATCTCTTCGTAGGGGACGATCCGTGAGGAGAGGATCACGCCGAACCACGAGAGGCCCGGGATGAAGCAGATGTTGAGACAGGCGAATATCTCCAGCGAGCGGGTGATACAGGCCGGTTGCGGATACAGCGTGAGCGCCAGTATCCAGGACAGGTTCAGTAAGAATAGGTCTCCGATGATGACGGGAAGCTTTATGAGCAAAGACTCCCGCATGACTTGTTTCATAACCGAAAATTTAGAGGCGTTAATTTTCGAATTAACGTTGCGCAGATTGCGTATGTGTGGGAAGAAGGATCTGCTGATTTATTTTTTCGATATACCTCAGCGGCACGTAAGCCGTCAGTGCGGTGGCTATGTCCTTGATCGCCACGGCGACCTTGCTGTGCCCCTTGTGCCGGATGTAGCGGCCTTCGATCCCGGCGAACACCCCGCCGGTCACGCGGACGGCATCGCCTCCGGCTAGGTCGACGTCCTGCGGTGCCACGATCTCCACATGCTCGTTGCGTGTCGCCACGACCGCCATGAAATCCCGCATCTGGTTGTCCGGTATCACCGTCGGCGCCTTTGTCTCCCGATCCATGATGTAGCGGATCGGCAGGGTGGTGCTGGCCTTGATCTCCTTCAGGCGCAGGGCCGAAGTGCGGATGAACAGCAGATTGTGGATGAGCGGCTCCCAAACCTTGCGCGTCCGCTCCCCGTATGTCCGTCGGGCGAAGTGCATCGGGATATAGCTTTCCACGCCGATGCCGTCCAGATAGCCCTTTACGAGCATCTCGCGGCCGTAGGTGACGCGCAATGCATACCAGTATTGTCTGTTTTCCGGATTTTCAGCCATGGGCATACCCTGGGGACACCTCCGCATGGGTGCGGTTGTCAATCGATGAAATAATTGTGTCGGAATACGACTCTTGTCTCATGTACATCCCTACGATAGGGCCTGCGCATTTTTTCCTGTCGAACGCAAAGATACGAATTTTTCCCGCTCCGTCAACTCCGTTGCCATGCCGGGAATAGGCTATTCCGCCCGCGTAACAAACAATAAAGGACACAAAAAGGGCTGGATATTCCAGTTTTGCGCCTCTTTATGTCCTTATTTCTTGCCGATACGCACTAAATAGCGTATACCTTGCGTTGTTTTACGATGCAAATATAGCTCTTTATTTTTAAATCCAAAATATCCGGCAAAAGATTTTCCCGGATCGTGGTTGTTTTTGTCCTTTCTCGGCCAGCTTTCCCCGGGGCGGATTCGGCCGGGAATTCCGGCGCCTGCGGCCTGCGGCTACCTGAATACGGTGAATTTCTCGTTCCACTGGCCGCGCACCGTATCGTAATAATACCTCCATACGGGTGTCCGGAGCACTTCGCGCAGCCGCCAGCGGTTCCGGTACGGGCCGGAGAGTTTGCGCAACAAGCGCGGCAGGGGCTTGTCCGCCATCGGCGACAGGGTGAGTACCTCCTCCATGAACCGTCCGAGCATCCCCGCTTCGCATTCCGGGCCCGGAACCTCCGCCCCGAGGTATTCCACGGCGGCGGCCGTCATCAGGTCGGCGAACCTGTCCATGCGGTAGTCCTCCATCGCCGTGCGGAACAGTGCATGGTCGATCTCGTCCCAATGCCGTGTCAGGAAACATGCCCAGTCGCAGAGGTGCCGCAGCACAATTCCTTCCTTCTGGAAATGCACGGCGGCATGGCGTATCAGGAATATGGCGTTGAATGTCGCCCGGGGTGCCTGTATGCCCGGCGCCAGGCCGTGCGTGCCCTCCTTCTCCAGCAACCGCACCAACACGGCGTTCAGCTCCCGCTCCGTCCTGTTGCGGCGCACGTTGAGTATTGTCCTGTGGTTTTCTATCAGCACCCCGTCCCAGACGTATTCCGAATGCTTGGGGACGTCGAAATAGGGGTGCGCCCCGATCTCATGCAGGACGCGGTCGCCCTTGTCCGATTGGCCGTAGAGGTAAATGTCGATGTCACCGCATTCCCGGTGCTCCGGGATGGGGTAGTCGCGGCTCAGTCCGAGCCCTTTGAGCAGCAACATGCGGAGCCCCTCTTCGGAGAACCGCGCTGCGAGTTTTGAGGCCGTTTGCTGCTGGTGGCGGTACCTTTCCTCCAGTTTCTCGGCCGACAGCGCCCAGCGTATGCGGGTTTCGCGCGGCGGTTGCTGTGCTGCGGGCAGCCGGCATATGCCGTCCCACACGACGGCGCTCAGCCCGTGGTCGGCGGCCATGCGGTAAATCCGCTCCCACGATCCCGGCGTGACGGCGGTGTCGGCGGTATCGCTTACGGGGGCGGCCCCGAGGCCCGCTCCGCTGCGTACCAGCCGGATGAAATAAAGGGTATCCTTGTTCAATGGCATTGAAAGGTTTTGTCGTCCGATAGTGCCGCAAATATACGACAATCTTGCGAATAATCAATCATGCAGGGAATTGCGGTTTGCAGCCACGAAAAAACGGCCGCCTTGTTCAAGGCGGCCGTTCTCCGTGATCCCGCTGGGATCCGTTGCTGCACTTTGTAAGCCGTAGTTTATCAAATAGTTGTGCTCTTGTCGTCCTGCGGCAGGTCACACGTCGGTTACACCTGTTTGACTACCTGCAAAACGCCTCAAAATCACCTTCCAAAGAACCTTATTTATCTGGTACTACGAAGGTAACGAATCTTCTGTTCTGAGGCAAACTTTCAGCCGGATTTTTACGGTTTATTTGCAAATATTCGACTTTAGTTCTTGGGTAGTGTATTGGGTAGTATGTGTGTCGGTAATTATCCCTAAAATTGACTCAATGAGAAGGGGACCTCCCTTTGCACCGACACTCATCGCGACCGCTTTATTACTTGGGTGCTAATGATGTAATCACTCTTTAATTGCCAAAATGTAGCTTGAATTGCCCGATTGCGTTTGTGCCGGCCTCCATAGGCTTTGTCGCGGATTCCAAAATCGAAAACCCGATCCCATGTATCGATAATTTGATCTTTGATATCATCCGGATAGGAGTTGAAAACATATCCGCAGTCATTCTCTTTTACAAATCTGTCGATCCGTTTTTCAAGCTCTTTGTTTTTCAATATATTCCACCCATTCAGAACGGAACCCCAAAGTATAAAATCGGACAACAAGACCTCCTTGTCGGGAATCTCGGCCTCGATAAACACGCTTTGGGTTTTATTGCTGTCAAGCATTGCCGGCCCGTATGGCGGCTTCGGCGATTTTTGGGATGTATATTGCGCCCAGCCCCACAAAGGGTACTGAACCTTGGCAAGAGGAGGTTCGCCGATACGAGATCGCATCTGTTTGGCCATCCAGTCATACATAATCGAAAATTCATCACACAGCCAACTCCGCTGGTTACAATAGGCGACTCCGTATTCGGCCAAGTCATCCAAAATGGCACAATCCTGTAAAGTCCATATCTTCATGGCGGATTAATCCTCCTGACTCCAAACTTTCTTTAAAAAAGCCAATGTATATTCTTCTGAGGTGCTGAATTGTCGTTGTTTAGCCTTGTTAAAATAATCAATCATTTTAGATGCCGCCTCCATGCTTAGAGAAATCGACTGGCAATAATGCCGGATAGCCTCCGCATTTATAGAAGTTTCTAAAAGGTTTAAGGCATTTGCTGTGGATTTCAGGCGGTCTTTGTCGTAGTCATTATAAAATCCCTTATTAGGATATGATGTGATTGCGAGCCAGTCGATAGCCTTCTTGACCCATGGGTCAATAGTAACAGTCGAGGTAGACGCTACGCCTGTTTTTATATTAATAGCATTATGTGATTTAATCCATTCCTCACTGATGTCCATGCTCCAGGGAATATGGATAATGTGTTTAATCTCCTCTTCATCTTCGAATTTCTCAAACTGCTCCGGATCAAGCCCAATGGTGATGAGGATATCTTTGCCGCTAATGCTCATTGTGTACGGGCGATATGTACGTATTGTAAATACGGAAATTATCACCCCGTCAACGATTATATGATCGGCTTTATTAGCCTGCCGGTGCGGAAAAAACGGATTCAATAAAGAATATTGATTTTTGGTAGGGATCAAAATTATGATTCTGCCGATATCCCGATCTTTTTTCTTTAGCTGAATAGCATAGTCGACAGACAGTTGATAGTTTTCGTCTGTTACCTCTTCGTTTTCAATATAGAAGTATTTTGCCATATATATTGGGATTGACTTGAGTGTTATTTGTTGATAGCCTTAATAATGCGATCTTCCTGAATCAGCACGTCTTTCAGAAGCAGATTTACAGGCAGCTGCTTGTGTTTGCAATCTTTGAATCCGCTGAGGATGGCGACCAGTGACGACGCTTTCAACAGCGACATATTCAACTCAAAATCTTCGCTGCAATCGGTGATGAAGTCGTCTGAGAAATCGGGGGCGACGATCAGCACCTTGGTGATGGTAAAATCATTCTTTTCCAGCAGGTTCTTATATGCGCGAATCTGACGCGAGAGGGTTGAAAATTTATTATAGCCGCTGTCTTTCGATGTTTTACATTCGATAAGCAGTACAGCCTTTTCTCCGAGGTTTACGATAATATCGATCTTGTCCTTCTCCGTGTTGATCTTTTTGCGCAGTTTTTCATCGACTTCGAATCCCAATTTAGAGAAGATATGACGGGTAACTTCTTCGAACTTCAAACCTAAATCCGCCTCTTTGATTACGATGCCGTTTTCCTTAAGTGCGGAAAGATTGCGAAATCCGATATGTTCGTAGTTTTCAACGTAGAGATTCTCTGAATCTTTGTATGAATCAAGGATATTGCTAATCGTATTGCCGCGTTGTTTAATGTTCTTTGCAGTGCAGAACGCCGCCAATTCTTCATCCGTCAGCAGTTCGAGAATATCACGGGGCTTGATGTTGTATTCGCATAAGTAATCGCTGTGCATAACATTTTCGTCCTGCAGTTCAAATGTATCCCTCAGCCTTTTGTTGGTCAACGGCAAGAGCTCATTCAGGTCGAGAACCAGTTTTTCAAATCCTCCGGACGAAATTCCGATCTTATCGTCTCGGTCCATCGCATCGAAATAAGCGATGAGATTTGTGACTTTCTCTTCGAGTGAAGCTCCTTTGATCTGAGGCATTATCTGAAGTTTCTCGTCGCAGAGTTCCGTAATAACTTTACGACGGTCAAGTAATTTCGTATCCGCCTTGTGTATTTCGTCGTTCAATACGGACGAGAACGATACGCCGGATTTTACAATGAGGGCTATTTTTTCGGTAACGGGCAGTTTGGTATCTATGTTATGCTTCTTGCATATCAAATTGATCTGCGGTTCACGCAGCTGCAACAATGTTCTGCGGAAGTATTTATCGGCGACATCCTTTCCCCGAACTTTGCGCAGGAGTGCAACAATCTCGTCCGCCACGTATATCGTGTTGAATTTTTTTGAGTAAAAAATGATTCCCTTGTCCTTCAGATCGGTAATGATGGTGTCAACATTCTGCTTGGCAACAGGCAGCACACAATACTTAATCATCATCTTCTCCTCCTGCGACAGCTCTAATTGATGGGCCAGTGTGTCGAGAATCGATTGTTCGTCGTACGTGATTTTTGCATCGAAGTTAAGTACTTCGTCATTATGATAGGCCGTATGCAGGCAGGATTTGTAGATTTTATAGTCCCGGATGCGCTCCATTGAAACCATTGTCGGCTTTTCGGCTGTGACTTCGCTCTTGAATGCTTTTAGCCTGCCTTGGATTTTCTTGATCTCATCATCATACAGCTTCGAGAACCAGTCCTGCCTCATAATACTGTTGCCGTCGCGCGAAACGATATCGATCAGCAGATCGAACTGAGAAGTCGCTTTTGAATATTCGGTGAGGATATACTCGATGTACTCTTTCTCGATTTGTTGGAATACCCCTGCGACCTGTATCGAGTCGAAATTTTTCAAATCCTTGCACGTTCCGCAATCGAGGATATTGTCTATTGCCTTTGTGTCCTTCTTGTTAGCGATTATATTATTGATCACCTTCAGAAAGGCGTTTTTCTCAAACGAATTTAGTTTGTCGAGTACCTTTTCAAGTTTCATAGGTTGTGGTAGATTTGGTTGTTTCCAACAAAGTTACGATTTTTCGTGTCTTTGCAATAAATAATTGGAGAATAAATTGAAGTCCTGTTTACTTCCTCCACCAGGGTTTCGCCCACGGATTGTATTCCGAATGCTGCGATGGCGGGTTGTATGATGAACTATAGCTATTTTTCGGCTGTGTGATCGCATCTTTATTATAGTGGTCGAGGTATTCGTCCGGCTTTGAGATGAGCGGATCGAGCCAGTCGGCTTTGTCCTTCGCCCAAGCCAACTCTGCAAGGATCTCCTCATCGGTGATGCTGCGGGTCTTCAGCTGCTCCTCGTATGAGCAGACATACTGCCGGATGATGTTGGCCTTAAAGTGCCGGTCGGCCATCGTGAACAGAGATTGGAATTTCGCAAGCTCCTTTTCTTTCTTTGCCTGATAAATCTGCCGTCTGCGTTCTTCTTCCTCTCGCTTGATTCGTTGCTGTTCTGCCCAGATGCGGGTTTCTTTAATTGCTTCTGCATGAAGCTCCAGACGAGCAACTATCGAGATTATTTTCTCCTCCAGCCGTGTGTGAGCAGTATCTTGATACATGGATTTGTTATTTCCCCATGTGTGTATGTTGAACTGCAATTCGCCGCAGAAATCCGTTTTGAAAGTTGTGCTCTCCATATCCTGCTTCCGGCGTTCACACAGGTTTATCTTAATCTCCTCTCCGTCGATCAGGGCAAAGGTTTCATGCTTTTTGATTTTAATGTCGTGACCACGAGAGCGAAGTCCCTTAATAACTGCCCAATAGATGCACAATGCCCGGTCGACAGATTTGGTGTCGACATAAAGATCGAGAGCCTCTTTGATTTTACTTTTATAGGGATTTTTCTGCAGGTAGGCGTTTTCATCATGGTCGCTGCGCAGAGACTCCTTGGTGTCGATAATCAGCGGATCTTTGGCGTACAGAATCTCGGCGGCAGTGAAACAGGAGATATCGCCCTTCCGAATCTCCTGCTCGCGGAGTTTTTGCGGATCAATAGGTTTATCGATCTCTACGACGATATCTTTCGGATCGATCTCCCGCAGGGAAACTTCCTTCTTCTTGCCTTCGTAGTCATCGGGCAACGGTATTCTTTCAACCGTCTTGCCGTGCTGCAGTTTCGCCCAATAGCCGAGAGGGGGTGTTGGGATATTCATTGTTCTGCAGTGTTTGCGCAGACCGTTGTCCGACAAACCGTAACGCTTGCAGATGGTGGTCATGGCCTCGCTCCAGACCAAATCGTAAAGTTCTTTCCGGGTTAGCTGCATAGTCGTACAATTTAGAATCTCCTTTTGCCGGTACGGAGGCTGTACTCCTCCTCAAACGTTTTCACACGAGCACCCTCGACCCATTTCACCAGTTCATCTTCGAAGAAATAAACCTCCCGGCCCTGTTTGTAATGGGGAATCGACCGTTCCCGGACTCTTTTGTTGAGTCGGTTTTTCGGCAGGTTCAGGATGCGGCAGGCATCCTCGATACCGATTGGACGGTGTTTGTCTACGCCGAGTCCCAATTGTTTCTCGACGTGTTCGAGAATGGCTCGCATTTCTGCAATCTCGTTAATCAGGTAGTTTACCGCTTTAGGGACATTTTGCAGCGTCAGCTCTTCTTTCTCGTCTTCCATAATTCAGGACATTAAGGGATTGATTGGTCTGTTAAAATTAATAATTGCAATCCTCTTTGCAAAGAACAGCCGGAAATTTATTTCAAATGGGATATCAGGGCAATACATACCGTTTGAAATTTCATAACATCTTTTGTCCTAAAAATATCCCAAATAAGCGGGCGTGTAAAACGGCTGTAAAAACCACTTAATTTAGCACCGAAGAACATGCTCAATCTTAATAGAAAATGAAGTCAAGCCTGAAGATTTATTATGAACGGAAGAACCCGTTGCGGGGTGATCCGGGCAAAATAACGGACGTGAATTTTTAAGCGCAAAAACAGATCGCCCCCTTATTGACAATTATTTCGCTGCACGGCAATTCGTGCAGGCAGTAATTTTTGAAGTAATTGATCTATAAAATTTTCAGGCGATGGAAACACTTATTCACACAGACTTTATACAAGCATTATCAGACCCGAATGTCCAGGATTTCTGCATCAGCGAAATAAACTCGCTCTACAAAGGGTTCATTAAATCGCTGATCGTTCTCTGCGATTCCATTTTCGACTACAAACAACTTTTCCGGGAACTTACATTTGCCATCGTGCAGTTGAAGCTCCTGTATCCGGAGGCGGCTGAAGATGTCACACGAAAATACATAACCGCCGCAATAACCCTGCTGGAGTCGGAACTGCATTTGCTGAGCGAGCGCATCAACCATCCGGCACTATTTCAGCCGCCCGCGTCGATCAAGGGATACGACATTCATCTTTCGAAGCGGTACACCAAGCACGATCTGATCGAGCTCCTCTCCTCTGTCGACTGCGCAGATGTATTTGTGGACAGTAAGGGCGATGTCATTCCGTTCTCCAAACTCACCGCACTTTTCGAAGACCTGCTCGACATCAAACTGTCCAATCCGTTCAACAAGCGGGCGAAAGTCCTGGACCGAAAAATAAAAACCACGAAATTTCTGCGCGTATTGCAGGAGTCGCTTATTGAACGAAGCCAGTGGTAAAATTATCTCATTCATTTTCTTGTTATTAAAGGTAATCTTGGGGTTAGTATCCTGCCACTAACCCCATTTTATTTTGCCGCCCTGCTCAACTTTGCACCAGTCACAAAAACAACTTGCATTATGGACATGGGGCTTATCATAGAGGATATCCAGGGATGTATTTTCTCCCTTCAGAAACGGCTTGACGACTTGAAAAGCATGGATGATAAATCTGCGGAAACTATCCTGCTCACCCGGCAGGAAGCCGCCGATCTGATCGGCAAATCGCTCCGGCAGCTGGATCGGGACTGCCGCGAATACAATATTCGCAAAGTCAGGGCAAACGGCGGCATCCGGATTCCGAAGATCGACCTGCTGATCCACATGGGCCTTGTTGCCCGCCCCGACGAGCCGCGCCGGAGCGATCTCGAACGCATCTTGGGTAAACTCCGACAGGAATGAACTATATGACAGAGATTAAGCTCTTTTACGACTGGCTGGAGACGCATCCGCTTTCGCCCGCGTCGATAGCCTTGTGGCATGCACTGATGTTCATCGCCAACCGCAGCGGCTGGAGGGAGGAACTGCAAATCTCTGCGACGCTTCTGGAAATGCGGACGAATATGCCGCGCACAACGATATTCCGACAGCGGGAGATACTCAAAGCCGCCGGGCGTATCACCTTCAACTCGCAGGGAGGCCGAGCAGCCTGCATCTACCGGATTATCCCCTTGGAGTGCCACTTTGTGTGCCGCCCCGAAACACAAAGCGGGATACAAACTACTGCGCAAACAGCCGTTGTGCCGCAGGTTGTGCCCCACAGCGACACACTATATAGACTAAACAGAGATAATAACTCTTCAGACATACCGGAGAGCTGGAATAGAGAGAGAAAAAACTCCGCAGAAAAGAGAGAATCGATCCTTGACACCGAAAAGTTCCTCTCCACGCTCGACTCTCCGTGGCGTGAACTGATGACGGCCTGGCTGGAGTACAAGCGCACCCGGCGCGAAAGCTACACCAGCGAATTAGGAGCAAAGAAATGCCTGACCATGCTCCGCAATCTCTCTGGAAACAATGCGGGAATCGCCTCCGCGATCATTGATCGCAGTGTGGCGAACAATTGGGCCGGACTTTTCCCGCTTCCCGGAGCATCCCCTTCGACGCGGGGACAGCATATCGGCCAGATCAAACGTCCTGCAAGCGAAGATCGTGAACGCCGTCTGTTGGCAAAATTCGACGAGGATCAGACCAAATAGCGACAAAGTCCCCAAGACAAGAATTTGAATCCGACTACATTCACCAGCCAAAAGCAGCCGATGGAAAACATAACAAGCCTTATCAACCGCCTCTCCAAAGAGAAGCGCATCATCGTCCGAAGCCCGCAGGTTATCTCATGGGGAAGCCGCGAGCATTGCGAGAAGATATTCCGCGAAATCTTCCAGCGCGTGGATGGTTCGATCCGCCAATACCACCATTTGCCCGAATATGCACGGGTGATCGACTGGATGACCGGCACCCAAGGGCGCGGGTTATTGCTGATGGGCGACTGCGGGCGTGGCAAGAGCATTATCAGCACAGGTGTCGTTCCGGTGCTGTTGGCAATGAAGAACTGCCACGCAGTCCCTGTCCATGCTGACGACTTCTGTAAGTCATATCCTTTTGCCGCCAGCACAGCCGGATGCGATCCGAAGATGACCAACCTCGACTATCTCGCATGGACTCAGTTTCCCATCATTGACGAATTAGGCGTCGAGTCGCTGGTCAATAATTACGGAGAGAAATCCGAAGGCTTCAACCGGGTGATCAACGCCGCCGAACGCTATCTGCGGCCGCTGTTCATCTCTACAAATCTCACCAAAGAAGAACTGCTCGGCCGCTATGGAGAGCGCACGTTCGACAGGCTCTCCCATCTGTGTCAGATTGTGAAATTCAACGGAGAAAGTTTACGCTAAATAAAACCAATATGAAATTACAACGAGTTATTCATTATCTGGAAGATGGCCGCCGCAAATATGTCACGCACAATGGCCAGATCGAAAAATGGTCGGAATGCGAACTGGAGAATCTGCGCCGGAACTTCGAACGCTTCGGGCAGTCGGCCTATACTGCCGATTTTGCCAAATACGACGTCACTGCCGCAGGTCTGCGCCGTCGTTATCCCGAAGCGAAGATTATCCGCGTCACGGCCTTCGAGTATGAAGACCACGACCTGCCGCTGAACCCTGACATTATCTTTTGATCGTGCCGACGCTCAAGAAAACCTGCCGCCGCCCGTGGCAGCCGGAACACAAACCCCATGCAGGACGGGTTCATGCCAACACGGAGTTCTACCAGTCGACGGCGTGGCGTAAAGTCCGAGCCGTGAAGTTGTCGCAAGTCCCTCTCTGCGAAGAATGCACCCGGCAAGGGATGGCTGTCCCGGCACAGATGGTCGACCATATCCGACCGATCAATAAAGGCGGCGCGGCTCTCGATCTGGAGAATCTCCAGAGCCTCTGCCATGCTTGTCACAACCGGAAGTCAGGACAAGAAAGACATCGCCGAAAACCATAACCACAAAAAACGATTGCCTATGATGTAAGCCAATGACGACGGATGCGGGGTTGTGGTTGCAATCAGTCAAAAGGCAAAAGGAAACCTCGCATCCGTCCTTTTTGAAACTATGAAAACGACTCTCAAGCTGAACGAAATAATCGCCGAGTGGATCTCGGAGTGTGACATTCTCCCGGCGACCAAGCAGGACTACGAACGCAAGATCGCGCTCTGGTTCCGGTGGCTGGCCGGGCGGGATATTGACACCCGCGCCCCGGAGCGCACCCATGTGCTGGAGTACAAGCAGCGGCTTCAGGCCGCAGGCAAGAGTGTCTATACGGTGAACAGCCTCGTCACGATCCTCAAGCTCTTCTATAGCTTCTGCGAACGGCGCGGCTACTACGACAACATCGCCACCGGGATCAAGAGCAGCAAGCGGCACACGGAATACAGCAAACTGCCCCTCACGGCAGAGCAGGCATTCGAACTGTTAGGAAGCATCGACGGCCGCACGGCGATTGACCGCCGCGACCGTTTGATGATCTCGCTGATGCTGTTCAACGGCCTGCGTACCTGTGAGGTGGAGCGAATCAACATCGGGGACTTCTCGACGCGCGAGGGAGAACCGATCCTCTACATCCAGCGCAAGGGCCGCACGGATAAGAACGAGATCGTCGTCCTGCATGCGAACACCGTCGAGTGGCTGGAGGAATATATCTCCGACCGGGACTTCGCCGAGGGCGACCCGCTCTTCATCTCCCACAAGCGCAGGTGTGACAACCGCATCGTCCGGCAGACCATCGGACGCATCGTGAAGGAGCGGCTTCTGCGCATTGGGATCAGGAATCCGAAAATCTCTGCCCACTCCCTGCGGCATACCTTCGGAGCTTTGCTGGTCGAGCAGGGCGTGGACATTGAGACGATCAAGGACATGATGGGACACTCCGACACCAGGACCACGCGCATCTACATCGAGATGGCCCAGCAGCGTCGACTGCTTCACAACTCCCCGTCGAGAGAGGTCGGAAACCTCATTCTGAAAAAGAGATAAATCGGGGAGTATGATGCAGGTACGGTAGATTAATGAATCAAGCTAACTGTTTGACAAGTAAAACTTTTTGAATTCTCGCAACCCTTTGAAACCACGCATTGGGTATCAAAGAGTTGCATGAGCAAGGTACGCTCCCGGAGAGCAGCGGGAGGGGGTTGAAATTCCTTCAGACCCTGCGAAAAGTAATCGCTCCCCTAATTTTCTGTACGCGCGTGCAAAATCTGCAATTTTTTACCACTAATACTGGGAAAAACGCTACTCAAATTAAAATTTTTTATGAATTCAGGTCGTAAGAAAATACCAGATGAGTTAAAGGCACTTCGGGGTACAGATCAACCCTGTCGAATGGCTGGCAAGGTCACACCAGCCCAGCCCTCCGTTGTTACCATTCCGCGCTCCGGATTGAAAGGAACAGCGAAAAAGGTATTCGAAGTGGTGGCGGCCGAGCTGGTCAACAACCGACTGTTGGACTTGGTCGGCGTGGATCTGGTCGTGGCCTATGCCCGTGAGATGGGACTCTATCACGATACCATGCGAGAGTTAGAGAAGGAAGGCTATACCATCGAAGTGGAAACGAAGTTCGGATCGACCACTATGGTAAATCCCAAGCGCAAGGTTGCGGAGTCAGCTCTCGCCAATTCCAAAGCCATCGCGGTGGAGTATGGACTGACACCATCCAGCCGCAGTCGTGTGGCAGCATTGCTGTCAAATAATCCACAGAAAGATGACTTTGCAGATTTCGAAGAGGTAAGATAAAATTGAGGTGACTGCATCATGCGCAAAATCGGCAATGGTTAGCTTAAAATACCAGAAAACCAATCCCCATAAAATGGAGGGCAGTCTTTTTCGTAAGATAGCAAATAATGATGCGACGACTAACTCGATAAAAATTCTCTTGGTTTTCATCCTTTTTCAGGTTTAAAAATTCGAGAATTTTCAAATCGCTCCGTTGTCGCTCAAAGGTAAGCTCGGAAACCCCAAAACGAAAGGACAAAAAATGCCCCAATTTTGAGGCTGATACAAACATTGATTATCAAGGAGTTATGAAAACGACATTCGCAGAGGAGTATGCTGAGGCCATTTTTGATGGAAAAATAGTCTCTTGCGAGTACGTACAGCTTGCCGTCAAACGCTACTATGCCGACCGCGACAATGCCCTCGACAAAGGATGGTATTTCGACAGGAAGGCAGCGGCACGGGCGATCAACTTCATAGAACGGCTCAAGCACACGAAAGGCGAATGGGCCGGCCAGCGATTCAGGTTGGAGCCGTGGCAGCAGTTCATCCTTTGGAATATCTTCGGATGGAAGAATGCCGACGGTACGCGCCGCTTCCGCTATGCCTATATCGAGATCGCCCGCAAGAACGGAAAGACGGCATTATCGGCCGGAGTCGGATTATATATGCTCTTCGCCGACGGCGAGGCTCGACCCGAAGTCTACTCGGCCGCTACGGTGAAGGATCAGGCGAAGATCTGCTTCTCGGATGCGGTGGAGATCGTCAAAGCGACCGACCTTAAAAAATACCTTACACCCTTCCGCAACTCCATTGTCTACGAACTCAAGGGCGGAACATTCAAGCCTCTCTCCTCCGACTATGGGACGCATGACGGGCTGAACCCCTCATGCGGCATCATCGACGAGTTCCATGCCCATAAGGATTCGGGTATGTTCGATGTTATTAAGTCGGCATTCGGAGCGCGGCGGCAACCGCTCATGTTCATCATCACGACCGCAGGCTTCAACAAATCGGGAGCCTGTTACGCTTATCGGGAAAATGTCATCAAGGTGCTGCGGGGCGTGAATGCCGATGATTCGCTCTTCGGCATCATCTTCACGCTCGATGACAAATCGGAATGGGACGATCCGAAGATGTGGATCAAGTCGAATCCCAACCTCGGCGTATCCCTATCGGCCGACTACTTGGCCGATCAAGTGAAAGACGCAAAAAACCGTCCGGAGGCCGTGCGCAATGTGATGACGAAAAATGTGAACCTGTGGGTGGATGCCGAGCGCACATGGATTTTGGACGACGCATGGATGCGATGCGTCGGCACTACCGACCCCGACGATCTTAAAGGCTGCGCTTGCTGGGGCGGTCTCGACCTTTCGAACGTCTCCGATATCACGGCTTACGTCCTGCTCTTCCATGAGAACGACCGCTTTCAACTGCTGCCGTTCTTTTGGATTCCGGAGGAGAAGATGCAGGAGAAGATCCGAAAAGAGAATATCAATTATGACCATTGGGCGGCCGAAGATTATGTTACCGTCACGCCCGGCAACATCATAGACTACGATTATGTCAAGACAGACATTCTGCGCATCGTCGCCCGGTACGATCTGCGAACTTCGGCTTATGACCGTTGGAACTCCTCGCAGACGATCATCGACTTGCAGAACGAAGGAATGGAATGCAATCCCTTCGGTCAGGGCTACGGTTCGATGTCGGCCCCGACGAAGGAGTTCGAGAAATTGGTACTGACCGAGAAGATCGAACACTTCGGCAATCCGGTGCTGCGCTGGATGCTGGCCTCGACGGTCGTCAAGACCGATCCGGCCGGGAATATCAAACCCGACAAGGAAAAATCCGTTCAGAAAATCGACGGCATCGTCGCCGCAATCATGGCTCTGGGTGAATGGATGACCGCGCAGGCCGACGACGACAGCAACCCCTACGAGGGCAGAGGACTTTTAACTTTAAAATAGATACGATTATGACACGTAAAATGAACGTTTGCGATGAGCAAGAGCAGAGGCAGCTCGCTGACTATGCCGAGCGGAGCAAAGGTGCATCGAAGATGAATCGCAAGCAGTACAAGCGTTATCACTCGCCCGTGATCACGGCCGAGCGCGAAAAGGTCGAGGCCGAATTATCGGCGATGAATCCGCTCTCGCCCGAAGTTCGCCACTTCCTCTCGTTCGAGGGCTTCGCGGAGCTCTACCTCCGCATGCGCGACCTTTACCCAACCCTGCTGGAGGCCTACGAGCGCCTGGAGGACTTTCACATCAACATCATGGGTGTGCGCCGGTATTCGGAGTTCAGCTCGTTTAGGAGGGTGTTGAGTAGGATGTTAAGAGATTAGACCGTAATATATTTTTTACATCTTGCATTAATTTAACAAATACTTTTTCCTGTTTGGCCTTTTCCAATTCTTCCAATGCCTCTTCTGGACTATTTACAGCTTGGAATTGAGCTATGTCAGAGTCCGTGAACATACATGGTGCGAGAATTTAATGGAAAAATATGAACACCTCTTTCTGCTGCATTCTTTAGCAATTGAGGTATCTCTTTCTTCATTACAAAGTCTGAAGCAAGAAAATCTGTCGAGATTAGAAGTATTGCTATCGTAGCAGAATTTAGATTCCGCTCAATTTCGTTTAACCAAGCATCTCCGGTTTTAATTTTTGTATCATCCCAATAATCAATATGAAACCCCAGATTATTTAAAACCTTAAGATGCGTTTGTAGTCGAGTTAGCCAAACCTTGTCTTGATGGCAATAACTAATAAAAATACTGGCGCGCTTATTTGTGTCCTCTGGTTTGATTTGACTGATGGATATAATTGATTTTAATACATTCCCACGTTCCATAGATGAGGTGCTGGAGTGTAGGTATAGATTTGACAAATTTGGAATTTTCTTAATGGTGTCGTAAATAGTATTTTTAGAAATTAAGTTTCCCCCTATCCATAGAGAGTGTAATGATGATAGTCGATGAAGCCATTCGCTTTTAGATAGACAATTGTTTGTTAAATTTAACCTTCTAAGGCTGAGAGGAAGAAGTTCTAAATTATTGTCTGATAATTTATTATTGTATGCTACTAAGATTTTTAGTTTTTTGTTAATGTTGCAATTTGCTGGGGTAATGTTTTGATGTTATTCTCCGAAATAATAAGAATTTCAAGACTGGGTAATTTGAAGATACCAGCATGAAGTTGGGTGAAATTATTATTAGAAAGATTAAGAACTTTCAGCCTTTTTAATTGTACAATTTGCGAACTTATATTTGTGATCTTATTTCCAGATAAATTCAATTTTCGGAGATGATGATAAGAGTACACTTCATCTGGAATCTTCGTCAAATTCTGATTAGACAAATTAATGGATGTAATTTTAGCCATATATTTATTTTTATTATCTTTGCTTCGAACTCGGTCTATGGTGGGTAGCGAGTATAAATAATGAAGCCGGAAACTACATGGGGACCTATTATGTGTAGTAGGGCACCGGGTAGGGTTCACTTCAGCTTAGGCATCCACACCATTTTTACATTAATGTAAGTATTATCGGGGGCTCTTAAGTAATAAGAGTCCCCATTTTTCTCAAAAGTACAAAGATTTTTAGACGAGACAAAGTCTACCCTCAAAAATAAAGCACTTCATTAAGTTTGCTCCAAAGCAGATACAATGAAGTGGTTTCCTTTTATACAAAGCCGTGATGAACGGCGCATGACCTCTGCGGAGTTCGAGGCGGCGGTCAACAAAGTGATCACGGCCGACACCGTCGCCGATGCCACGCGGCAGCCGAACATCTCCGAAGAGGGTGCACTCAACCTTTCGGCGGTGTGGGCCTGCGTCCGGATACTCTCCGAGACGGTCGGAACGCTGCCCATGCACCTCTACCAGCGAACCGAAAAAGGCCGCGAACGACAGTACCAGCACCCCTGCCACCACCTCATCCAGAAGCCCAACTCTTACTCCACACGCTTCGATCTGATGCATCACTTGATGATCTCGTGCGCCCTCTGGGGCAATGGGTATGCGCGGATTTACCGCGACAAATACTATCGGCCGCTACGCCTCAAATTCATCCATCCGGCCCGGATCGAACCGATCCTCTCCGACAACGACGAACTGTTCTATCGGCTGGACAGCGGCGAGCTGCTCCCGAACTGCGACATCATCCACCTGCGGGGACTCTCGACCAATGGCTACAAAGGCAAGAGCCCCATCGCCGTCCACCGCGACAACCTTGCGCTCTCAATCTCGGCCCAAGACTACGGTAAACGCTTTTTCGATCAGGGCGGCAATATGTCGGGCGTGTTCAAGTACCCCTCGACGCTCAAGCCCGATGCCTACCAGCGGCTCCGCAAAGACCTCATGGCACAGGCGGTCGGCCTGCATAACGCCCATGTGCCCCTGTTGTTGGAGGGCGGCATGACCTACGAACGCATCTCCATTCCGCCCGAGGACGCGCAGTTCATCGCCACGCGCAAATTCCAGAAAACCGAGATCGCCACCATCTATGGCATTCCACCCCATATGATTGCCGATCTGGAACGAGCGACCAACAACAACATCGAACATCAGGGGATGGAGTTTGTACAATACTGCCTGCTTCCATACCTCGTGCGAATCGAAGAGGAGTTCAACCACAAGCTGCTGCGCGACGATGAGTTTGCGGATTACTACTTCCTCTTCGGCCTGAACGGACTCCTGCGCGGCGACGCCAAGACCCGATCCGAATACTACAAGAATATGAACTTCGTCGGCGCGATGTCCGCGAACGAAATCCGGTCGCTGGAGGATATGAACTCCTACGATGGCGGCGACGAATACTTCGTGCAGATGAATATGCAAACAATCAATAACGCGATAAATGGAAAAAAGGCCAGCAAATAACGAAATCGAAGTCCGATGCCTCGTCACCGACCTGCGCATCGAACAACGGGATGCCGCCGCCGTCAGCCGGACGATCACGGGCTATGCCGCCAAGTTCGAGACATGGAGCGAGCCAATCATGGGTTGGTTTCGGGAGAAGATCGCGCGGGGAGCCTTCGAAGAGTGCAACCTCTCGGATGTAATCATGTGCTTCAACCACCGCGACGATGCGATCCTTGCCCGGACAACCAGCGGAACGCTTCAGCTTGAGGTCGACGACATCGGCCTGCGCTTCACGTTCGAAGCTCCGAACACTTCGTGCGGCAACGACATGGTGGAGTTAGTGCGCCGGGGCGATATCTCGAAATGCTCATTCCGCTTCGGGGTGGCACAGGATGCTTGGGTATATGCTGACGAGCAAAACGGGCTGGAGATGGACGAGCGCACAATTTTCAAGTTCTCCCGCGTGGTGGATGTGGCATTGGTGGTCTTTCCTGCCTATCAAGACACCGAAGCGTCAGTGCGGCATCTGGAGGAGCGGAAAGCGGAGTGGCTTGAACAGTCAACATCTTCGAAGCCTTTTGATGCATATCATGAGCGCAAACGAAGGTTGTGTGATTTTTTGAGAATTACAAATGTTCGATAGATAAAAATGCATATATTTGTAACAGCCGAGGCAAAATCCCTCGGCTGTTACTCTTACATCACATAAATGAATTGATATGAAACTACGAATTCCCAATGCTGAGGTGCAGGAGCTTCTCTCGGATCAAAGCTATGCATATCCAAAATATGCAACACAGATACTGAATCTTGCTAATCAAAATGCGCAAGGGACTCGTCCGAGTGTCGTAGGACAGATGAGTGACCTGATTCAAGAATTTGGTGCAGGAACAATGGCTCAATGGGATACTTGGTATAAAGCCGGTCATCCAGAGGCTGTCGATGCTGCGACGGAACGGGTTTTTCGAATGGTTGAGCTTTTTAAAGAAAGTATCCAAACAATTGATAAGGAGATGGTCCGGAAGTGGGTTGAGGAATTAGTTGTTGTTAAAACCTACTGCGGATTGAAGTTCCAGGAGGCGATTCTTCGAAAAATTGCTGAAGGTAGGCATACAACTCATCGATTAGCGACTCCAGACGAAGAGGCTCAAGGTGTCGATGGTTATATCGGGGAGCAGGCAGTCAGCATCAAACCTATTACCTATCGGGTGATGAATGAGCTCCCGGAGCAGATTGATGTCCCGATTATATTTTACGATAAGAAAAAGTCGGAAATAGTGGTGGAGTATAACTTTTAATCATAAACTAAATTATGCCAACTAATTTTACAAATGCACAACGAAACAGGTTGCTGTCTGTATTGCGTATTGGGAAACGAAATGCAATAAATGCAACGACTATTGCCAGAGCTTTAGGTTTTCCAACAGGAGGAAATCAAGTCAAAACCCGAGATCTAATCAGAGAATGTATTGAGATTGATCGAGATCTTATTGGCAGTACCTTATCAAATCCTAAAGGATTCTACTTAATTGATCCAACAAATAAAGGTGAAATTGAGGCTTATCTTGATTCCTTGGAAAATAGGGCGAAGGATATTCTTAAGCGTCGAGAGTGGCTGGGGCAAAATTGGAATAATACAGTTGCTGGGAATCCAACAAATAGAGTTGTAAAATACGTCAAACCATAATCAGGAAGAATAGAGAAGAAAAAATATTCCTCTTCGTCTCAATTTAGAAGGTTAATGCAATTTGTGCTCCTTTGGGAGTAGGATTCATTCGCTTCCTACTCCCAATTTTTATATTAAGAATAGTTTGCGTATTATTTGAATATTGGGCAGTTATACAATTACTATCTCCTAATATTTCTGATAAATAGACGAATTGCATATCAGTTTCTTGAGAGGTTATAACAGGTAATTGGAGATGCTCATTAAAATGTTTGATCTCTTTGTTATTTTGCTGTCGCTCTGCGATGAATGTTTTGTGAGCTTCGATTCGGCTCTTGATAAATTCATTCATTTGGTCAATCGATGAAGACTGTATATTGTCTATAATGACATCTGCAAACTTATCATCAATCTCGTAACCAATACTATTGCGATTACTCATAATGGCTGCAATCGTAGTTGTTCCAGTGCCAAGGAATGGGTCTAATACGGTATCGCCTTGCAGGGAGTACATATTGATCAGTCGGTATGGGATTTCTAAAGGATATGCAGCACTCCTATCGCGGCTTTCTGCCGCGATTTTTTGTTTAGTTCCTTTTATATTATCCCACAAATCGGAAAACCACACATTTCGTTCTTCCCAAAAGAATGAGCTTTCTCTACGTTTCTGTTTATCTGTTGCATTTTTGAACTCTCGTTTGCCGCCTTTGCGGAAAATTAAAATCCACTCATGTTCCAGCGTAACATAAGCACCTGCGGGAAGCATACCTGAGCCCATAAATTTATTGGGTGCATTTGTTTGTTTGCGCCAAATAATATTGGGGAGATTCACGAATCCATGATTCGTGAAATAATTAATGATTCGAGAATGATTAGAATATAATGCAAAATTACCATCTAAAGTTCGTGTTGCATCTCCGATATTAACACAGACTATTCCGCCGGGAATGAGTACGCGAGCAACTTCTGACCAAACCTTATCCAACTCCCGATGCATTAACTCAAATACAATATCAGGAGCCTTTTCCTTGAGTCCAGTAGCTATTTTCGGATTTTGCTTACTCATTATTTCATCCCACATTTCTATCATGGGATAAGGAGGTGAGGTTACAACCAATTCGACAGAACTGTCCGAAATTGCGCTCATATTTTGAGCTGCTCCTGTGTGTATTTTGTGTGTTGTTTCCATATTTCTATATGGACAAAGATAATGGATTTCTTCTGATAATCCCACAAGATTCATTCTATTTCTCAACATGCGACAAAGTTTCACATAAGTATTCTTTTGTGTGGGTATGTTTGCTCTCAAACAAATCAAATCGAGATTTTATGAGCAGACTCAAATCATTGCGCGAGGCGCGGGCTTCGGTCTTCAAGCAGGTCGACGAACTGCGTGCGGCGGCCGATGGGCGGGAGATGACCGCCGAGGAAGAAGCTCGCTGGCAGCAGCTTCTGGCCGATTACGACAAGGCGGACAAAGTAGTCGAGGCTGAGGAGCGGTATATGGAGCTGGAGCGGCGGCAGGCAGAACAGCAGTTCGAACAGCGTGCGGCGACCACGCAGGCAGACGATCTGAAGCAGGCGGAGGAGTATCGCTCCGCGTTCAAAGACTATCTGCTGCGCGGCGGCAACGGCATCTCGACTGAGAGCCGTGCGCTTTTCGAGAAGCGAGCCGGGATCACGGGACTCTCGGCCGGTGTGATAGTCCCCACAACGCTGGCCGACAGCATTGAAGTCGCCCTGAAAGCCTACGGTGGTATGTTCGAAGCAGGCACGATTCTCTCCACCGCAACGGGCGGTGACCTGATTATGCCGACGGTGAATGACACCTCAGCCAAGGCATCCGTGGTCGCGGAGTACAACCAGTCGACCAAGCGCGCTCCGTCATTCGGCTCGGAAACACTCAAGGCCTACACCTACCGCACGCCCATTGTGCCGGTCTCGCTGGAACTGCTTCAGGACAGCTCGTTCGATCTCGAAGCTCTGTTGAGCAGCCTGTTGGCCGAGAGCTTCGGACGCGGCATCAACGAAGATCTGACCATTGGCTCCGGCACGGGCAAACCCAAAGGCATCGTCAACTGGGCGACGGTCTCTGATGCCAAGCCTGCCGCCGCCGCGATCACCTTAGACGACATCATCGATCTGATCAAAGGAGTCGATTCCTCTTACGCCCAGCGCGGCCGCTTTATGTTCAACCGGAGTACGCTCTGGTCACTCGTCAAGATTAAGGACACGACGGGCCGCTACATCTGGCAGGAAGGCGCGAAGGACGGAACGCCTCCGACGCTTTTCGGAAAGAACTACATCCTCAATGACGATATTGCCGACATCGGCGCAGGCAATGCCTCTATGCTCTTCGGCGACCTGTCGAAGTACAAGATCCGGATGGTGAAGAACTTCCGCATCATCCGGTTGAACGAGCTTTTGGCCGAGTATCTTTCCATCGGGCTGTTCGGTTTCGCCCGTGTGGATGGTCTTCTTCTGGATGCGGGGACACATCCCGTTTACAAGCTGGTGCATAAGTCTTCGTAGTCAATCGATTGTGATTTATTCTGAAAATATAGAAACTGAACGGTGGAGAGCCATTGTACCTTTACGCGCCCGCCCTGTCAGTTCCGTAATTCTAATTCGGAACCATGAAAATGCTTGAGATACGGGAGCCGCCGATCACGCTGGAGTTAGCCAAACAGCACCTCCGGATAGGCAACGCCACGCACGACGACGCTTTGATTGCCGCAAAACTCGACATGGCTGTTGCTGTGGCTGAGGACATGACAGGCCGGATGATCCGGGAACGCAGAGTGGGTTTCGACTCACTTATCCCCACCGACACACCCATCGTCCGCCTGCCAGTCCCCACTTCGCAGATCGAGCGGCTCGCCGTATCTCAATTTTTAATTCCGGAGAAAGACTACACGCTTCTGGAGGACCACTACCAGCCCTTGCTGATTACCGAGCCGGGGTATCTCGGAGAATGCATATCCGTCACGGCGGTCGTGGGCTACAACAAAGACACGATCCCTCCGGCCATCAAAGCCGCAATTCTGTTGATCCTCGGCACGCTCTACGACAACGAGTCGGACAATCTGGTCGGCCGCTCGGTGTCGGAACTTTCACTCACAGCCGAGAAACTGCTCCTTCCATGGCGCGTAACACCTTACGGCGATGTTTGACACGCGGATCGAAATCCTCGAATACGTTGAGGAACGCGATGAGTACAACGACCGGAGCAAAGCGTTACAGCCTGTAACGGTCTGCTATGCCCAACGCACGGAGAACGGCGGCCGCGAGAACCTCTATGCCGGCCGCATTGTTCACGAAAACGAAGTCGTCTACTCCATTCGCTGGCAGGAGGATCTCACGGCCGGACAGATGATCCGCGATGATGGATACCTGCGGAAGATAACCTCCATCCACGAAGAGGGCCGCCGCTGGCGGTTGCATCTCAAATGCACGAAATCCGATGCTGACAGTCAAGGTTGAGGGATACGTTGAGGCCAAGCAGATTCTGGATCAACTGCCGAACGCGATGCAGAAGCGGATGCTCCTGACAGCCCTGCGGGGATCGGCCAAACCGATGCTTCAGTCGGCCAAGAGCAAAGTGCCCGTTCGCAGCGGCAAGCTCAAGAAGAAGCTGCGCATCGTCCGCTTCAAAGATCGGCAGGCTTCCAAGTCCGAGGTCTCTATCGCTGTCAAGCCCGTCTTCGAAGTCACGAAGAAGAAGGGTGCGATAAACCAATACTACGGTAAGTTCATCCACGAGGGAACACAAGATCCGCGCACCTCAAAAAAGGGCAAACTGTTAGTCTTCGACAACGAGCGCGGCGAAAAAGTCTTCACCAGAAGCGTCAAGGGCATCAAAGCCACGCCCTTCTTGGAACAAGCCTATACCGAAAACAACGAACGCACGGTGGCACTTTTCGGCGATGAGTTAGCGGCCGCCATCGAAAAATTCGTGGCAAAAAACTTTAAACCTGTCATTAAATGACCGATTTCAAAACGGAGCTGATTGCGCTCCTCGAACGCGAGATTCCCGAACTGAGGGACAAGATACAAGCCGGAGCTGTGGACGAGCGGACAGCCGTTCCTTTCGCAGCATTCTCCACACCGGACGAAACCCCTGTACGGACGATGAATGGTATTGCAGGATACGTGACCACGTTCGAGGTCGCGGTCTATGAGCAGAAAACCTCGGCTCTCGAAAAGCTCAAGCACCGCATCATCGCGGCCCTCGAAGGGCAAATGCTGACCGACCGCCGTTGTTCGTTCAAATCTTCCACAACGGACTATTACGCCGACTATGATATTCACGGGGTGACGCTCACTTTTCGCATCGTCTAACTTTTAACAACGCATCATTATGGCAGAAACATTTGCAAACAAACGCGTCATTCAGGGCGAGGATATTATCCTGTTAGTCGACGAGAAAACCACGCTCCACGCCACGACGCACACGCTCAAGGTTGACCTCGAACTCAAGGAGCTGCGCACCAAAGACACCAACGGCAAGGAGAAAGCTCCGGGCGACATCTCGTGGTCGGTCGACGGCGACGGTCTGGTCGTAATCGACGAGAGTATCCAGAACACCCACACGCCCGAAGATGTGCTGGGCATCGTGCTTTCGAAGAAGCTCGTCGACGTAGTGATCAAGTCGCCCCTCACAGGACTCTCGAAGCTCTACACCGGAAAAGCCTACATCACCACCTTCTCGCTGGGCGCACCCGCCGGAGACAATGCCACATACAGCTATTCGCTTACCGGGAGCGGAAACCTCGCCCCCGTCACACCAACCAACTAATCCTTATGAAAGAGATTATCATTCAGGGCGTGGCCTGCCCGATCCATTTCGGCCTCCGTGCGCTCTGCGACTTCACCAAAGCGCAGAACGCCGACTTCGAGGCCACCGTATCCTCGGCAGAAGCACTCGGCTCTCTCGACTCCATTGTCGCGCTCACCGTCACGGGTCTCAACGACGGAGCGCGGCGTTCGAACAGCGAACGCCGCTACTCAGATAGCCAAGTCTGGGACATCTTCGACGAAGAGCCGGAGCTGATCCTCACCGTCTCGGAAATCTTCATGGAGAGCATCACTCCGCTGACCGATAAGCTGGGGGATATGGCCGACGGCCCAAACGGACACGGCCCGAAGAAGGGCCGCAACAGAAGGTGACCTATGAGCGATGGTTCGCCATCGCCGTCGGGCAGATGGGACTTGCGCCGGAGGCATTCGCCGCACTCACTCCCGCCGAGTTTGTCTACACCTGGCTCGGCTGGATCGACGGAGAGCAAACCAAGCGGCGGCAGGAGTGGGAACGCGAACGATGGGCAGTGTGGGTAGCAACCTGCATCCAGCTCGACAAGAAAGACCGCCTGCCGATGACCGAGATGTTCCCTCTTCCGTGGGAGACGCCCTCGCAGACACTCCGGGAACCGACAATGGATGAACGCAAAGAACAAATCAAAGCAATGAAAGCATGCATAAAACCGCAACCCTTATCGCAATAATGACTTTGGTCTGCTCCTGCGCACCCCTGCGCCAGACGCAGACAACGAGCCGGGAGCAGACCGAAACTTCCGACACGACACTCACGGAGCTCATCCGCCGGGAAGTCGAAAGCCGCTTCGGGACACTCCGGCAGACCGTCGTCGAGTTCTATCCTCCGGCCGAGGTTCCTTTGCCCCTCAACCTGCCGGACACCCTCCGGGACATCCTGCCGCCGCCGAAAATTCCTGTGCGTCAGCCGATCAAGCGGATTACCTACACCGAAGCCGCCGCCCAGATCGACAAAACCACCGCGACGGACAGTATCTCCCGCAGCCGCATCAATACCGCCGCCCGCCGCGACGAACAGGTGCAGACCGAAGAAAAACCCTCAAGCGGAGCCGTGTGGCTCAAGTGGGCGACAGCGTTGGCGGGCCTGCTGTTACTTATTCTTCTATTTATCAAACTACGCTAATACCATGACAAAACTCAAAACTCCGATCTCTTATTACGGCGGCAAGCAGATGCTCCTGAAGCACATCCTGCCGCTGATTCCGGAGCATACCCTTTACACCGAAGCCTTCTGCGGCGGCTGTGCAGTGCTGTTCGCCAAACAGCCCGTCGAATGCGAGGTGATCAACGACACCAACGTCGAGCTGGTGAACTTCTATAAAGTCGCTAAGACGCAGTATCCCGCCCTGAAGGAGATGATCGACGCGACACTCCACAGCCGCGAAATTCATGCCCACGCGCGGCATATTAACGAGCATCCCTCGTTCTTCACACCCGTCGACCGGGCGTGGGCCGTGTGGGGCTGTACCAAGTTAGGCTTCGCATCGATGATCGACGGTACGTTCGGCTACGACCGCAGTGGTGCCACCACCCAGAAGCTCCGCAATGGTAAAGAAGCTTTCACTGAGGAACTGTGCGAACGGCTCGGCCGCGTCACCGTCGAATGTGAGGATGGACTGCGCGTGATCACCCGTTATGACCGCGAGGGTGCATTCCACTTCGTCGATCCACCGTATGTCGGCAGCGACTGCGGACACTACAATGGAACATTCAACGAGACAGACTTCGAAAGACTGCTCACGATCCTTTCCGAGGTCAAAGGCAGGTTTATGCTCACCATGTTCCCTCACCCGTCCATCGAACGCTTCGCGCAGGAATTCGGCTGGGCGATCCACCGCCTCGACCGCACAATTACGGCATCCAAAACCTCGCGGAGGAAGCAGGAAGAGTGGATTGTGATAAACTATGATCCATCCCACACTGATTGAGTTAATATATACTTTGTCGTATAATAACAAACGTGATCTGACACTTTTTTCATTATATCAGGTAGATATGGAATAAAATCATTCAAAGAAGAGTCTGGATTTATGTTTGCGCTGTGGTATTGATTCATATAGCCAATAATAGCATTTTTATCTTGGTCATTCAACATTTGAAATGGATTAGTAATGCCGTAATTATGGAGCTGTGATAGATGAATAAATCCACATCCAAACTTATAAACATAATTCGCCCATCCGAATAGACAATGTTTACTTGCTAAATCTATCATATCACGATCTGTGATAAATTGCTTTTTCCCTTTATCATTAAGCAATGACCATTTTCCACCCGTCACAGTTAGTTTGATAAAGTACTCTCTTTCATTAGGATTATCAATATTCAAGAGATAAATAACTCGAATTAGGCTATCTAATTCTTGACGTAGAATTGAAAAGCAATTTCCATATAGTTGCTTTTCATACAAGCATGCAAAGGCTTCATTATTTTCCTTTGAACGACTTAGTATTGATTGCGAAAAAACTTGTAGTTCAGTCATATAGTACTATTAAATAATTGCGAAGATAATAATAAAGCAAATCATTGGAATGAAAATAAACCATTAACCCACGGATCTCTGTTTAGCGGCATCGGAGGATTTGACCTGGCGGCAGAGTGGGCAGGATTTCAAAACATCTTCCACGCTGATAACAACGACTTCTGCCGTCAGGCACTCGAACATCAATTCCCCAACTCAGACAGTTATGCAGACATCACAACCACCGACTTTTCAAAATACCGAGATAGGATCACCGTACTCACCGGAGGGTTTCCCTGCCAGCCCTTCTCCCTGGCAGGAAAGCGAAAGGGAGCGGCAGATGACCGTTATCTCTGGCCGGCAATGCTTGACATCATTCGACAGGTCAGACCGACTTGGATTATTGGTGAAAATGTTATTGGAATCGCCTCGATGGTACTCCCCTGTGCGGTCACTAAAGTGGAAGACGAAACCGCTCTACAGTTTGAGGATCATCGAGTCATCGAAACCGAAGAACAGCGATTCGTCATCGACAGCATCTGCGAAGATCTTGAGCAAGCGGGATATTCCGTCCAACCGCTTGTTATTCCGGCTTGCAGCATCGGCGCGCCCCACAAACGAGACCGAGTGTGGTTCGTTGCACGACTTAATGAAACGGGAACTACTGCCGACACCTGTGGCCTCGGATGCTACGATGGGGGCAGTGATCGGCAAGGAGGATACCTTTCGAATCACCTCGACAGGGATGCCACGCAAAGTGAACCGCAATGGACAGGACGGCAGCGTAGGGTTGGCCAGATTAGTGAAACTGTGGGATCTGTTACCCACACCAACTGCAACCGATGCGACTCGTGGCGGAGAGATCGTAACGGGCAACCGCAAGATTCGTCCGAGCGGAACGGAGTACAGCCTGACGCTGAACGACCTTGCCAAGAGCGGACTGCTGCCGACACCTGTGGCGAGCGACCGCAACGGCGGCTCAACTCGGACAAATCCTGCTCGGCAGTTCAGTTGTGCGTTGCAGGACTATGTTCACGGCGTAGCGCAGCAGAAAGACCAGTCGTTGATTGGTCGCAGTTCCCAACTCAACCCCCGATTTACCCTGGAGATGATGGGATTCCCCGCCAATTGGCTGGACTGTCCTTATCACATAAAAAGTAGCGAACCGAAGCCGTAAAAGCCTGCGGTAACGCCATTGTTCCGCAGGTGGCTTATGAGATTCTGAGAATTATTCAAGAGTTGGAGATAAATAGCTGATTTAGTTGCAAATAGATGCGAATGAATTTGCGTATTCCTATTTAGTCATAACAGACATCCGCTACAAATATATCTTTCACAATGGAAGATGGAAGTCTTGGACGATCGGTGAGTAGAGAATTAATCAATATTTACGCAACAGCCCGATGGTTTTACCCTTCGGGCTGTATTGTGATTAAAGCAATATAATTCCGGTAGAATGATCATTACTGAAATTATTAGCTATATTTGCATTATATTTGGTGGTGTAATAACCTGATAAAAGTAGTGTAATATGGCGGAAAAAATTTCAGATTTATTTCAAAGATGGCAACAGGCACAGCCTCTTGAACAATCCGTACAAGAACAGCTGGATCGAAAATTCCGGGTCGACTTCAACTTCAATTCCAATCATTTAGAGGGAAATACACTCACCTATGGGCAGACGCAACTTCTGTTAATGTTCGGCGAAACATCAGGGAGTGCACCGCTCAAAGATTACGAGGAGATGAAAGCCCACAATGTCGGTCTGGAGTTGATGCGCGAAGCGGCATTGGATCGGGAACGAGGGCTGACCGAAGGTTTTATCCGGGAGTTGAACCGAGTGATCCTTGTACAGGACTATTGGAAAGATGCTGTTACTCCTTCGGGTGACAAAACGCGCATGCAAATTAAGGTCGGGGAGTATAAGACCCACCCGAATTCAGTGATTACCACGACCGGAGAGATATTCCAATACGCCGCTGTCGAGAAGACCCCCGCGTTTATGAGTACGCTGATTCAGTGGTATAATACCCAGGAGAGGAAACGCGAATTGTCGCCCATTGAGCTTGCCGCATTATTGCATTACCGATATATCCGAATCCATCCTTTTGAAGACGGGAATGGCCGAATTGCGCGTTTGTTAGTCAATTATGTGCTTTTGCGGCATAGCTATCCGATGATTGTAATCAAGACCTCCGACAAACAAAATTATCTGCGCACGCTGCACCGGTGCGATATCGAGACCGGGCTTACGCCTTCCGACGGAGCAAATGCCTCGCTCGATCAGATCGCGCCTTTTGTCGATTATTTGCGGGAGCTCGTCGAAATAACCTTGCAAAATAATCTGAATGTGATTGCAGGCAAAAAGAGTGGTTTAATTAATAGTGAATGGTGGTATAATGGAGCGATAGTAACCATCAAAAATGAGTCGCAGCGCGTGATTATCGAAACGCTGTCCGCAAAACCAACCTCCACGATCGTCCAGTTATCGCAGATTGTGGGGATTAACAAATCTGCCATCCAGCGCAACCTGAATACCTTACGCAAGAAAGGATATATTGAACGTATTGGAGGAACACGCGGCCAATGGCAGGTCTATCTGAAACGGGAATAACACTAAATTCTATGCAAGCCTACACCTACGTCGAACACGGAAAATTTGAATTGCGGGAAAAGCCGAAACCTGTGCTGCTGAATGCGCGCGACGCCATTATGCGCGTTACCCTCGGCAGCATCTGCACCAGCGACCTGCACATCAAGCACGGCAGCGTGCCCCGCGCCGCGCCGGGAATTACCGTCGGCCATGAGATGGTGGGTGTGGTGGAGCAGATCGGCGCCGACGTTGTGTCGGTCAAAGTGGGCGACCGGGTGACAGTCAATGTCGAAACCTTCTGCGGCGAATGCTTTTTCTGCCGGAATGGGTATGTGAACAACTGCACCGATCCGAACGGCGGCTGGGCGTTGGGATGCCGGATCGATGGCGGACAGGCGGAGTATGTGCGGGTTCCGTATGCCGATCAGGGGCTGAATCGCATTCCCGACAGCGTGAGCGACGAGCAGGCGCTTTTGGTGGGCGATGTGTTGGCGACGGGCTATTGGGCCGCCCGCATCTCGGAGATCAAAGAGGAGGATACGGTGCTGATCATCGGCGCAGGTCCCACGGGAATCTGCACGCTGCTGTGTGTTATGCTCAAGCGGCCGAAACGCATCATCGTCTGCGAAAAGTCGCCCGAACGAATCCGTTTCGTGCGGGAACATTATCCCGAAGTGTTAGTGACCGAGCCGGAGACGTGCCGGGAGTCCGTACTGCGACACAGCGATCACGGAGGAGCCGATGTGGTGCTGGAGGTTGCCGGAGCGGACGACACGTTCCGCCTGGCGTGGGAGTGCGCCCGGCCCAATGCGGTTGTGACCATCGTCGCGCTCTATGACAAACCGCAGACACTGCCTCTGCCGGATATGTACGGCAAGAATCTCACCTTCAAAACCGGAGGCGTCGACGGCTGCGACTGCGCCGAAATCCTTCTGCTGATCGAGGCGGGACAGATCGACACCACGCCGCTCATCACGCACCGCTTCCCGTTAAGCCGGATCGGGGAGGCCTACCGGCTCTTCGAGAACAAGGAGGATGGAGTGATCAAGGTGGCGATAGAGAGCTGTAGATAAATGCTATAGGTTAAGCTAATATTCTGTTGCAGAGTAGGTGCAATCGGATTACCTCCTACTTTTTGAGCCTGATAGTTTAGTATCGCTATGGATGCCATCGCGATCCGTAGAGGATCCTATTTGCTTGAATAAATGATTCTCGAATAGCTGGAAATAATTGGCGTTGCTTATCCGATAACATTTCTTCTGTAATAATCGTTTTGACAATCGAAACATTGTCATGGTTTTCTCCAAAGCAATAACCATCCGACACAGCATAGACTAAACTTATTACTTCATCGTTGTAATGACCTTCAAAACATTTGAATACGGCCTCTACTTCATCATTTATTTCAAGGCCGACTTGACCCCAATTATGTCTGAAAAATTCTTTTATAACCTCGTTTCTCTGTAGAGAATTATTTTGCAGAATTCGTTCCTGATAGCGGTCAAAAAAGTGTGGTGCATATATAATAATTTTATCGCCAAGAGACCAAACCGCAGCATATCTTCCTTCGCGCCGCTCATAGATACAATATAACCCGATATTAGGCTCACTATGTTGTCCTCTTTTTAGAGCATTTAGTCCGACAATAACTGTATTGCCATTTTGTGTTGTACATTCATAAAATGCGCTGACCGGAAACGATGAGGAGCGTAATACCAAAGATCGGAATTTCTTTTTATAAATCTCTAATTTAGAGTAAGTACTCTCCTTTGCCACAAGCAGTTCTTTTCGAATTTCCTGTTCGGTCATTGTTGAAACAATCATAGCAGTATTGTATTATAACTCATTAACTAATTCAGCTGTTTTGGCAAAATAATCCTTACCCAAATATAGACATAATTCCAACATCAACAAACAGAAGGATGTACTTAAGTTAGTATCCATCCCTTCCCCGTCGCAATTGCTTTCTGTGCCGCAGTGAGTTTCGCCAGATTCTTCGAGCCGATATTACATTCACGCCCTGATACGCCGGATGCAAGCGCATTTAACAACGAGAGCAGGCTGGCCACCGTCAGCTTCGGACAGCCGTTCATGGCAATATCTACATGAATAACACCTTCGAAGACGACTTCCTCCAGCGCAGCACAGGATACGAAGGTCGTCGTGATCTGCGACGTAACATTGCTGAAGTTCAGCCTCGCAATTTTTCGCAGCTTGGAACACCCATGAAACATCTCGGACGCAGAGGAGATACCCAACGTGTCCATGTCTCCGATCTCAACCAGATTAGAGCATCCATAAAAAGCATACATCATATTTGTTACCCGCGACGTGTCAAGGGCCGGGACACTCTCCAGAGCCGTGCACCCATAGCATATCTGATACATCGAATCGAAGACCGAGGTGTCGAACTCAGGGAAGCGCGTCAGCGTCGTGTTGCCCCGGAACAACTGATAGCCGTTCCGAATCTGATTCAGGCCGCTGGTGCTGTCCACCAGAGCCGTTTTATCGACTAACACGGTCAGTGTGTCAGTATCGGCTGCCGCCACACTTTTACTGCGCAGAGTTGAGGCTAACTTGATCCGCGCGTTCTGAAGCCGGAGTACAAATGAAGTGAAATCTGCAGCCATAGCTATCCGATTATAATATCAAGGGCTTCTCGCACTCCGGTCAAGCCCATCGAGGAGGAGAGCGAGGAGACTAACGTTGTATAGGTCACGGCCGCACCCGCTCCGTTTCGGTCGATCTCGATCAGATCCGTCGCGGCCAGAGCTGTAATTTTCGGGAGTTCTGCAATGGTAATGGTATCTGCCATAATAGATTATTTTAAGGTTCATAAACTTTAAACTCGGTCATAAGCTGATAGGTCACGTGCCAGAAGCATTTACCGGAGTAGATCGAAGGCACGGCCAGCAACTGCAAGATTCCTCCATACGTTTCAATTTGGGGTGTGGATGTAAATCCGTATATATCTTTCTTGAGAGACGTAAACAATCCGGACTGCGGGTCTTCAACCGCCAATATCAGATTTGCCGAACTGCGGGTGCGGATCGGACAATCATAAAGGTTGATGACACTGCCAACGTAATCGGCAGAGGACGGCAGGTATAGCCATATCTGATAACCATTTGCCACGCACCGATTGCCGCTAACCAGCAGGTTAAAATTCCGGTTGAGGGTGTATTTCCCCGTCGTGCTGTTGTAATCCGTCCCCGGCTCATCGAAGCGTTTGAATCGCACCTTCGAATACCCGCCGAAGATGCCGCTCTCGATCTCTAAATGACCGTCTTCGTAGATGCGGGTGTTTGCCTTGCCTGCATTACGAATGCCGTCAACTCCGGCGAAGAACATCAGCTTGCCGTGCGCACGCTCGTCCACGCCCGACATCGAGCAACCAGACATGCCAGCCACAACTTTTACGTTGCCGGCATCCTTCACACCTACAAAACCGGAGAGAGCCACGCCGCTTCCGGCATCGATCTCGGTGGTTATATCTTTGAAATTCTGCCGCAGGTACTCCAACTCACTCCCGCCGGACTTCGACGCTTTGTCGAGCACCTCGGCAATCTGCCGCCGGGCCACGTAGTAGGCTTCGATACGGCCGAAATCTTCGCCCGTGGGGATAAACTCCGGGGCCGCCTGCGTGTATTTCTCCAATGCGGCGACAGCGGCCAGGTATGCCTCCTCGTAAGGAGTCCACTCGCCACTCAATACACGAACATTGCGCTGACGACCATTTACCATTCGAATCCTCCCATTCACCATCAGAACCCGCAATGTACTGATGCAAAGCTGAGCATTCGCCCGAAGCTGTTCATACTCCGTCCGAATATCTTGCAAACGCTCTCTTAGAAACGACTTCTCGACGGGCGACACATATTCGTCGGAATTGATGCGCGACAGGGTTTCGAGAGTATCGGCCACGCTCTGGAGCAGGCTGTCTAAATCCGTCCCCGCATCGGGCTTTGCCGGGTCTATGCGCCCGAACCGCAGAATCCCGTCCCGGAAACTCAAGCCACAGCCTGTCGCCCGATTATAAAGCTGAAGATTGCCTGAAGCCGAGTCGAACCAGCTATCGCCCAGACGGTCGGAAAGATAACCCTGCAGATAGATATTCTTGAGATAGGCCGAATAGCCTGTCATGTTGAGGCCATGTGCGATCAAATTGTCTAACTGTCCGAACTGCGCAGCGATATTCTCCACGCCAATCTCCCACGAGTCCATCCCCACTAAAAATCGCTGATAGGTGCGCGTCTCGTAGCGCGAGCTCTGCCGCGCTTTGTCGGTCGTATTGCCAAAAGCCACAATGCTCATTGCCGCCTGCGGATGACAGGGATATCCCTCCCGGAGTTCATACTCCCATTCCGAGTACCGCGCCCTGTCCAGACACTTCGTAAGCCGGAAATAGCAGGTCGTAAAACCCGCATAGGTGCGATTCCCGAAGCTGTCGTCTGCATCTTCCGTGTTGCCGCCCGGTTCGTCCATCGCCGCGTTGAGGAACACACCCATGCAGAGATCGTTCTCACGGAGCGTCCCGACTTCGCCCTCCTCCAATTTGATGACCAGCGACCGCCTGTCGTCGGACACTCGTTCGACAATCCCACCTCCCGGAGCCGACCATCGGTCGCCTACGACGGTTTCGACGCGGTTGTATTGAAATTCGGGAACCTCCAGAAACTCCTCCAGCCGCAGACTGCGCATATAGGCGGTCCCCATCACCGCAAGGTCGCCCGTAACCGTGCCGCCTTTCCGGTCTAACTTCTTCTCCAACTCACCCGCAAGCCCCGTCACCTCAGCAACAGCGTGGGTATGTTGTTTGGGCGACATCACTCCTTTGATATCGCTTCCCGACACCTTCAGCGACGCCTCGGCCGCCGGGACATCGACAATAAACTCGAATTGATCGAATCTATCCAGTTGCCCCTTCGCGCTCGGCAGGTCTTTTATGCGAACTTCGTCCATCTGATTTCACTTGTCGCTGTGAAAATAGACAGCCGCAGGCAATCACAGCGGATACAATGTCTCATTTGGGCAAAATCAGCGCACTTATGCTTTTTCAAAAATTCTTCATATCTTTGTTGTCATCAAGATATTCGGAACGGCAATTTGCTAATACTCCGAAACATAGATTGAGATTCATTACAAAGTGATCTTTCGCATTGAGAATCATTCGATTAATGTTGAATAATTGAGTGGTTATAAGAAATCTTTTCTTATGTTTGCAGTGCGAATCTAATAATATGGTCTTTTGTAATGATCCTCAATGGGGATTTACTTATGCGCAGAGTTGTTGGGGCTTAGCGGCCCGTGAACAGCACCCTTTTTGAGCTTACAAAAGCAAAATATTGGATTCGCAGCTGCGCACTTTTTTATTTTATGCGAATCCAATATTTTATCGGCATCACGATGCTGATTGGCCATGAGCCGGCATGCGGGCAGTTCCTGCCCCGCAACAATCCAGACTCTGTCTACTCCCATCCTCCCGATTAACATTTTTTCACAAGTTATTCTATTACTGATTTTTGTGTCTTTGCCATCGGCAAGGATCGCATATGTATTACCTGTAATTAATCGAAAAAATGGAAAATATAAATAACATGGGACCGGAGCAGTCGGCCGAAATCGTCATAAATCCTGCGGCCGAAAACCAGCAGACAGTAGAGCCAACTCTGTATGATACGCGGGAGGCTCAGCATATAGTTGACATCCTCCGAAGTTCGGTTTATCGGCCCGAAGCCGTCATCCTCTTCGGCTCACTTGCTGGAGGAACTCCCCACAGCGATATTGCCGCCTACGACCTGCTGATCATTACCGATGAGATTCACTTGACCGGAGAGCAGGCGGCAAGGCGGTATCTGAAACTCAAGATGCCGCCGAAGCATCGCGGGATTGGTTATATCAACCCTTATATCTACACCAAAAAATTCATCGCGTCGCACACCCATTCGCCCGTTTTCTATCTCGCCAAAACGGAAGGCACGGTGCTGTACTGCCATAAACGATACCGCATCCCGACGCAGACCTGCTGTGACTTCGGCGCGGCGCGGAACGATGCGTTGTATTATTTCTCGCATATCTACGGACTGGGCAATCAGCTGTTGGAAAATGCGGGTGAGGCTACCATCACCTGTGATTTCCGCAGGGCCGCGTTCCTGTGCGCACAAGCCGCCCTGCTGTATTTCAGAACGCTCTTCTTCGTATTTTACCACTTCGAAACCGACAGTGAGAATATTGAGGAGCTTTACGTCAGCCTCCGAACACTCTCGGCGGATTTGATGGTCATGTTCGACTCCGGGCAATACACGGCAATGAGCACAATTCCCCGCTTGAGGAACTATCTGGATGCCGCCCGCTTTGATTACAACTTCACAGTCTCGCCGCATACCGTCACGGCAGATATCGCGTATGTCGAAAAAATGAAAAAGATCATCAGTCTGGTGTGCAACCGTCGATTAATCATGTATGAGAATAAAATATCTAAATAATCTCAACCGGCATGAACCAGGCAGAACGAACCACCATAGCGGATATCCCCGAAATCAACCGTCGGGAGCTCAAGCGCATTGTCGGAATCATCCGCAGGCATACGGAGGTTGACCTTATCATATTGTTCGGGAAATACGCCAATGGATCTATGAGGAGCGTTTTGGGCGGATACGAATTACTGCTTGTGAGCCAGCAGGAATGCTGGATCAACACCTACAAACTCGCGGAAATTCTGGACGCCGCTTTCTGCCGCTCAAATCGCAAAGAGGAAAACATATTCCTGCACTCCTGTTCTCTGTCGTCCTTAAAAAGCAGCTGTTCGAAAGGCAGCTGCTTTTTTATTTCAATTTGCAACGAAGGCATCCCCATTTATGATAATAGAAAATGCCATTACCCCATAGAGCGGCGGCCGTATAATCCTGCATTGCACCAAGCGGCCTATGAGCATTTCGCTGACTTCGCCGAAGTTTTTCTAAATAGAGCCGAGTCTGCATGGAGGGATGGCCAACCCCGAATGGCCGCCTTAAATCTGTTTTACACCGCAGATATGCTGTTTAAGGCCATAGAATCTGTATTCTACGGCGATGTCATACGGTGTTCGCATCTCGAATACAGCTACTTCAGAGTCCGTCATTTTTCACAGCGTTTAGCCGAGTCCTTCGATCCGGCACAGAACAACAATAGAATGTGGTATGGTCAGTTGTTGTATTATCTTCGGTATTCCCGAAATCTGCCGACGTTTAAGGTCTATGAAAAGGATTATCAGAATTGCCTTGCGAAATTGAAATTACTCCGAGATATAGTGGACAGCGTATGTTGGGAGCATATTAATGCTACGAGTAAAATCAGGCATTAAGCTTATCGATCTTAGCGTTCACGTTGCTGAGAATAATAGCCTTAGCTGCTTATTGATAGCTAAGGCTGTTTTGGGGTCTGCAAGTTTGCCATCTTCATTCGACCAGTCTATATGTTTTTCAATCTTGGCGATGAACTTAACCAGATTATGACTATCTTTATTCAAAATAATGTCACTTAACTTTTTTAATATGCAACTGAAAATATTATTGTATAGCATCTTAATGATGTTGGCTATATCATGTGCCGAAGGGAAATACAAAAAAGAGCCGCTGCCTGACAGTTTTACATATTCTGTGGCTGAAGATAATAGTAATCCTGTATTAGATAAGAATGAGCTGGTTATCAATATTAGCGAAAAGTTATCTATAGAGCAGTTAGCAACATTAGCTGATGAAGTTTTCAAGAGTAAACCTCGACAAAAGAGATTCTATATTTTTTACGAGTTACCAAATACTCCCGGCACTTGGGCAACTTCGCATTTTGATCCGGACCTCGAAATTTCAATTCTGGGATTTACACAGGAACAAGATGAGCATAATAAAGAGGATCTTGCTGATATGACGATTATTGGCAAATGGAGTACCGAAAAATTCGGCTTCACGGTGATTTATTTTAAAGATGCAAATCAAATTGAAAAGATAAAAACCATATATAGCGCCGGAGGGGAATCTATTGAAGATGTCAAATCAAGTTTGAAAGATGAAGAGACCAGGATCGATTATGATAATAATCACGGTGAATATTTTATAATACAACGTGATGGAAAACTTGGTTTATATAGCGAGAACGGCAAATATGGTGAGGCTGAAATTTTGTCAAAATAATATTGCCTCGCTAACACATCAATCTTAAAGTTCTCTTTTCCGAGAATATAGACCAAATCCCGACCCTTGGCAGTCAGCTGACCGCCGAGGGTTATTTGTTAACAGCACTCACACTTTATAGTTGCAATTTTCACTCGGTGTGTCTTAATCAATATTTCAGCTGTTTTTTTATTATTCATGATGAATGTAAATATATTATTGCTATCTTTATGGAAACAATGTCACAGATATGAATCAACTTGGAGTGAACAAAACAAAACCGGGGTTAATTGACTCTCAAATATTAGATATTTTTGATGATCAAGAAAAGAAAATCATCAAATTATTTAGTCAGAAAAACTGGTATGTGACCAGAGCTGAAGAAATTCCAATAGCGTCCAGTACGTATAAGATTGCTTTAGTTAAGCCAACTGAAACTATTAGCCAGTGTTTTAACATATATAGAGAGGTGGTGGTGGTATTCAGTCCATATGAAACATTTGAACCCAGATCAATTGATGCCATCGAATATTTGAATATTCAAGAATTAAGATTGGAGGAAATTTGCAGCATAGTAATTAGTAAGGATGAAAACGTAGAGTTAAAAATCAATCGTATTTTAAAGTCCAACCAAGAATCTCGAATTATTATTCCATTTTCTTATAAAGAATTATTAGAGAAAGTAACAGATAATGAGTATATTATCAACAAATTCAGAACGCATTTCTATTGTCGTGATCTGTTTGGTATTCAGGACCCATTAAAAAAGGATCTTTATTTCTTTGGACGCAAAGAATTAATCCATGATATTGTTAATAAACATCTAATTGGGGAAAACTCAGGGGTTTTCGGGCTAAGAAAGACAGGAAAGACATCAATTATCTATGGCGTCCAAAGGGCATTAGATAGAAAAAACACTCTTTCTATATTTATTGATTGCCAAACACTACATTTAAAATCTTGGAATTTAGCATTAGCTGGGATTATTGAATTGTTGCGGGCCGAGAGTAATGTAAAAAAAACGGAAATTACGAATGCATCTCTTTATGCACAGGAGATGTATGTTGCTGATTATTTTTTTAATGATATCAAGACCATTTATAGTAAAAATGGCAAGCGCAGTTTTTTATTAATTTTCGATGAGATTGAAAATATAACATTTGATACATCCATTTCACTTGGATGGAAATCAGGAGAGTATTTTTTAAAGTTTTGGCAAGTAATAAGAAGTACATATCACCGATTTTCTAAAGATACTATATTTACCTATCTAATAGCGGGAACGAACCCTCGATGTATTGAACAACCTGTAATTATAGATTCCGATAATCCTATTTTTGCTCAATTTCCTCCGATTTATATTTCGCCGTTTAATTATGAGCAGACAAAAGAGATGTTAGAAAAACTCGGTGGGTATATGGGATTGGTTTTTGAGCCTGAAACATGTGCCCATATCGTGGAGGATTTTGGAGGTCATCCATTGTTGATTAGGCAGATGTGTAGTTATATACATAATAAAACAGAGAACAAACGCCCTGTTAAAATTAACAGACATCAATATGCAACCCATAAGAATCTTTTTTTTCAAGAAGAAAATGGATTTATAAAATATGCTCAAATGGTGCTCGGAGTATTGTCAAATTGGTATAAGGATGAGTATCAAATGCTTGTTTGGCTTGCGTTAAATGATATTAATACTTTTAATGGGTTAGCACGACTGTCACCTGATTACATAAATCATTTAGTAAAATATGGTATTATAGAGCAAGTCGATGGAGAGTATAAATTCAAGATAGAAGCAATAAAAATATATTTAACAGAGAAAAATAAGTATCAAAAACTCAATTTATCAGATCAAGAAAAACAAGCAGAAATTAGCTCAAGGCGTAATGCAGTTGAACCTCAACTACGCCATATTATTAGACGTCAGCTAAAATCTAAATTTGGTGAAGTTGATGCGAAGGCGATTGTAATAAGTGAAATTTATGGTAGAAAGAATATTAGCGCATATGAATCCATGCCATATAAAGATTTCTTTGATCCGCATAAACATGCGCTTCTTCTTTCGACTTTATTCGAAATAATTCGAAAAAATTACGAATTATTTGTGAATATATTTGAGGTTAATGTTGAAATATTTAGTGCGAAAACAAAGTTGATAAATTATTTCCGCAAAGCTGATGCGCATGCTGCGAAAATTAAAGAGAGCGATTTCATCTCCTTTAGAGGGGCCATGCAGTGGCTGGAAGAGGTGCTTTCTGACTATGAATAGTTCTATCCACCCAGCACCTCAATCTTAAAATTCTCTTTTCCGAGAATATAGACCAAATCCCGACCCTTGGCAGTCAGCTGACCGCCGAGGGTTATTTGTAAGTTCTGCACACTGCCGGCGGCGGGGAGCATTGCTTGCAGGCGCGAGAGCGGTGCAATCACCTCCGGGTCAACGGATGAATTGGGGTTGTCGCCGACCATCGCATAGGTCGGGCCATAGGCCAGCCCGCCCTTTGCCAGCTTTGGAACGCTCTTCTCTGCATTCTTATTGATAAGGGAGGTCATCACGCCTGCGGCCAGCACCATTGCCGCGCCGATAGCGATGGCCGCCCACGGATTCCACAGCACGGACTTCAGAGCTGATTTGAACGCGATAATCATGATGCCGAATTCAATCAACTGCGTACCGATCTGCTTCAGGAAGTTCGCAAACTGCTTCAGAATAGCCTTGAGCAGTCCATCGAACCCCAAATCTCCGGCGATCATCTGGCCCAGAGCCTCGGCCGTCGCTGCGATACCGTCGGCCAGAAACTGATTGACCGAATTCTGGAAACCCTCCGTCACCTGCCGGATCGTCTGCGAAACATGATCGAGAGCCTCCGAGAACTTCCAACCTTTCGCGGTCAATGCTTCGGTATAGTCGGTCACTAACTGCTCCGTTCCCATCAGATTTTCGGACAGGAATGAGCTGGTATCGTCGGCCCAGCCAAAGATTCCGTCCCGCACCGATTCATGGATAGCCTTCATCTGCTGCTGCATCTGTGCGGCGATTGGCTTGAGATCCGGAGCCTTGATTTTCCACTCCGGGAACTTGATCTCCGTGCCTGATGGAATGATCGACTCCAGCGGCATGCGGTTCAGCTTCTCCGGGGTGATATTCTGAAGATCGTTCAACTGCACTTTCAACCGCGCAATTTCGGCATTCGCGGCCGCGATGTCCTCAATCTTCGCATTCGGCAGGAGCTTCTTCTTTTCGAGAGCTTCGATCTGCGCCGTGAGCTTGCCGATCAGTCCGGCAGACTGCTGTTGCTGAGATGTCGCGGCAGCCATTGACCGCATCAGTTTCTCAGTCTGCGCCTGCGCTTCCGCAGTCACGCGGTTAGCTTCTTCCTGCGCCCGCGCCTCGGCCGCCAAAGCTTCCTGCTTCTTCTGGATGGCCGCCGTGAGCAGCTCCTGCTCCTTGCGCAGCGGTTTCAGCGAAGCCTCGTCAGGCCGCTTCTGAAAGGTAAAGCCTGCGGATATCGCATTCGGAACAATCCGCCATTTGGTGGTACTGTCTGTTATCTGCCGCTGTTTTGCGGTGTTGGCATCAAGCTCTGCTTGCAGTTCTTCGAGGGACTTCTTCTCGGCCAGCTCGTCGATCATCTTCTGCTTCTGAATCCGGGCATAGGCGAACGCCGCACCCAATGCAATGAGGGCCGCGACAACCAACCCCACAGGCGAAAGCAGGGCCGTAAGCCCCGTCGCCAACAGTGGCAGAAGCCGGATCACACCGCCTACGCCCAGCGTCAGTGGGCCGATGGCCGCGACTATGCCAGCCACAATGACGATCACCCGCTTCATTTCGGGCGACATCGACTGCAAGGCTGTGACGACCGTCGAGAGCGCACCCGCCACCTTTACCGCAAAGGGCATGATCGCTGCGCCGATCTGCTCCAGAAAATCGCCCCACGCATTCTTTAACTGCTGAATCGGGCCGAGTCCGACCTTTGCTGCCTCTGCCGCCTGACCGCCGAACTTCTTCTCTAACTCGTCGAGGATCATCGTCTGCGCTTTGGCAATCTGCCCGGTCTCGGCCATCTTCTTGATGACCTTCTTCTGCTCTTCGGAGAAAACAATACCGGCTCTGGCCAGCGAGGAAAGCTTGGTCGCCGGATCGCTCAAGGCTTTGCCCAACTGCATCGATGCCGACCCCAAGTCCATCTCCAGCACGGTCGCCAGATCAAGGGCAAGAGCCTGCGTGCGTTTGAAGTTCTCGCCCGTAATATTCGTAAAGGAGAGCAGGCGCGCCGTCGAGTCATTGAGGATCTTCTCGTCACCGAAAATCGTCTTGCCTTGCAGCTGCGAGGCGTAGTCGGTGAGCTGCTTGAAATTGAGTCCAACGGCATTATTGGTCGTTTTCAATGCCTGCTGAACCTTCGCCTCGGCTTTGGCCTGCACATCGGCCAGATGGAGCGACACTCCGCCCAACGCCGCAAGCGGGGCTGTCAACTTGAGCGACAGCTCCTTGCCGATGGAGGTGACCTTCTTCGACAGCCCGTCGAGACCCTTCTCGACCTGTCGGGCTTTTTGTTGGAATTCATAGGAGTCTGCTCCGATCTTGACCAACAGATCGGCAATGCGGCGTGACATGGCGGTCAGGGTTTATGGGTTAGGTACAGGTTCCATCCGGCCTCGACATCCGCCATCACCACCGGAATGCCATTCTCCACACGGCTCATCGCCGCGACAACAGGGAGCATCAACTCTCCGCGCTGTGGGTTCAATGGGGTGTCCGCCCCGATCCCTGACCATTCGCACACCTGGCGGATGTAGTTCTCGGTGTGGTTTTCGATGGGCGGGGCATAGCGGACGATGATTTTGCGAATCGTCGTGTAGCCATTCCGGTAGTAAGAATCTAACAGCACGAACATGGCCCGGTAGCCCCATGCCATCGTCTGAAACTGTTTGAATGCCTTATCCCGTGACGGAACGACCTCGCCCTGATAGCGGGTTTTCGACTGTCGGATATTGCCGGGATTGCAGTTGGCGAGTCCTCTACTCATTTTTTGCCTCCTTTCTGCGCTTGTCCATTTCCGAGCGTTTGATCAACACCGGGCATTGATCTGTGGGAGTCGGGCATTTGTATGCCTGCCGGATGATGGTGTGATTGCGGTCAATCTCGACATCCTTGTGTTCGATGATGATCTCTAACTTGTCGACCTTCTCTTCGAGTTTCTCGACGCGGCCGTCCAGCCGTGTGATGTGTTCCGACTGCATGCTGACGATCTTTTCCGTGTTGTCGATTTCGGCAGAGTCTGCCTCGGCCTCCTCCTTGCGCCGCTTTGAACGAAAGAACAGGAGCGTTCCGGCAAGGCCGCTGGCCAGCAGAAAATTCAGGATGATGCTGATTGTTTCCATAGGCTATGGGATGTATTTGTAAATGGTTCGTTCCCGCACGATATACAGGTCGCCGAGGATGAAGAACAACCCCTGAATCGTCTGTCCGAGTCCTGCGATATTCTCCACCTTTATCGTGGTATTGTCGTGAATATTCCACACCCAAATTCCATCGTCATAGCAATGGGCGAACTCGCTCATGGTGTGGTCGGCATGATCGGCACAGCGGCCTGCGCGGTGGATCAACGTGCGCTCGGTAATCGCATCACGGCGGTAGATAAGAAACTGGTCGTCAAGATTTAGCCCGATGAAGCTGTCCGAGATGGTGACGATCCGAGAACCCGCATCAAGAGCCTGCATATAGCAAGGCTTGTGGAATCGCTTGTCATGCAGGTAAGCCATCTTCGAGGTGTTCACCACGATGGCATTCTCCGTGCGGAGCATCCGGAGAATATCCCCCGACATGATTGTCCCGCCGACACCCGATCCACGGCTGCCAGAACCCTGCGACGGATCACCATTTTCGTATTTGAATTCTGGCCGAAAGAGATAATGGGAGATAATGGGTTCAGAGGCTCGTGTTGAGCGCGGTCCCATCGGATAGGTGATGTACTCTTTGAGAACATAGAAGTATCCGTCCATGTAGGTCGAGAGGTCTGCATACGGCTTTTCGGGATAATATATTTGCTTAACTGTACCCCGGAAGTCCAACAGATAGAGCGCAGCTCCGTCGACAATCACAAATCCATCATCAGCCGGATAGATCTCAAAGGACAGGCTGTACCGATAAATCTCCCGCACACGCTTCGTCGCCGCATCGAAGGCATACACCCGGCGATCCGGCGACCGCAGGAACAGCAGATTCTGACAGCGGACAATCGCGGCGACCGTAAACGGAAGCTCGGCCGCGACGATGCAGTCGTCGCCTTCGGGCGGGCACTCCGTGCGGATCAGCCCCGGCATCTCGACTAACTCGCTGTTGTAGGAGTCGTCCAGCGCATTCAGCTCAATGGAGTTCACCGAGAATCCCGCATGCAGGAACTTCTCGTCCTGCATGATCGAATTCATATCCACATGCTGGCCTGTGAAAATCTCGCCCGTGATCCGGCGGCTGGGAAGCTGTTTGAACCGCAGTGCACCCTGCACGATATGACCGACCAGCGTGTCGTAATCGGTGCGGCCTTTGGTATGCCAGAGGCGTGTAGGTTTGTTCTGCCCATTCAAAAAATAGAGCGCATACAGCAGATGGTCGTTCGGGATGGCCGGGATGTCGCAGATCGGGAGCTGGACGCTCATATCGACATTATTGGCCGGATTGACCAGCGACTCGTATTTCAGGCCCTTGTCGTAGATGTCGTCGGCATCCATCGAGAGCGTCATCTTCCGAAAGGCACAGCCCTCATGATAACCGGACGAGCGACCACCGCCTCCATACGAGGTTACTTTACCTTTTAATGTCTGCCGGAACCAGAACTGCCACTTGCCGTCGCAGGGGATGCCCTGCATTTCGATCTTCTTACTCTCCTCGGAATTGACCTTGACCTCACTCACAATCTCATATTCACCCTGCACCCAAATTCCCGTGTCGGCAAGGCTCCATGCCGCCTTCTCACCGACGATGCGGATACCGTAGTGTATCGTGACGATGGCGGGATTGTCCGGATTCGGCCTTGCTCCGAAGTTCCATACACTGCTGTATGATTGGACGCTGTACTCCAGCGTCAGCGGATAGTTGCATTGCTCGACTGGAAATCCCTTCGTGCGGATCACCTCACCCTGATAGTTGTCATTGCCGCTGAAATACAACTCGGTGGCATTGCGCAGGGAGAGGAAGGTGTGCGGATCGCCCCAGGAGTCGAGATCATAAAATCCTAAGTAGTCGATCAGATTGCTCAAGCTCTTGTTCTTGACGCCAACCTCGACTTTCCGAAGCGCGGGAACAATATCCATGACCGATTCGCCCATCACGTGCAGATCACCATCCCACATATCCTCCACGCGCTCCCGCGCGGCAGAGGTCACGACCTGTGTTCCGGGGTGGATCACCAGCCGCAGGCCGCCACCCGTGATGATTCGGCCAATAGGATATTTTGTACCAACCCGATAAAAACTCATCGGACGCGCGGTCTGGTAGAGCGACACTGCCCGACGGATATGCAACGCACCGTTACTCTGAAAAATCTGCCCCGCAAATGGCCGCAGGCACAGCTCCAACACATCCCGGTAGGTCGGATTCTCATAGACGTAGTAGAGCCGCGCAAGGTCGATATAGGTCTGCCGCAGCGGAGATTGATCGTCCCGCATTCCTTCGGCATACAAGTCCATCCAATCGGCTACATCGACCTCCAACTCCAGCAGATCGATGCAGGCCGTGAGTAAAGCCCACAACGAGCAATGCCCGGTGATGCCGATGCCCATCAGGTCGCGGAACGGAATGCTCGACAGCAGATTGAATCCGTCAACGGCCTTGATGCTGACCTGATAGGGCGGCGCGGTGAAGTTCTCGGAATAGAGATCGGCCGTCACGTACCCCCGCCAGTAGAGCTGGCGGTTGCGGAGAACAGAAACCCGGAACTGCCGGGGATTAGAAGTGAAGAGCGAGAGGTAGTGGAAGTTCTCGCGGCAGAGAATATTGATCGTGGCCTCCGATGCCTTGACCGGGACATGGAACTCATCCCCGCGCTTCTCCCATGTAATGGTAAGCGGGTTGTCGCCATCAAACGACATCTCCTCCGCAGTCCCCGTATAGCCCCGTTCAGCGATTTCAACCCGCCACAGAACACTCTTGTACTTACTGCGAAGCTCTGCGTAATATTTCAGTCCAAATGCCGCCACCTGCCTTTTGCTTTGCGGTAAAGGTAGAGGAGGGTCTTACGACAGGCGGGATACTTTGTCGCAGAAGGGTGAACGCTTTCAGTTGTCCGATCCTTTCGGACAACTCATAACCCGCATCGCCATCTATTTGCCGTGGATGAACAATATTTTCAAATGGCTACAATTTGTAGCCGTTTACTGTTCTTCCTTCAGTAGCGATAGTGAAGTGAATGCTGTGGTTTTTTATTCATTCCGCTTGAATCCTATTTTCCGAGGCGTGCCGACGGCTTTTGGCAACTTGACAGACAAAGCCCCGATTGCCTCATAGATTGTTTCAATCTCCTGCCGCATATCTTCCGATAGATCATTGACTCCCTCCAGCACGTCGGTTGTTGTCTGTTCTAATTTCAGAACACGCTCCCGGAGTTGAGCCAATTCAACCGAATCCGATGCCTGCGAGAGAAAATAGTTACGCATAGCGACAAAAGCATCCATAATAGAAATACTCACCTGCACCGCAGTCTGGCTATGCAGGACAGCCGACAACATAGAGACACCCTGTTCGGTAAAGGCGTAGGGTAAATACTTCATATGCTGCCCTCGTTGAAGTGCCGTTTTGTTTAAGGTTCCAATTTGGAACCTTAAAGATTCCTCCTTAGTCAGTTGAAACATAAAACGTTCAGGGAACCGTTCTGCGTTCCGCTTGACGGCTTTGTTGAGAATCTTTGTTTCAACGCCGTATAATTCCGCGAGATCCTTGTCAAGCATCACCTTTACCCCTCGAATCTCGTAAATCTTCTCCTGTATAATTTGTAGTTCCATAACTATTGATTTTAAATCAATGCTTAGAATTATTATTCATTTCGCTTGAATCCGATCTTCCGGGACTCACCGAAGGCTTTCGGTAACTTGACAGACAAAGCCCCAATCGCCTCATAGATTGTTTCAATCTCCTGCCGCATATCTTCCGATAGATCATTGACTCCCTCCAGCACGTCGGTTGTCGTCTGTTCTAATTTCAGAACACGCTCCCGGAGTTGAGCCAACTCAACCGAATCGGATGCCTGCGCAAGAATATAGTTGCGCACGGCCACAAAAGCACGCATAATGTCCCGGTTGATCCGAATGGCAATTTCACTGCGCAAAACACTCGAAAGCATCGCCACGCCCATTTCGGTGAATGCAAATGGCATGTACCGAATGCCGCCCTTGTTTGAGGTCACAAATTGTGACCTCAAACTGTGTTTCAGAGAGTTATATTCTTCGGCTGTTAATTCGAACATAAAATCATCGCCTTCAAATCGCTCTATATTTCGGCGGACAGACTGCTTGAGGACCTTTGTTTCCACCTGATACATTTCTGCCAGATCAAAATCCAGCATTACCCGCACGCCGCGTATCTCGTAAATTTTCTCCTGTATAACTTGCAATTCCATAGCTTTGAATTTTAGATTGTTGTCCCCACTTGATTCATCTTATTGTTGAGCTTCTGCGCCAGCATCTCCATGTCGGTGTTGATTTTCTGGTCGATGATTCGGGCATAAATCTGCGTCGTCCGAATATTGGTGTGCCCCAGCATTTTGCTCACGGTTTCGATAGGCACGCCGTTGGCCAGCGTGACGGTCGTGGCGAAGGTGTGCCGCGCCATGTGCGAGGTGACGGCTTTGTCGATTCCGCAGAGCGCGGCGACCTCCTTGAGATATTCGTTGATTTTCTGGTTCGAGGGGACGGGGAACAGCAGGCCGCCTTTCGCCTGCCCTTCGTATTTGCGAATCAGCATCAGCGGAACATCCAACAGCCTCACATGTACATCCACATGCGTTTTTATGCGCTCGGTGTCGATCCACAGATTCCCGTTAGGCCAGCGGCGGAGCATGTCCGACGACAGGAGCTTCAGGTCGGCATACCCGAACCCCGTGTAGCAGGAGAACAGAAACAGGTCGCGTATCAGCTCCAGCCGCTTGTTGCTGAATTTCTTGTCTTGCAGACGCTTCAGCTCCTCGGTCGTGAGGTAGCCGCGATCGACCTTCTCCATCCGAATCCGCACCGACGCCAGCGGGTCGCTCTGCACCCAGCCGTTCGTTACGGCCATGTGATAGATGGTCTTGAGCCGCCGGACAAACTTCATCGATGTGTTGTTGGCCAGCCGCTTTGTCGTGCGGAGCCAGAGATCGAAATCCTTGGCGAACTTGGGGTTCATGTCAGACAGCGGAATATCCTGTAAACGATACCGTTCGGCGATGAATTTCGACAGGCGGTTACGGGTTGAAACGTAGCGGGTGAGTGTCTTCCGACCATACACTTTGGCCTCGACCAGCCCCTTGTAATCTTCGATAAACCGGTCACACAGGTCGAGGAGCTTCATCGCTTTTTCGTCAAGCCCCGTGATGGCATTCTTGAGTTTTCCGGCCGTGATGACCTCCGCCCGGCGGAGCATCTCGTCGTGGCGCTGTTTGATGAGCACCCGCAGTTCGTCCAGAGCTTCGTTGACCTTTCGCTCCTCGCGCGTCATCCCCGTCGTGCGGTACTCCTTCGGCAGCCAGCAGGCGGGGTCGACGTAAATGCGTGTCGCAAAGTGACTTTTCTCGCCGTTGACCGTGATCCGCGCGACCACCGGGGCAGAACCGTCGGCCTTGGCCTTGCCTTTTTGGATGACATAAATGATGTTGAACGTACTTTTTCCCATTGTTTCGCTTATTTGGTTATACAAAATTAGCTGTTGTAACTTTTTGATAAACAAATAAATAAGGACAATGAAAGACACGCATAAGTCATTCGCGGACAGGTTACACTTTCCGGAGCCTGTGGTTACACTTTGGTTACGAATAAGCGGCTTTGAATGTCGCTTTTCGCCTCCCGGCGCCTGCCGGACGAAGACTTACATGGACTTGAGGAGTGGGGTAACTGTTTGAACGACAGCCTCGATGACGGATATACAACAAAAAACGAGGCACTTGCAAAAGTGCCTCGCTTTCTCGTTTCGTGATCCCGCTGGGGCTCGAACCCAGGACCCCAACATTAAAAGTGTTGTGCTCTACCAGCTGAGCTACGGAATCTCCGTGTGCCAATCGGAAATTACTTTCCGTTTTGGTGGTGCAAATGTATAGAATATTTTTGTTTTACCAAAATAAAACGATATTTTTGTACTCGTTAATACGAAAAAATAAACTTTAAATCCACAATACCTATGTGTAGAGCGCTAATTATCGGTGCCGGAGGTGTCGGGACGGTCGTCACCCAGAAAATCGCAGCCAATCCCGTCTTTTCGGACGTGATGCTGGCCAGCCGAACCAAATCCAAATGCGATGCCGTTGCGGCGGCCATCGGCGGCAACCGTGTGAAGACCGCCCAGGTCGACGCCGACAATGTGCCGGAGCTCTGCGAGCTGTTCCGCGCGTTCAAACCCGACATCGTCGTCAACGTGGCGCTTCCTTACCAGGATCTGACCATCATGGACGCCTGCCTCGAATGCGGCTGCAATTACCTCGACACGGCCAACTACGAACCCAAGGACGAGGCCCATTTCGAATATTCGTGGCAGTGGGCCTACCAGGATCGTTTCAAGGCCGCCGGGCTCACGGCGATCCTCGGCTGCGGTTTCGACCCCGGCGTGACAGCCATCTTCACGGCTTATGCCGCCAAGCACCATTTCGACGAGATTCACTACCTCGACATCGTGGATTGCAACGCGGGTAACCACGGCATGGCTTTCGCCACGAACTTCAATCCCGAGATCAACATCCGCGAGGTGACGCAGAAAGGGCGTTATTTCGAGAACGGCGAGTGGGTTACCACCGAGCCGCATGAGATACACCGTACGCTCAATTACCCGGGTATCGGCGAGCGCGAGTCGTATGTGATCTACCACGAGGAGCTCGAGTCGCTGGTCAAGAACTATCCGACCATCAGGCGTGCACGTTTCTGGATGACCTTCGGCCAGGAGTACCTCACGCACCTGCGCGTTATCCAGAACATCGGCATGGCGCGTATCGACCCGATCATCTACAACGGCGTCGAGATCGTCCCGATCCAGTTCCTCAAGGCCGTGCTTCCCGATCCCAAGTCGCTGGGTGCCAATTACCACGGCCAGACCTCGATCGGCTGCCGTATCCGCGGCATCAAGGACGGCAAGGAGCGCACCTATTATATTTATAACAATTGCGACCACGAACAGGCCTACCGGGAGACCGGGACGCAGGCCGTCAGCTTCACCACGGGCGTACCGGCGGCGCTGGGCGCGTCGATGTGGGCCAAGGGGCTCTGGCGCGGTGCCGGCGTGTTCAATGTCGAGGAGTTCGATCCCGATCCGTTCCTGGCCGAGCTCGGCCAGCAGGGGCTTCCGTGGCACGAACTGTTCGACGTGGACATCGAGCTCTGACGCGCAGGGCGGTAAATTCCCAAAAAGGGGATCGGTTCATGGCCGATCCCCTTTTTCCGGTCTTATTATGCCGTATTTTCGGTCGCAACGTGAAACTTGTACTCTTTGTTGTATTATATATGATACATTTTTATTATATTTGGGCGTCAATTAACCCATTTGAATAGTATGAAAATGAAATGTATCCTATGTGCCGTCGCCGCACTTGCGATGTGCTCGACGTCCCTGTCCGCTGCTCCTGCGGAGGAAAAAGAGAAAGTGGAGTTCAAACGCCATTGGTTCATGCAGGTACAGGCGGGTGCCGCCTATACGCTCGGCGAAGTGGATTTCGGCAAGCTGGTATCCCCGGCGGTGGCGCTTTACGCCGGGCACCGGTTCTCGCCCGCGTGGGGCCTGCGTTTCGGCCTGAGCGGCTGGCAGAGCAAAGGCGCCTGGGTCTCGCCCGAGTCGGTCTACCAGTATAAATATTTGCAGGGCAACGTCGACGTGACGCTCGACCTGGCCAACCTGTTCGGCAAGTTCAACTACCGCCGCACGGTCAATCCTTACCTGTTCGCGGGTGTGGGCGTGAACGGGGCGTTCGACAACGGCGAGGCCAACGCCCTCGACAACCAGGGCTATGCGCTCCAGAACGTGTGGTCGGGCAGCAAGGTCTTCGTGGCCGGACGCCTGGGGCTGGGCGTCGATTTCCGCTTTTCGGACTGCGTGTCGTTCGGCGTGGAGCTGAATACCAACATGCTTTCCGACAAATACAACTCGAAGAAGGCCGGGAACCTCGACTGGCAGTTCAATGCGCTGGCCGGGTTCACCTTCCGCTTCGGCAAGAACTATAAGAAATCGCGTCCGGCAGCTACCGCCGCGCCCGTAACCCCCGCCCGGACTACCGAGCCCGCCCAAAAGGAGGAACCTGCCGTGCAGGAGCCCGCTCCCGTGCAGGTTCCGGTGACGAAGGCCGCCGAGAAGCCGGCAGCACTGCGTGAAAATATCTTCTTCCGTATCGGTTCGGCGCAGATCCGCACCTCCGAACAGGCGAAGGTCGCGGCGCTTGCCGAGTACCTGAAGGCCAATCCTTCCGCCCGGATCGAGATCGTCGGCTATGCCGATGCCGCTACGGGTTCGCATGCCCTCAACCTGAAACTCTCGCGGCAGCGTGCCGCGGGCGTCGCAGCGGCATTGGAACAGGCCGGCATCGCTGCCGACCGCATCGCTGCCGAGGGCAGGGGCGACACCGTCCAGCCTTTCCCCGGGGTCGAACAGAACCGTGTGAGCATTTGCATCGCCCAATAAACAGGGTGGGGCAGTGTCCCTTGCGGCGGCAGATTTCCTGCCGCCGCTTTTTTTTTGCCCTGCATTTCCGCCTCCGCCGCCTCTTTTCACGGTCTACGCCAGTGTCTTGCTGCCCGCCGCGCATGTCTGTCCTGTGTGTCGTTTTGCCGTTCGCGCGCCGGCCGTTTCTTGACCTCGTCCGCCGCGCTTGTCATCTCGCTGCCGCCGCTTCCTGGTTCCGGCAAGACAGAACACCGTTTCTGAGCCTTCCTGCCGCCATCGCGCCGGCCGTTTCTTGGCCCCGTCCGCCGCATTTCCCGCCTGTACTTCTGCCGTGTCTTTCAGCCGCAGGCCGCAAGACGGTAAGTATAAATACCTATTTCGCCGAAATTCCCCCGCGGGGCGTCATGGTTTAGCCGGTAATTTGCTATTTTTGCATCGTTTTGAGCGTCTCCGCCGTGCCGGGCAGCACCGTTTCCGGGCGGAGGGGACGAGGGATCGAATCCAATTGAAAACATTTCGATGATTGACTTCTTGAAGCTGCCTTCTCCATGCTACGTCCTCGACGAGACGTTGCTGGATCGCAATCTGGCCGTGATCGACCGCGTGCGCCGCGAGTCGGGCGCCGAAATTATCGTAGCCCTGAAGGCCTGCGCCATGTGGAGCATTTTCCCCGAGCTGGCACGCCATTCCGACGGTGCCACGGCGAGTTCCGCCGCCGAAGCGAGGCTTGTATTCGAGGAGTACGGCAAGCCTGCGCACACCTACGCTCCCGTCTATACCGACCGCAATATCGACGAGATACTCCGTTGCAGCGACCATATCACCTTCAACTCGGTCGCGCAGTTCGAGCGCTTCGGGCCGATGGCGCTGTTGCGCGGCATTTCGTGCGGCCTGCGCATCAACCCGCAGTATTCGCCCGTGGAGACCGACCTTTATAACCCTTGTGTCCCCGGCTCGCGCCTCGGCGTTACGGCCGATGAACTGAACGATCTTCCCGCCGGGATCGACGGGCTGCATTTCCACGTGTTGTGCGAGTCGCGCCCGCACCACCTGAAGCTGGCGCTGGAAGCCGTCGAAAAGCATTTCGGGCAATATCTCGACCGGATCGGGTGGCTCAACATGGGCGGCGGGCACCTGATGACCCACGCCGAATACGACTGCGACGAGCTGATCGCCCTGCTGCGCGATTTCAAGTCCCGCCATCCCCGCCTGCGGCTGATCCTCGAACCGGGCAGCGCCTTCACCTGGAGGACGGGCTGCCTCGTCTCGACGGTCGAGGACATCGTCGAAAATGCCGGCGTGCATACGGCGATGCTCGACGTGTCGTTCGCCTGCCATATGCCCGATTGCCTCGAAATGCCCTATAAACCGGCCATCGTCGGGGCGCACGAACCCGCCGAAGGGGAGAAACGCTGGCGCATGGGCGGCACGAGCTGCCTTGCCGGCGACTACTGCGGCGACTGGGCCTTCGACCACGAACTGAAAGTCGGCGAGCGCATCGTTTTCGAAGATATGATCCACTATACGATGGTCAAGACCACGATGTTCAACGGCGTGGCGCACCCCTCGATCGTCATTGCCCGCCGCGACGGGCGCACGGACGTCATCCGCGAATTCGGCTACGAGGATTTTCGCAACCGCATGTCGTAAATTACACAAACGCATATAAATGAAAGATTTTACACCTACCTCCTACACGCTCGAATGTGTCGCTACGGGGCGTGAGTTCGAGGACACGGGCTGGATGCTCTCCGATCCGCAGTGCAAGACGCCCTCGCTCATCCGCGCGAAATATGCCCGCAGGCAGCTCGAAGTGAAACCCGCCGAATACGGTCTTTACCGGTTCTGCGACTGGATGCCCGTGCGGCGTATCCTCAAGGGCTCCTCGGCGCCCGTCACCTACAAAAGCAAGGGGCTTGCCGCCCACCTCGGGCTGGAAAACCTCTGGATCACGTTCAACGGCTACTATCCGGCTATCGGTGCCACGATGTCTACCTGTTCGTTCAAGGAGACCGAAGCCTATTCGGTCTGCGGGCGTGCCGCCGAACACGAGGATCGCGTCCTTGTGGTCGCCTCGGCGGGCAATACGGCCCGTGCCTTCGCTAAGGTGTGTTCCGACAACAATATCAAGCTGCTCCTGTCGGTGCCCTACGACAATATCGGGGCGCTGTGGTTCGAGCATCCGCTCGACCCCTGCGTGAAACTCATCTCGTGTGCGGCGGGCGGCGACTATTTCGACGCCATCCACCTGAGCGACCTCGCCCTCAAGGGCCCCGGGTTCTATGCCGAAGGCGGCGCGAAGAACATCGCCCGCCGCGACGGCATGGCCACGACGGTACTTTCGGCCGTGACGACCATCGGTCGCATTCCCGATTACTATTTCCAGGCCGTGGGCAGCGGTACGGGCGCCATTGCCGCCTGGGAGGCCAACATGCGCCTGATCGGGGACGGCCGCTTCGGGACGAACACCATGAAGCTCATGGTGTCGCAGAATGCGCCGTTCGTGCCGATGTACGACGCATGGCAGGCCGATTCGCGCAAAATGCTGCCCTACGAGGACGACAAGGCGCGCCGCGATGCGGAGATCATCGACGCCAAGGTGCTCTCCAACCGCCGCCCGCCCTACGGCATCACCGGCGGGCTTTACGATGCGCTGAAAGCCACGGGCGGAGAGTTCTTCGTCTCGACGAACGCCATGGCGCGCAAGGCGCGCAAGCTTTTCCACGAACTGGAGGGCGTGGACATCTACTCTGCGGCGGGCGTCGCACTGGCTTCGCTCATCAACGCCGTCGCCGCGGGCAAGGTCGAAAAGGATGCCACCGTCATGCTTAACGTCACGGGCGGCGGTGAGGAGCATTTCAAGGAGGGCAAGGAGCTCTGGTACCTCAAGCCCAGCCATGTATTCCCGCTCGAACCCGACACGGACGACGTGGTCGCCAAAGTCGAGGCGCTCTTCCACTGATCCCCGATACGATCCGGCTCCGGCCGGATCTTTTTTTCGGGCCGTCGCGTCCCGGATGCCGCCCCGCGGCAAGGGGCGGCAGTTCCGTACTTTGGCCCCGTTTCCCGTCCGCTGCCTCGCCCGTTTCACGACGCCTGCCGCATGTGCCGGTGCATTTTCCGGTGCCGGGAAAGAAAACGGCCGCAAAGGCCGGAATACTGCCGGAAACTATTATCTTTGCAGCGGTTTCCGGAGGGCGGCACGCAGCCGGGCCTCTCACCGGGAGCTCCGATTTTTTTATTATTAACCCAACAAATTCAAGATGAAAAACATCCGAACCAAGCAGACTCCCTGCTTCAGGCGTTGGAGCCGCAAGGGCTGGGCAGCCTTTGCGAGCCTGCACCGCCATGTAACCATCGGAGTCCTCGCCGTGACGATGTCGATCCTCTTGCTCGCGACGCAACATGCGTCTGCGCACGATGCCGATACGGCCGCCGTCCTCAAAACGCTGAGGATCGACGAGGTCGGCATTTCGGGCAGCCAGTCTGCCCCGACGCGCAGCGTACAGTCGCAAACCCCGCTTTTCGACCGGAAAGCACAGGCCGCAGCGCCCGTCCAGACCCTGGAGTCCGCCCTGCGCCTCGCACCTTCGGTCGATATCCGCGAACGCGGGGGCAAGGGCATGCAGGCCGACATCTTCATCCGTGGGGGCTCTTTCGACCAGACCATGGTACTTCTCAACGGCATCGACTTCACCGATGCCCGCACCGGGCACCAGTCCCATTCGCTGCCCGTCGACATCGACTGCATTTCGGCCGTCGATCTGTTGGACGGCGTGCCGGGCGTCGGGGCCTTTGCCGGGGCGGTGAATATCCGCACGGCGCCCCTGAAACCCACCTACCTGCGTTTCGAGGGCGCCGGCGGCCAGCACGGCTACGCCTATGCGAACCTTTCGGGCGCCGTGACTTCGGGCCGTTTCTCGCTGCTCGCCGCCGGTTCCTACCGTCGCAGCGACGGCTACCGCCACAATACCGACTTCGCCAATTACAACGCTTTCGTGCGTGCGACCTACGAGGCTCCACGCGCCGGGTTCTTCGACCTGCAGGCCGGTTACCAGAACCGCACGTTCGGTTCCAACGGCTTCTATGCGGCCTATAACCCCGACCAGTGGGAGGCGACCTCCACGGCATTGGCGTCGCTGCGCTGGTTGAAACAGGCCGGGCGCTTCTCGTTCGGCGCTTCGGCGAGCTACCGCAAGAATTTCGACCGTTACGACTGGACGCGCGGCACGGCGATGAACCGCCACAATACCGACAACGTCGGTGCCCGGCTGTGGGCGGATTACGACTGGCGGGCGGGTACGACCTCGCTCGGCGGCGATTATGCCTTCAACCACATTTACAGCACCAATCTCGGCGAAGCGCTCTCCCGGCCGCACGGCCGCTATACGCACGCCAAGGCGCGCAGTACGGGCAACCTCTGGCTGCGCCATGCCAAACAGTGGCGGCGGTTCGACCTCGCGGCTTCTGCGGGCATCAGCCTCACGCCCTACGGCACTTCGGCGCTGTGGAGCCTCTCGGGCGGCTATACGCCCGCCGCGGGGCTGCACCTCGGCATCGGGGCGTTCCAGTCGATGCGCCTGCCGACCTTCACCGACCTTTACTATACTTCCCCGGCACAGATCAACAACCTTGACCTGACGCCGGAAAGGGCTGTCACTTATCTGTTTGATGCCGGTTATGTGAAGAACAGCTGGAGGTTGTCGCTGCAGACCTACTACCGTGCCGGCCGCGACATCATCGACTGGGTGTGGCGTGAGGATATGGGCGACAAGTGGCACTCCGAGCAGACCAGCCGCCTCGACACCTACGGCATTGAGCTTTCGGGCGGTTATACGGTCGCCGACGGCTTTCTGCGCCGCGTGACGCTTTCCTACGGTTATATTACTACTGACCGCAACAGCGACATCATCGCCAAGGGGGCGATGGATTACATGCGCCACAAGGCGGCGCTGGCCGTCGAGGTGCATTTCCTGCGCCGCATGTCGCTGGCACTCACGGCGTCGGTCTACGACCGCAACGGCAGCTACACGCACTATCCCGTGCCGGGCGACCCGTCCCTCTCCGAGGTGCGCGATTACGAGCCTTATTTTCTGCTCGACGGCCGCCTCCAGTGGGAGAAAGGCATCTGCCGGCTTTATGTCGATGCGACGAACATCACCGATTCCCGCTACTGCGACCTGGGCGGCATCCCGCTGCCCGGGGCGTGGGTCACGGCGGGCGTGGCGCTGACCATCGGCCGCTGATACGCTCCCTTCCGGCTGCATTCCGGCCCGTCGCCTCGCGCGGCGGGCTTTTTTTTGCCGGTTGGCCGCCAGCCGTGCGCAGCGTTTCTTCGGGCTTCTCGCCGGACGGGCAGCGGTTTCGGGAGGGTATTCCGGTTTACTTCCTGTGGCTATGGGCTTTTCTGCGGCGGGGCTGCCGCTCGCCCCGAGTGACAGGCAATATCCGTTGCCTTATCCCGCTGCCTGCTTGCGCGGCCGGCTTTTTTTTGAGGCTCCGGCCGCCAGCCGTGCACAGCGTTTCTTCGGGGCTTTCTCTTCTCCCTGCAGGGTGGACAGCCGGGGAAACGGGGGCAGGATAGCGCACCATCTTCGAGGGGGGGGGCTTCCCGTACCTCCCGATTTTTCCAATCTTTCCGGTTTCCCTGTTCTTTCCGAAATCTTTCCCTCCTTTCGTACCCCCCCCCGTTTTCCTGCACCGCGTGACCCGCCGCTCGCTTTTTCTCCCTGCGGGAATTTCCGGCTCCGTGCCCGCCTCTCCTGCGGAAAAACCCCGGAAACTGCTGTTTCAGAATCCGGAGTGGCTTTTTTCGTTACGATTTTTTCGTATTTCTCCCGGATTTTCTTTATCTTTGAAAGTATAAATCTAACCTCATTACCTATGGAAAAGCGTATCGTGGAGTGTGTCCCTAATTTCAGCGAGGGACGCGACAAGGCAGTAATCCGTCAGATCACATCGGCCATCGAATCCTCCGGGGGCGTCAAGCTGCTGGACGTGGATCCCGGCGAGGCGACCAACCGGACTGTCGTCACGTTCGTCGGCTCGCCCGAAGCGGTCGTCGAAGCCGCCTTTGCGGGGGTGAAGAGGGCTGCCGAGCTGATCGACATGCGCCGTCACAAGGGTGCGCACCCGCGCATGGGGGCTACCGACGTGTTGCCGCTGATCCCGATTTGCGGCATCACACTCGCCGAGTGCGCCGAGCTGGCCCGCAAACTGGCCGAACGCATCGCCGCTGAACTGCATGTCCCGACCTATTGCTATGAGGCCGCGGCCTTCACCCCCGAGCGGCGCAACCTTGCGGTCTGCCGTGCCGGGGAGTACGAGGCGTTGCCCGAGAAACTGGCGCACAAGGAGACGGCCCCCGATTTCGGGGCGCGGCCGTTCGACGACGGGGTAGCCCGCACGGGCGCCACGACCGTCGGTGCGCGCGATTTCCTGATCGCCGTGAATTTCAACCTCAATACCACCTCCACGCGCCGCGCCAACGCCATTGCGTTCGACGTGCGCGAGAAGGGACGCCCCGTGCGCGAGGGCAATCCCGTCACGGGCAAGGTCATCAAGGATGCCGCCGGCAATCCCGTCATGCAGCCCGGCACGCTTCCGGCCACGAAGGCTATCGGTTGGTTCATCGAGGAATACGGCATCGCACAGGTGTCGATGAACATCACCGACATCGCCACCACGCCGCTCCACGTGGCCTTCGACGAGGTGTGCCGCAAGGCCGACGCCCGCGGCGTGCGCGTCACGGGCACCGAAATCGTCGGGCTCGTCCCCAAACGTGCGCTCATCGAGGCCGGGAAATATTTCCTGCGCAAACAACGCCGTTCGACGGGTATCGCCGAGCAGGAGATCGTCCGTATCGCCGTCAGGTCGATGGGGTTGGATGACCTCAAACCTTTCGACCCCGCCGAGAAAGTAATCGAATATCTGCTTGAAGCGGAGGATAAGCAAAAACGGCTTATTGACATGACCTGCAAGGGGTTTGCCGAAGAGACTGCGAGCGAATCCCCGGCACCGGGCGGCGGCTCGGTCGCGGCCTACATGGGAGCGCTGGGTGCAGCCCTCGGCACGATGGTCGCCAACCTCTCGTCGCATAAGGCGGGGTGGGACGACCGCTGGGAGGAGTTTTCCGATTGGGCCGACCGGGGACAGGCGTTGCTCGGGGAGTTGTTGCACCTCGTGGACGAGGATACGGCGGCATTCAACCGCATCATGGCCGTCTTCGCCATGCCCAAGTCGACGGACGAGGAGAAGGCCGCCCGCAGCGCGGCCCTGCAGGAGGCGACGCTCTATGCGACACAGGTGCCCCTGCGGACGATGAAGACGGCCTTCGGGGTTTTCGAAATCGTGCGTGCCATGGCAGCCGTCGGCAACCCCAACTCGGTGTCCGACGCGGGCGTCGGGGCGCTGGCCGCCCGCAGCGCCGTGCT